>Ga0209645_1000952_pt1 | contig 14742 bp, 11 predicted proteins | sample ETNvirenome_6_30_FD_184070 | JGI IMG/M metagenome (GOLD analysis project Ga0209645, IMG submission 184070) | Marine viral communities from the Pacific Ocean - ETNP_6_30 (SPAdes) (version 2) | ecosystem: Environmental > Aquatic > Marine > Oceanic | place: Pacific Ocean | collected 2013-06-19
TACTTTTCTACCTAATTTTAAATTACCTTCACTGTCTACATACTTACTTAAAAAATTAGTTATTAGATCTGAATCTTGTGCAAAAAATCCTTGTTTGTTTGCTTCACTAAGACTCCATAATATTTCTACTGGGTTTCTTTCAATCATTGTGTCAAACAAATTCCTTTTTCTTTGTCTTAGCTCATCCCTTTTTTGACTAACTACACCATAACTAGATTCGTTAGTATTTTCTCCAAAACTCGTAATAACTAACATATTTTCATTGCGTTCAATTATGTTGAGTAACTCTTGACCGCTATATATTTTGTCAGGATTACTTGTCAACTCTTGATACAAACCTACATTCTTTAACTCAGTATCACTTATAGCACTGGTTCTAAACTTTGTTTTAAATTTAGCTTTCTTTAAAACACCATCAATACGACCTTTGTCATTCCTAAATAACCACTCAGAGCCTTTCTTTTTTTGTTTTAACTGAGTTTGTTTTATATAGTCCTTCAATGGTGCTTGTAATTGAAAAGAGCTTGGCATTTGCCCATCAGGATAGCCTGTAATAATAGCAGCCCTTCTGGCAACTGGATCAGTACCATTAGTGTTAAAAAATGTAGCTTGTCTACCAATAGCTCCTGAACGAACATCATCTAGTATCTGAGTAATAGCTTGTTGTTCAGTAGGTGTAAACAGTGTGTTATTGCCACTTACATATCTGGCTAACTGTTTAAACATCTCATATAAGTTATTTAATATTCCATTTACTTCATCAGTTAAAAATGTAGGAGGTGTATTGTTTAGCTCCATAGAAGCATTGTAATAACCTGATGTATAAGCCAATAACTCATCCATTTCACCTGCTTCGTCTAGACCAGAAAAAATAGAATCATATTCTGCTTCATTAGTAATAATGTTGTTTTTGACTATTTGTCTTAAATAATCTCTATTATCGAGTATAGTTTTTCTTTGCTGTTCGTTAAAAAAACCATTGTTCCAAAGATAATGTGTGGCTTCATGATAAGCTGGATTCGTTACATCATCTATCCTGCCATCTAAACTAACAGCAATAATATTTTTAAATTGAGCACCTAATATTCTTTTATTAGTAGCTCTATCTAATACTACATGCCCTAACTTTAATTTACTTCCCGGAGCTACACCTTCTATAATATTTTTAACTTTGTTAGCTACTTGTTCTTGCTCTTCGGTTATATCTAAAATTCTATTACCTTCTTGATCTACATCTTGTACTAATATTTCTCCTGCTGTATCTATAGCAGTAAACTTTTGTAATACTTGTCTTTTAGATGTAGGTTTGTCTGTAGTTGGCTCAGAAACATATCCTTGCTGTTGCATAGCTAAAAGTATTTCTTGTGTCTTTCTAAAATCTTCAAGATTATCAATATCAGTACCATACAATTTCTTTTGTAAGCCTTTTACAGTTACAGTTTTGTTTTTAGTAGCTAAATCTAATGCTCTAAAATAATCATTAGTCAATTGTGATGCTCTAATGTTTTGATCTAATGCTGTTGCAGACTGTAATACTTGATTAGTATCTTTTTCTAAAAGATTATATTTTTGCCCCATATCAAGTAATCTATTTACACCATCTTCACTTGACTCGATAACTATAGTTTCCAATGGCTCGGCTTTGTCAGTATCCCCTCTACCTTTAACTTTTACCTCTAAATTACCATCATCATTTAAAGAAGTTTCTAATCTTACTTGTGGTTGATTTTTTACAGCATCTTGTGCTTGTTTTTCTTTAGACATCAAATCAAGCAGTTCCGATCTCTGTAATGTATTCAAATCTTCTACATTTACACCTACTGAATCAGTAACTTGATCAATTAATTGTCTAAATCTTGGATTAGCTATATTTAATTCTTTTCTTTGTCTATTTATCTGCTTATCACGAATATCATAAGGTTTATTTTGTTCGGCATACTGTTTAAACGATGTAGCTGTATATCTAGGCGCACCTTTTTTCTGTTTTTTTATTTCTGCTTGAACATCAGCAGCATAGCCTTTTGATAAAGCTTTTAATTCATTTACACTTAAATCCAAATCTATAGCAGTTCTTTCTATTGATTCTTCGCTAGGATCTTTACCTCTCCTGCCTAAATTGTATGCAATACTGCTATCAGGATCAGGTAGATCAAAAGTAATATTACTAAACTTATTAGGAACAGGTACGAATTGATCTGTTTCTACATCTATACCTTCTTGTCTAGCTCTTGCTTCTGCTTCAGCTTCTGCTTCTTCAGTAGTTCGTCTAGTTAAATCATCTACATCTCTAATAAACTTAGAGCTACCTGTTTGTGCCTCTTCTTCAAGAGAATCCTGTTGACTTTTCTCAACATCTATTTGTTCAGGCTCAATCAATGTATCGCTAGTCAATGCTTCTCTTCTAGCAAGTTCTGCTCTTATTACTTTTAATTTAAATACATCTTGTTCAGATATTTTTACCTGAGCAGCTAGTTTACTTAGCCTAGTTTCTTCTTTTTCTAAAATTTCATTTGTTGTTTTTTCAGGATTACCAACAGGGTAATTGATAACATTTCCATCTTTATCGGCAATGTCTAGTGAGTTTTTAGGATTAAATAACTCTTCATCAGAAAATAAAGAATATCCTTCATCATTTATTTCTGCTCTTAATGGAACATTTATTTTTCTTTTTATGTCACCATCTTCTATTTCAATCGTTGTAGTATTATCATCAGGATTAACACTAATAACCTTACCTTCTATTTCTTTGCCATTAGTATCAAATACTCTAGTTTTCTTACCTACAGGTAATTCTTTATCTGTAAATGCTGGAGATGGTTTAGTTTGATCATAATCATCTATTAATGCTTGTTGATCTGCTTGTGTTCTTCCAATCTTTCTACCTTTGCCACGCAAAAATAAACTGAATATAGCACCTGCACCACCACCATAACCAAAGTCAGATAGCATACTTTCGCCTATTTCTTGATCAGGATTGTAAATCATCTGTGCTGAATACTCTTGAGCTAACGATGCACCTACCTCTTGCACACCTTCCATGCCTCCATCAGCGACAGCATTTGCTATTCTTTTTACTATTGAGTTCTTAACATTTCTGTCTAAAGTTCTAGGCAATCCTTTCAATATCATTTCTATTGGTAATAGCTCTGTAAAACCAATACCGACACCCATTGCTAGTGCTAAATTCTTTTGACCTTTTGTGTATTCACCGCCTGCTTCTTTGTAGGCTTTCATCATTTGATCTGATGTACCAGCACCTACACCGCCTGCTGTAGTAAATTTTAAGGCTTGCATACCTTTTGCATATCTATTTGCTTGCTGTGCTATTTTAAGACCTTGTTGACCTTTCATAGCAGCAGTTGCTGCTCTTGCTGAAAAACCTGCTTGAGCCATACCCGGTACTGCAAATATCAACATAGAGCCAATAGCTTCAGCTAATTTACCACCTGTTCCTTCTTCATAGCCTACAAATTCTCTAGCTTCATTTAGAAGCCTTATCATTTCACCATCTTCGCTGTCTACAAGATCTTCAAAGCCTACAGCATCTGTTACTGCATCAGCTAAAGCTAATATACCTTGACCTGCTGTTAGTGCTGTTTGTGCACCACCTCTACTAACACCGCGAATTGCAGTTACAAATGGATTGTCACTGTCTGGTGTTTCTTCTTTTTCACTTGACTCTACATTTTGTCCTAAATATTTATTATCTAACAAAGGATTATAATTAGGATTTTCTTGTATAATCTTTCTTCTCATTTCTGCATAAGAAAGTTTTGAAAGATCTTCATTTATTGGTTCATTCTGAACAGGTTGTTGTTCAGTAATTTCAGGTGCTACTCTTTCTACACCTCGTATAAGGTCTATGTAAGGTAATGTTCTATTATCTGGAGGTGTTTGTTGAGCCATTTACTCACCATACACTTTCGGATCCATCCATTTATATGTTTCACGCATATATCTAAGATTAGCTTCTCTATTCTGCGGTTGTGATTCTTGTAATTGAACATATTCTTTTATTATTGGAGAATAAGCGTTATATATATCGAGACTTCCATGCTCTTCATTTTCCCTTAATTTTGTAACATATTCTTGTTCTGCTCTATCAGCAACTTCTTGTATTGATAAATCTGGATTTTGATTTCTTATACGCTCTGCATTAATTTGTATTTCTCTTTGGAATCTATTAATGCCATCATTAATTACTTGTTGTGATTTAGGATGATATTTAACACCTGTAAGTCCCATTTGAATAGCAGCTACACCTTCTATTTCGCTCACAGGCATATTTATTTTAGCAAATTCATCTGATCTTAACTCTTCTTTAAACTTAACAAACTGTTCTGCTGTTTTAAGTTGCATTTCTTCTATATGCCTTCTATTAGCAGTTTCTTCATTCATACCATCTCGCATAAACTCTGCTATTTTCTCTAGTTTGCGATTTTCTTCTTTTTCTAATTCAAATCTAAAATCACGATTATCTTTTTCTAGAGTAGTTCTATTTGCCAATCTAGTGTCAATCTCTGATGATAATTTATCTCTTCTAGCTTGAGCTATATCAAATTTCTTAGATGCTCTATTGTAATCAGCTATTGCAAGTTGCATTAAATCTTTTTGCTCTTTAGCTGTGCCTTTTGCCATGACAGCAGAAGCATCACCAAATGCTTGTCCCATAGATTCCATAAATGAAGGCTTACCAGTAGCCGCAGCATTAAAGAATGCTGATGCAATACCTAACTTAACTTGTTGTTTATTTCTATCAACTATTTCTTTTCTACTTGGAAAATCTGTTTCACTTATATCATTTAAAGCTTTTTCTGCAGCATCCATATCTTTTTGATATTTTCCAAGAAGCTCCATATCTACTTTATCTTTTTCTTCTATTGACTTAGTTAAAGTAGACTTTCTAGTAACATCATTAGTATATCCAGTCAAAGTGCTTCCTAAGTTTTCCGCTAAACCACCAATAATCCTATCTCTCATTGCATCTTCTGTAAGAAGTTCAGAATCACCAAACTGATCTCCAAAAACTTTGTCGGTTACAGTCGGTGTACCACCTCTAGTTTGAGTATTATCTTGATTAACTGCACCTTGAACACCTGTACCTGTACCTGTACCTTGATCACTTGTAGCTTGACCACCTGTACCTTGACCACCTGTACCTTGACCACCTGTAGCTTGACCTTGACCACCTGATAAATTAGCTCGTGAATCATCGTCAATATCTGAATCTTTATCTATCTTCTTATCAGTTTCAGCTTGTTCAATTAACTGAAGCAATCTAGAAGTATCACCTTGAGCTTGATCTGCAAAACTTAAATATTGAGGATTTCTTTGAATTAATCCTTGATCTATTAACTTTCTTAGTTCGCTTTCAGCTTCTATATCTTCACTTCTTTCTGAAATATCTAATTCTAAATCAGATATTTCTTTATCTATTTGATCAAGACCTGCTTGAAATACATTTACAGGTAAATTTTGATTTAATACATTATCAAGGTATGCATTTTTCTTAAGTTTTGCTTGTTGTAATTTATTAGAAGGACCACCAAGCATTCCTTTAAAATCAATACCACCCATAAAGTTATAGTTATACCCTAGTTTTTCAGCTTGAAACTGTGGACTTGTTATTTCGTTATATCTTGCCATAGAAATTTTATTTGGATCTTCGCCCAAAGCTTTTATGTAATCTGTATCTAAATCACCGCCATTGGCAAATCTTCTTAATAAACCGCCCATACGAGCCATAGGAGGCTGTTGTGCTAACATTCTAGGATCTACATCATTTGGCATAGTTTGTTGCATAGGAGGCATATTAGGAGGTTCTACAGGCATGTTTCCCATCATCTCAGGATTTGGCATAGGCATTGCTGTAGGATCAACTTGTCTATTCATACCTAATGTTCTATTTATTAAGTTATCTATAACAGTAGGTTGATTCATATTCATAACAGGTACTTCACTACGAATCCTTTCTCTATCTTTCATCTCGGTAGCAGCTAACACTGACTGTATGCCCTCTTCTTTAGTTAGCATAGCTAAATCCTGATCTCCTAAACGAGATACTTGTTCTGCCATTTTTATTAAGTTTTCAATAGCCATTAACCCATGCCTTGATACATATTAAACGCACCCAATCCCATGTTTAATGCTTGTGCATATGGATTAGGTCTAGGCTCAAATTTCATAACATCAGAAGATACAGGAGCATTCGCCAATCCTTGTAACAGTGAGTTGTAGAATGAAAGTGACTGTCTTGGTGCATCCCTTTGATTCACAAAGTCTTGATAAGCTTGATCTAAGAATGACTGTTGCATAGTCTGTTGATCTACACCAATACCTCTTAAAGCGTTTAAACGAGCTAAATCTAGCTGTTGTTCTCTCATATCTATTTGAGGTAACATACCAGCTGCCCTCATTTGTGCATCCAATCCTCCAAAAAATCCTTTTTGATTGGCTGTATCAGCTTGTAAGTCTTGTAAACCAGCTGCTCTCATAGCCTGATCAGAAAGTTGTTGTGATGCAAGGAACTGTTGACCTGCAGCTCTTTGTGAAAGATCTCCTAACTGTCTTGCTTTCATAGCTTGATCTATATCCCTAGCTGCTAATCCTGAAGCTTGTGTAAAACCTTTTTGTAACTGTTGTGCTTCTATATCTCCTAATCTATCTTCTAAATCTCTTTCTGCTTGTATATCTTGTAGTGCAGCTCTACTACCACCAAAAGCACCTCTTTGTGCTTGTTGTAACCCTCTTCTTGCTTGTTGTTCTTCAAATCTATCAATTGCTCTTTTTTGCAATCTATCTAATACATTTTCTGTATATGGATTTTGATAATCTTGCATTCTATCTAAAATGCGTTCCTCTTGAAATTGACCGCCTTGATAAACAGGTGCTACTTCTCTTCCTTGATATGCAGAAGTAACTTGAGGCGCATCTACACCTTGTGCTAAACCCATCATAGTATCTCTAGCCTGCCCTAGTCCGGGCATTTGTCTACCTGCTACTGCTCTAATACCTTGATAAGCACCTAGTTGATCAGGTGTAAACTCTGCTATTCTTTGACCTTGATATGGAGTATAGCCTTCACCTAGAAGTGCTTCTGCACTCCTCATCATATTCATATAATAAGGTTTAGCGTATGGATCTAACCTATTTTGAGTAACAGTAGTTGATACTTGTTGTGCCCCTTGAGGTGCGCTACTACGACCACCACCCATTCTTTATCTCCTTAATTATTTACTACTTTTAAATCTGTCTTTTGAGCTTTTTTCTTTTTAAACTCTTTAGACATTATAACAAATTCTTCTTTCCAATCTTTCTTTTTAAAATTACTAATCCATCCTCTTCTTCCTATAATCTCAACACCATCACAATTTATTGATTTTGCATATTCTGTAATATTTTCGTAAATATCATCGAACCATTCTTTCATTCTTGTTCCTGCACAATTTTGTGCAACTAAATAATTTTTACGAGGGTATCTAAATACCTCAGTAGTCAACATTGCAACTATTTTGTAATCTTCTTCAGTATCCCAAACAATCCATAATTGTTGCTTGTTAATTAATAAATCATGCAATACATCTATTGATTCAAATCTTTCATGACTTCTATCTATTAATTTAGTTAACAATGGCTCTACTTGTGACCATATAGGACCAACAAAATTATTCGGAACCATTGAAGATACTAGCATTATACTCTCCTCTCCATAAGCTCTAACATACTACTTTGTAAAGGCTTAGGCTGTATTGGACTACCATTCTTTTCTATTCTAGTATTAGCAACTAATGCATCTAACATATCAGCACCTTCATTAGTGCTACCATCTCCTAAAGAAGAAACTACATCAGCAGGAACTACATATTCATTTCTAGATACCAAAATTGGCTCTTTGCCATCAATAACTGCTGGTATTATATCATCCATACCGCCACCTTCTCCTTGAAGTAAACCTTCAAATGGCATGTTTAAACGACCTCCCTCTGCTCTTCTTCTGTTTCTTCCTCTCATTCCACGTCTTGCACCACCAAGTCCTGAAAATGGACTAGGATTAGGTGCTTGTCTAAGCTGTCCTAAAGAAGCTCTTTTAAAAAAATTAGCAAAGTTTTCTTGTGGTGTACCTCTTGTTAAAGGAACTCTTTCAAAAGGATTCTCTACAGTATTTTGATCTTGAACAGGTTCAAATAAATTTCTAGTAGGTTTAGCTAAATCTGGATTTGCTGATATATCTTCTGGAGGCACATACATATCTCTTTGGAATTGATCAGGTGCTGTTTCATACATGTCTCTTTCAAATGGATCACCACGATCAAACATAGTGCCTTTTGGCATAGGTTGTGGTAATAAATGTGTAGGTGTAAATCCTGCACCTTTAGCTGGTCTACTAGGTCTAGGAGGAGGAGCAGGTTGTATTTGCCTTCTATTCTTACCGCCTCTTGAAGCTCCCATAGGACTTTGATTTAATCCACCATACATATATTGTGGTTGATAAAAAGGATTCATTGGTTGATAAGAAGGTTGTGAAAATGAATATGAACTCATCGGTGCATTTGTCATACCCCTTATTCCAAAAGGTGTAGAGCCAAACTGACCACCCATGTAATAACCTTTAGGTTTTTTCTCATCATCGACTAAACCACCATCTGCCATAAAACCCATGTTATTTCTAACATCTGTTGGTAATTTTGCTAGTCCTTTATTACCTTCAGGAATTTCTTTTAATGAGCCTCCTCCTGCCATTGTCCTGATTGGGTCCATAGGAAAAGGAAACATTTGTGATTCTTCTGGTGTTAGTAAATCAAATGCAAATGGATTTCGGAAATATACATGCTCAGGATCAATACCCGGACGATAACCTTCAGGAGCAGGTGTAAACCCTCTATCTCTTAATACTGCTCTTCGGTAAGGCTCTTCTTCTGTCATTTGATTTGCTTGAGTAAAATCATACTCTGGAAACGATTGTGCTTCTCCAACTACACCCGGAACTGCACCAAAAGCTGCTGTTTCTGCTAAATTTTTTGGATCTATAAGTGCTCGACCTGCTTGACCTATACCCCCCATAATTCCTTCTTTCGCAGCTTCTGTAGCACCTGCTGTACCTGAACTAAGAGCTTGATTTGCAACAGATTCAATTCCACCTTTTACTACATTTGTACCAACATCTGTTCCAGCTTTAGCTGCTTGTGCTGTAGCACCAAACATTTTTCCAGCTAAACCACCTACTAAGCCACTCATTAATCCTGCTTGTATACCTTTTTTAAGGCTTCCTGTTTCAACAGTAGTCCCTATACCTGATCCTAATGCACCAAGAAGTAATGCATTACCACCTAATAATCCTGCACTTCCTAAGCCAGAACCTAATAAACCTAATAATAATGGTAAAAATGCTTCAGGTTGACCTGTATCTGGATTTATAGTTAGTTGCCCATTAGGAACTAGCGATGCTAATCCTTGCACTTCTACTGGATTCATATGAACAAGCATGGTATCACCAAAGCGACCTTTCTCTGCTAATGCTTCAGCCATAGGTTGCATTGGTCTCATCATGCCACCATCGTTCATTTTTTTCATATTTTTATTAGAATTTATAAATTCTCTAAAATCTTCCATCGGCATATTAAGTCTCTCTCTGTTTAAACACTATGATATCTCAAGTACCGAAATATATATATCAAAATAATTTGCAGTTTCTGCTGTCATTTTTAGTATATCTGCTTCATCTAATATTATATTTTCTCCATTCAATAAGAAACCTTTTTTTGTAACAGCTGCTACATCTACAACATCAAATGTTTTTGTCGCTGATGCAGAGCTATCTGTTATTTGAATAGTCAAAGTAGCAGCATTTGATCCATTTGTATTATAAGCACTAATAGTTTTTATAATAGCAACAGTTGCTGTAGGCACTGTATATACAGAAGTTGAGTCTGTTGTACTTAAAGAAGTTATTACATTTTTATAAGTATTAGCCATTATAATAAAAACCATTGAAAAGCCTCTACAGGCTCATTTGTTTCTGCTTGTGTTTGTATAGTATTGAAATTTAATCTTAATTGATTTAATAAACGAACCATATATTCTTTATCGTATTCATCCGACATAGGTATTTCTAATGGTATTCTAAATGCTGAATTATCGCTCATCTTCGCCCATCAGGTCTTACATCAAGCCTGACATCTCCTAATCTCCATCCATTATTGGAATCTGTATTTTCTATTCTCAATCTCATTTGTCTACCTCTAGCTCTAACATTACTTATTTCTGTTGTATTGCCAACAGATGCTGTTGTTGCAGAAACTAAAGATCCAGAACTAGACGATCTAGTTTTTAATGTATAAGTAACTTCTGGTTCTGTAGAACTACCAATAAATTTAATATCTGGTATTAATCTTCTAATAAAAGAAAAATGATCTCCATCATCAATATCAAAGTCTGCACTTTCTACATAGGCATTCATTGCACTTCCATCATCGTCATAACCTATTTCATGGTTATAAATGTAATTATTAGCAGTTGCTATTGGATTTCTGCTGGTTACACCAGAATCTAACCACGCTGTTCTTGATAGCTGACCTATTGTCCAATTTTTTTCTAAATAATTAAATGTAACATAACGATCTATTTCATTAGAAGATGCAGAGCAATAAAACCAAGAAACTTCATTAAATTGTGCATTTCTTGTTGCAAATATTTTATATGCTTGACCACTATTAAAATCTTCAAAAACATAAGCTCTAACAGAGCAAGGCATAGTCTGTATGCCTCCGCTATAAACATAAAAGTTATCTTGATCCATAAAATAAACAATATTGTTAGCATTTATCATGGCATTTGGAGAAATTATACTTACACCTTCAGTAATTAAATCTACTGAAAATACATATGGATCTCCTACAAATCGCATACTATATATAGATGTATCTGTCCAAATAACAATTTCTTGCCTAGTTTTTAATCCAGTTATAATTGTTGATCCTGAAGATAATCTAACATCACCAGCACTATTAGTTGTTTTTGGTGTCCAATCAGAAGCATTTGCTTGATCTGACCATCTAATCTGCATAAAATCTATATCACTAGAACCATAAGGATTACATCCTAATGCTATTAAATGCTTATCTTTTTCTGAAACTATTACTTGTAATGCTTTGCTTGGAGGATTAGAAGCACCTGAAATAGAAGCTAAAGGTATAGCTCTTGTAGTTAAGCCATCAGATTTATCCCAATAATAAATAGCATCAAATCTACCACAAGATACTAAATCTTCTCCATAGTTATCTAAAGACCATAATCTTAGTTGAGAAGAAAATCCAGTAGCACTACTACCCCAAGAACCTTCAGACCAAGCTCCAGATCCAAAACCTACACCATCAACAAAAGTATCTAATCCAACATTAATCTGATAACTACCATCAACACCACTACCTCCATTACCAGAGTCGCTTGAGTTTGCTGTTACTGTTACTCCACTCGTATTTTTTGCAACAAAAGTGTATGTGTTTGCTGTTGGAACTGTTGCTATTTCATATTCTTGATTCAATACATTAGCAGTTATATTACCACCTAAACTTACAGCACCTGAAATAGTAACAAAATCGCCCTGTACTGCGCCATGAGATGAATCAGTAGCTGTAATTATAGAGCTACCATTTGTTGCAGAAAATGTAATACTATTAGTTGATGTTTTTCTAATTGGTGTAATATCGTAATACGCATCACCTTGTAAAATATATAATTTTTTATGAGTAGCTACTGCTATAAATTTATCGCTATCTAATGCTGACCATTGTAATAGTTTTCTAGCAGTTCCAGTAAATGTTGTAGGATTTCTTTTTTCCCACCCACCAATTTTTTCAGGTCTACCTGCTCTAAATCTAATAAAGTTTGAATCATTCCATCCTCCTTCATTACTATAGTCAGTACCTTCCTTATTAATTCCGGGATTAAAAGTGTAACGAACTAAAGGCATTATTTTTTACTTTTTTTTGATTTCTTTTTCTTTACTTTTACTTTTGTATAAGCTTCATTTTTTTTAGTAGATGGATCATCAGCAACAAATCTACCTTTTTTTGTTCTAGCTCGTACAACTTTATATTCTGAATCATCTTTAACAAATAAAGATTTTATTTTACTAAAAAAGCTAAACATTAATAATCTCCCCATACTTTTGTTTTAGTGCCACCATAGTATTCTACAGCGTGTCCTTCTTTTATTAAAATTTTACAAATATCCTCGCCATCTTCTGTATATGGAATAGCAAGTATGCGCCCATATTTTCCTTTGCCTAATGATTTAATCTTAAAAGATCCTTTACAAAGCTCTTTTAATCGCTCTTTTGCTGCTAATCCTAGTTTTTTCTCTGCTAAGTCTCTTGTTCTAGATTCAGGAGTGTCAATTCCATGCAGTCTAACGCGCTGTTTGTGGAGTTTTACATCAAACCCTAAGTCAAGTATACAATCAAATGTATCTCCATCTACAACGCGATCTAGCGTTGCTCTGTATACAAAAGCATCTGGAGATTTACTCATGTAGCCACCTGTATGTCCCAACAGTTAAGATTAGCAGCGACTGTTCTTCTTTCGCCTTTACCTTGAAATGGGTAAACCATATGTTGTAACCAACTTGGAAACATATACAGTTTTCCTACTTGTGGTTGCACTACAAAACTTTGTGGTGGTTTTAAAATATCTACATCTGTAACATGATTTCTTCCATATTGAAAAGCTAAATACCCATCACAATGACCACTAGAGTTATATAAATTGTATTCTGGTGTTCCAGCAGTAGGTTGATCCAATATTTGTTGTGGCACTTTAGTCCACATAGTAGCAGATATACCCATTAATGTTTTTGTGCCATGACTGTGTATCGGATTGTAATCCCTTTCAAAACTATGCACTGACCAAAGTTCGTCCATTTCTACACGCTTATTCGTTTTGTATTGTGCGCCAGTAGATCTTGAATAATGGTTTATGTATTCAGCACCTAAAGCACACAACATATTAGTAAAATCAACAATTTTTTTATCTTCGTGATCCATTAATAGTTGTTGTCCATGCTGTATCTGACCAACAAGTGTACTGGCAAGTGATTTTCGTTTCTTTTTCTTCAAATAAGAATCTAAATACTTATTCAAATTTTTTACCATTTCTTCTGGTACATCATGCTCTAGTACAAAAACACTAGGCATGGTATGTATTGTTGGCTGTTGCATTAACTAGGTACTGAAAATGATTCGTCTGGTGTAGGATCTACTTTTGGATTAGTAATAACTGAATCTACTTGACTAGCAAAGACTACATCCCATTGTGAAACAGGACAAAGTGCTGTCAAATCAGCTTTACTAAAAGTTCCTTTTGCTGCTGCGGTAAAATCACCATTGGCTGCTACTGATCTGTGGCTAAAAGTATTAGTATAGTAGGTTGCATCACCTTCGCTATCGTTCTCGTACTTCATCTCTAAGTGCCATTCTTGCGCTTTGCCTGATGTTTCATAAGGTGTAGCTTTAGTCATTGTTTTTGTTACTGCCATTTAATTTTCCTCACTAAGTTTCTTTTCTAATTCTTCGACTTTTGCCGAAAGTTCTTGAACTGCTTTTATTAATGGATGTATAAACATTTCTTGAGATACACCTTGTTGTGTGTGATCGTGTGTAGTTATACAGTTCCAACCACCAAAATCTGGAATGTTGTGTTTGTCCATAGCTGCTTTTACTTCTTGAGCAATTAATCCATATAATTTTTCTGGATGATCAACAGTAGTTTTTTCAGCATCGTAATCTGGAAAACTAGGATCAAGTTCTGATTTTGCTTTCCATTTAAAAGTAACTGGTCTTAAATCATTTATAAAAGCTAAACCGCAATCTGTATTATCTTGTATGTCTTTTTTGTATCTTTCGTCTGACACCCTTGTCCAAGATGCGTTACTTGTGAATCCGTTATAAATTCTGTCATTACCATTACTTTTTCCAATAGTAACAAAATTTGCACCGACTGATTCAGTATAAGCACCAATAGCGATTTGGTGAGTGTCTGTAGTATTATCTGTTTTTGTATCTGCTGCTGTACCAATAATAGTATTGCCACCATTAGTTGTAGCACTATCTCCAGCAGCATAACCGATCATCACATTATCTTCGGCAGTAGTAATACTTGATGCGGTGTTACGACCTACGGCTGTATTATAAGCTCCTGTAGTGTTTGCTGCTAAACAATTTTTTCCAAATGCTGAATTAGAATGTCCTGTAGTACACGCTTCTAATGCGCTGTGTCCAAATCCTGAGTTAAACGAAGCTGTGGTGTTTGCAAGTAAGGCATTTTGTCCTACTGCTGTATTAGTACCACCTGTTGTGTTTGCGTGTAAAGCATTTTGACCGACCGCTGTGTTATTGCTACCTGTGGTATTATCTGCCATACATTCTGAACCAACCGCTACATTTAAAGTTCCTGTGGTGTTTGCAGTTAACGCATTATAACCAAAACCTGAGTTGTTATGTGCTGTGGTGTTAGCATCTAAAGTATTATGTCCTACGGCTGTGTTTGCTGTTCCTGTGGTGTTTGCTCCTAAAACATTAAAACCTACTGCTGTATTAGAATCACCAGTGGTGTTTGAATTTAAAGCACTTGTACCAACTGCTGTACCATTAGAAGCTGTCGTATTTGCTCCTAGTGCCATATCTCCAACCGCAACATTACTAGCACCTGTAGTATTTGCATCAAGTGTTCTAGCACCACACGCAGTATT
>Ga0209645_1000953_pt1 | contig 14734 bp, 13 predicted proteins | sample ETNvirenome_6_30_FD_184070 | JGI IMG/M metagenome (GOLD analysis project Ga0209645, IMG submission 184070) | Marine viral communities from the Pacific Ocean - ETNP_6_30 (SPAdes) (version 2) | ecosystem: Environmental > Aquatic > Marine > Oceanic | place: Pacific Ocean | collected 2013-06-19
GTAATAGTGGAAGTTTAGGAGCTGATCATAGTTTTATAGGTGGTGGTGAATGTAACCAAGTTACAAGTGCATGCGGTGTTACTGTAGGAGGCAGCGTTAATATTAACAGAGGTAGTAAAAGCTTTATTGGAGGAGGAGCATCAAATCAAATTGAATTTGGGGCTCAAGATAGTGTAGTAATCGGAGGCTGCAAAAACTGTGTATGCAATGGATCAGATACAGCACAATTTTCAGTTGTAGGTGGCGGATGCGAAAACCTCATTAAGTCTTGCTCTAGCGTGATAGTTGGAGGAGAAAGCAATCAAGTTTGTAAGAGCTGTAGCTTTGTAGGTGGAGGATGTAATAACTGTATTTTAGGTAACACTTTTAGTACTATAGTAGGAGGTAGAAGTAATAGAGGTTGCTCTGGTCATAGTATTTTTATTGGCGGTGGTAATTCTAATACTGCTGATGGATTTGAGAGTGTTATAGTAGGAGGTTGTACTAATACAACAACTTCACTAGCATATAGAAGTCAAATTTTAGGTGGTAGAAATAATTGCGCTAAACATGCTGATGCTGCTATAGTTAACTCATGTTTGACTTCTGTTTCAGCTAACATGCTACATTCTGATTCATTATATATTAAAAATCTACCTACAGCAGATCCTGGTGTAGCGGGTGTGTTGTGGAGAGATGGCGCTACGGTTAAAGTATCGATATAACACTTGACTTATAATAATAGCATACTAAATTTATTAGTATGGCCACAACAGTTTTTCACATTGAAGGAGGTATAGGTAAAAATATTGCTGCAACTGCCGTTATTGCAGCCTATAAAAAAGCTAAACCTGAACGTAAGATTATAGTTGTATCAGCTTGGGCTGAAGTTTGGATGAATAATCCAAATGTATCTCGTTTTTATGTTATAGGTAATACTCCATACTTTTATAAGGATATTATTAAAGGTAAAGATGTTGAGATTTATTCTGCAGATCCTTATCGCACTACAGATCATATCACTAAGAAGACTCATCTGATAAAAACTTGGTGTAAAATGGCTGGGGTCGAGCACAAACAAGAAGGACCTGAGCTTCATTTTAATTTTAGAGAGTTAGAAGAAGGTGCTGCATATGTTAATCAGTTTAAGACGGATCAAAGACCTACAATACTTTTTCAGCCTTTTGGAGGACCAGGACCAGATCATCAACAACATCCTTATTCTTGGACAAGAGATATGCACCCGCAGCAAGCTCAAGAGGTAGTTAATAGGCTAGCTCAAAAGTATAATATAATACACGTATGTTATGAATTTCATCCTCGATTGCAAAATTGTAATAGGTTTGACAAAACTATTGGAAAGAAGGCTTTATTTGCTATGACTGGTAATACCGATAAACGACTCTTTATTGATTCATCTCTACAGCATGCTGCAGCTGCTTTAGGAAAAAAGTCTACCGTGCTTTGGATTGGTACGCAACCTAAAATATTTGGTTACGGAGTTCATAATAATATTGGACCTAAAAAAGAATATCTTGATGGTCATATTGATTCGTATCTATTTGATTATAATTTTACTGGTACAATATATGAATGCCCATATAAAGATCCAAGCGAGCTTCATGATATTGACGCTATTGTAAAGGCAGTAGATCAATAATATGAACCGTATATATCGGTATCATTTACATCCATATCCATTACATCTTCTTTAGATACTTTATCTATATTATAAGGATCTTCTTCTGTAGGATAGGTCTTACCTTGTAAAGGCTCTGATGTACCTGTAAGTTGGTCTGTTAACGTAGTTGATAATATACCACTAAATGAATTATCATATACTTGCTGATTAACTTTTTCACTTGATAGACCATTTTGGAATGTATAGTCTAATCTCTTACCTCTTAACCTATAGATGTAATGACCTAATATTGGATTAAGAGCTGACATGTCTTGATCCATTCTTTCTGTTATTTCATATTTTACAGATCCTCTCCCATTTGGTCTATCGCAACCTAATACAGTTAAATCGATTACATCACCAGCTTTAGGTTCTATAGATTGACCAACAGAAGAATAATCAAAGAAAGCAGAAGCAGCAGTATGAAAAGTACTAATATGGACATAAGCAGTAAATTCATCACCAGGGTCAAAGCCAAACTTAGTTAAGTTTAACGCATCATCATTAAGTTCTATATACATCTGTACTCCAGAAAGAGGACCTTGATATTGTTTAACTGAATCTTCTCCATATAAGAGATCTGCAGCAGATAAATTAAAAGTGTTTATATAGTAGTCAACCGGTATACCAAAATTGTTTATAAGATCATTAAATGCTTGATCAAATACTAACTGCTCAGCCTGTAAATTAGAAGGATTGACTAGCTTACCACAAGAAGGTATAGCTGTAGCAGCTAACACCTCTTCTGGTGTACAATTCATTCTATTTTCATTACATACAGACATTTTATCTCTTAGCTAGCATTCCACATTGATTACCCTCTTCGTCTTCAAACATCTTTACCTTTACTCCAGAGTTACCTAAAATCTTAGTTTCGCCTGGAGAGTACTCTACGCCATATGTATTAAGAGTGTCAAATAAAGGCATGCCCATTAGTTTAATTTGACTAGCTGCTCCGTTAATTAAATTATTAACATGCGGGCATTGATGATTATATTTTTTAGGTAAAGTATTTAAATGTTTCTTATTAAGACCTACTCTGTTAATATTCTTACCTACTCTCATATGGGGATTAAGAAGTTCTTCCCCTTGATAGTATTCAAAATAAGTTTTAAAGTTTTCCATATAAATTTTATCATATGATTGAGCTATAATATCTATTAACTTTTCTATAATTTTAGTATTCCTTAAAACTTTAAATGCTAAATTCTCAACACTAAACTCACCCTCTCTAGCTAATCCTCTCTTTCTCATCTTAGATATCTTTTGCTTTATGTCTTTAGCAAAGTCATGTAATATTTTAGCATCTTTACCTTTTACATCTTTAAGTTTATTTTCTAAGATTTCAGTATCCTTTACAAATGTTTTAGCTTTCTTATAAACGTCTCTAAGATCAACAGAAGGAGGGTCATAAGTTGGTTTAGTAATCCAATCGTCTTCTTGTATAGAGTATAATCCAGAAGCTGTATGTGGTTCATCTTTATCCTGCACATACATTTCTACGTCGTGACCTCTAAAGTTTATATTATGTCTTTGATTCCAAATAAAACGTTTTCCGTCTAAAGCATCTTTTACTAAGTCTTCATCATCATTAATATCTTTATAGTCTATAAGAACATGTACATCTAGATCTGAAAAGTCATTGTAGTTGTAATTACTATTGCTTCCCGTTAATGTAATATCGTATATCTTTACATTATCTAGATCAAGTTCATCAATAAAATCTGAAGTAATAGCTAATAATTTCTCTCTTATTTTTGGATCAAAGCTATCTTCAGACCAAAACTTTTTATTTAGAGTTTTGTTGTAGATCTTCACACTTATATTTATTAAAAAAGCCCGTAGAGGGCTACTCTACGGGCTTATAATTTTTAATATTTGAGCTTTTTATTCGAAAGCGCTACTTCCTGACTTAAGATCACCAACCTTGTTGTCCTTGCCCATATCTACGTTATGGCTAAGAGTTGAACCAGCGTCAACTGTTCCACTAGCTCCTTTTTCTTTAGCAGCTCCTGATGTCTTTAAACTTCCGACTTTATTTTTACCACCATGGCCCATATCTACTGTATGGCTAAGAGTTGAACCAGCGTCAATAGCTTCTTCATCCTCTTCATAAGCTACTTCTGATTCAAAGTCTTCATCAGGCTCTTCATCTACTCCAAGTGCTTTTTCACATGCTGCATGAATTTCTTTGCAACATTCTTTTGAAATTGTAATAGTAACCATACCGTCATCTCCACCATCATCATCAGTTTCAATTCCAAGTGCTTCAATATCAGTGATATCTTCTTGATCTTCACCGAAGTTTTCGTTTACCATTACTTTATTATAAAGTTTATCAAATACGGAAGTTTTGCTCATAAAATTATTTAGGCCATCTCGTGCAATTTTCTCGTGTTCTTTTAAAAATTCTTCATCTTCTTCTTTATTTTTATCTTTACCCATAGCCTTTTTTATAGCCTTATCTTTAGATCCCATATATTCATCCGTTTTTGATTCAACTTTACCATCACCGTCATAATCCTTATCAGCTTTTTCTTCATCTTCTTCATCTTCTTCTGGACCTACGTTACCTGTATAAGTAGCATTTGCGAAATCAGGGCCAGTTGGATGAGGCTCTTGACAATCACCTGGATCGTTACCATCTCCATAAGTATATCCTTTGACATTATAGATGTTATCCTTTTTATCTTTTTCTGACATTTTAGTAATATCGACCAAAGGCTCTCTAAACCCACCTTCTTCTTCAGGACCACCTTTAGCTAAAGGTGCTTCTCCTGTTGTACCTGCAGGTACATCTTCGCTAATTACTACTTTACTGAAGACATCTTTATATGCTTCTCCTAATGAAATGAAGTCTTTACTTTTTGACATGTAATTATTTATGCTCCTTATTAAATATTTCTGTGCCAGCTAAAGATAATATGTTCTATATGGGTAATAAAAATTTACCCAACGTTAATTGGAAGGGTGAATATACAAAAGAACAAGTAAAAGACCTTAAGAAAGCCAGTAGTAATATATTATATTTTGCTGAAAACTTCTTTCATATTATTAACTTAGATAGAGGTAGAGAAAAAATTCAGCTCTTTAAACCTCAAAAAAGAGCATTAAGAAAGATGAGAGATAATAGATTCTTTTGTCTTTTAGCTTCTAGACAGATTGGTAAGTCGACTATGATGACTATCTATATCTTATGGCAAGCATGCTTTAATAGCGATCAACGTATACTTTTAGTAGCAAACAAAGAGGCTACTGCTATTGAAATATTTCAAAGAGTGAGAATGGCTTATGAAGAGTTACCTAACTGGTTAAAGCCTCCGGTTAAAGAATATGCTAAGACGTCTATGACGTTAGAGAATGGAAGTCGTATAGGTATTACAACTACCACCGGTACTGCTGCTCGAGGTCAATCTGTTAACTGCTTAGTTATTGATGAGATGGCTTTCATTGAGCCTCATTTAGTAGAAGAGTTTTGGAAGTCGGTCTTTCCTATCATTACTTCTTCTAAAAAGTCTAAAGTGTTTGTTTGTTCTACTGCTAATGGTACTGATAACTTATTCTATAAATTATACAGCGGAGCTATAGATGGTGATAATGGATGGGCTCATGATAAGATAAAATGGAATGAAATACCTGGTAGAGATGAAGCATGGGCTCAGGCTACTAAAACAGCTATTGGTTCAGCTGATGCTTGGTTACAGGAGTTTGAATGTGAGTTTATTCATTCAGGTGAATCTACTTTAGATGACGAGCTATTTGAAGAGATGATGTCTAAAGTATCTGAACCTAAAATAATATTAGACGACGGGCATTACAAATTATGGGAAGAACCAGATGAAAGCAGAGTTTATGTAGCTGGTGTGGATATATCTGAAGGGGTAGGAGTAGATTCATCAGTTATCCAGATACTAGATATAACAGATATTAAAGATATTAAACAGGTAGCCATCTATAGAAACAATAAGATCCCGCCTTTAGAGTTTACTAATAAATTACACAAGATACTTCGTAACTGGGGGTCTCCCTTAGCTCTCATAGAGAGAAACAATTGTGGCGCACAGGTAGTGGATAGACTATCAGAAGATTTAGGTTATGATAAAATAGTATCATACGGTAATAAAAATGCTCATCGTAGAAATGTAATGAGAGGTATGATAGCTCATACTAATACTAAGTATAAAGGAGTTTTGAACATGCGCTACTTTATGAATGAGATAAGAGTAGTAACTATTCAAGAAGAGCAGACAGTAGCTGAGTTAAGAAATTTTGTTCGTTATCCTAACGGTACCTGGAAAGCTAGAGGAGGCTTTCATGATGATAGAGTTATGGCTATGCTTTACGCTTTGTTTATATTAGAAAAAGAAATAACAGAGAGATTTTTTGAAATAGTAGAAGTTGATGATATGGGCAAGCCTTCAGTTATAGAGCCTATGGACTTTGGTGTACAGTATTTTGAAGACCCAACTTCAATATATCTAGATGAAGAAATAGTAGGAGGTGGTTCTTCTAGAGTTTCAGCTGTAGTGTTTGGTATGGGTGAAGAAAGTACAGATGAAATGGATGAATTAAGATCGATGGGCTTTACTATGTTAGGTGAAATGCCCGCAGGAAATTGGCAATCAGGTATTATTAAAGAATAAATAATTTTATGGCTACTTTATACAAAAATATCACGGTAGGAGGTAAACAATACAATTTAAAATATAGAACCTCAGTAAAATTTAGCACAGTGAGAACTCAAGTTACTTCTGCTCTATGGTGGAATAACGGAAAAGAAGCTGAAAAATGGGCATCAGCTGCCGATATAGATGATTTAAAATTTACTCATGATGAATTTGAAGTACCGAGTGGCTCCGAAGCTGGAAAAAAATATAATTGCTATAGGACTAACGGGTATGATTCAAAAAGTAGAAATAATACAAGATCAGATTTAACAACAAACTACGCAGTTAGTGCAACTTTAATATAATGAAAGAAGACGATAAAATTTTTGACAGTGGCTTATACGGTACATTTCCTAACGCTAACATAGCTCCAGTTGAAGGAGCAACACAAACTAGAGCATTACTAAATGGTCTATATTATGATTTACCCTTTTTACATACACAGTGGGGCCTTGTTTCAGCTGCAGTGGAAGCTAATGCACCATGGTGGGATCAAGGCTCTGTAGCTACTACTTGGTATAACGGTCTCATCGATGGAGATGCTCCTAGACCTGGAGAAGCTTCATCTGATCAGAATAAAATAAGAATGGTTTATCAATATATTGATATACCAGGGGTATTTCAAGGTCCTTTTTATATGAATCCGACTTCTTCAGGGTCTGGTAGTGGACCACAAACGTTTGCTAAATACCCCTTCGAAGCTAACTTAACTAATGCTTTAGAAAGCTCGTTTAATATTCCGGCTCCTTTAAACGATACTTCGTTAGTTGATAGTAATGGTAGAGGAGGGTTATACTCGTTGAGCGCAGCTAATAACTCTATGTCTCTTTTATCAGCTTCAAGCTTTGAAACGTTCTCAGATGATCCTGTAGTGGGTTTATTGTTTAATAACTTACCCGCAGCATCAGGTGCTCATATTAACACGCACCATCTTGAAGATCCTGAAACTGGAGGAGGAGTTGCTGGTGTTAATAAATATGCAGCAGCTACTATAAGATTTTCAGGAAACTATTTTAATGGAGCTGAAGATGATAAACATAGAAAAATAGCTTTAGTTACTAGAAAAGGTAACACTATAACCTACACTATCAACAAACATGAAAGTGCTCATGGACGACATACCTTTACTGCTACTGGATCAGGTGGTTCAGATTTTAGTGATTCCAAAAATAATTTAGGCAGTAATGGAGAGAGCGGTGCTGTAGGTCCTGATCTAAGACGTTTAAAAGCACTAGGCTATAGGTAAGACTAAATATATACATGGCAAGAAACACAATGCAGCAATCAATGCTGAATAAATCAAGAGCAGATAAGTTCTTGTTAGTTTTTGATGTACCTCCTATATTAAAAGAGTTTAGTAAAAAGTTTAATCAAACCAATACTTCAATAATACCAGATTCGGTACAATTTTCTATATTTGGTGCTGCAGTACCTGAAATAACTGTACCAGCAGTAGATAATAGGTATGCAGGTAATACTTTATATGTTTCTTCTCATTCTAAATCGCCTTACCCTCCAGTTTCTATAGGATTTAAAATAGATAATGAGTATAAAAACTACTGGACTATCTATTCTTGGTTAAATTTATTACATGATCAGTATGAAGGTCGTTACAATGTAAGAGAAATAAATGAAAATAATCCAGATTTTCAAGACTATCAAACAGATTTGACCATTTTTGGTAAAGATGAATTCAATAATAATCGTATAAAATTCACTTATACTAAAGCTTTTCCTACTACAGTTGATGCGATAAACTATAGTTATACTGATGCTGATGAGATAACATCAGGATTTACGTTTGTGTACTCACAATTACACACAGAAGTTATGAGTTTTTGAAATTATTAACCTGAAATAGGATAAATAATTTTATGGCACAGCGTACAATAAACTCTCCTGGAGTAGAAATAAGAGAATCAGATCTTTCATTTACAACACCTGCAGCCGCCGGAACAAATGTTTACGTTACCGGCTTTGCTCAGCAGGGTCCTATCGATGAACCCTTGCTAATTACTACAAAGCAAGAATTAAATCAAATCTTTGGACCTCCTACTAATGCTGCAGAAAAATATTTTCATTATACAATTAGCGAGCTTTTAAATTCACCTGCAACAGTTTATGCTGGTAGATTGCCATATGGTACAGGGACAGGTGATGGATTCGGATCAAAATATTCAGCGTTGGTTTACCCCGTATCGGGTTTTAATAAAAGTGGAGTTCATCAATCTACATTTAGTAATGTTACTTCTGGAGCTTTCGTGTTAGGTGCCCCAGTACACGTTGAATTAACTGAAGCACAATATCTCGCAGCAGTTGATGGCTCATCTATTAACTGGGCTAATACTGCAACTGATACATCACATCTTAATGCTGATCATTTAGGTAACGGGGGAATAGTAGTATTAAATAAAACTCAATTAGCTAATAACGATGGGTTAGAAGGTACATACGTAGGAATAGCTGGTATACAGAGCTTTAATCCAGCTACTCCATTTAATACTATTGACGGTGCTAAAGCTATTAACTCTCAAAGTAGTACTACGCTGCCTACTGCTATGATAGATGTACAAACAAGCACTTTAACCTTTGATTTAACTTCTTCTGAGACTGATGGTTCAGGACAAAGTTTATCACGGGTAATGGAAAATCTTACTGACTATGATTTAGAGGCAGGATCATTTAATGATTATTTAAACATTGGTGTATTTAAACTTCGTAAGTCAATTTATGCTAATGAAGCAACTAAATTAGATTATGTTCTTACTGATAAACTTGCTGCTTCTATTAATGCTAATAGAACTCAACTTAATACCGCTGGAGGAGCTAATAAAACAGCTTTCTTAGGTAATGAAAGTGATAATTCAAGTAATATAAAAGTTCTAGTTAATGATAATTTATCAAGAAGATTAGCAGGAGGTAATGGTCTTAACGATGAAAATAAACCAACAGTCTCTATAGTAGCTGCGGGTACACCTGCAGCAGTTCTTAACACAACTACCACAGGTTTAAATAGCACAGGTCTTACTAATGGATCTGGGTTTATTACATCTACTTTAAGTTCTACGCCGGCTTATGCTAATAAGATATTCCCGTTAGGTCAATTTACTGATGAGAAAGTTACTGATAAACTTTTAGGAAATATTCCTAACAAACTTGAGAGATCACTTGATAATATTAAGAATGATGAAGTTTATAATATTGATGTTGTAGCTGAGGCTGGTTTAGGTACTATTCATGCAATATCACAAGCAGCTGGTACTGATTATTATGATGATGAAGATTATAGTTCATCAATAGCTACTGCAGTTAATGGATTAAGAGTAACTGGTGATATAGGTGGAGGTACTGCTGCAACTTTAAGAAATAATTATTCCACTATCTTTAATAAATTTGAAAAGTTTGTTAAACCTCCATATGATGGCGGTGATAGAGGTGATTGTATTTTTATAGCTGATCCTATAAGACAAATCCTTATAAAAGGAGCTAACACAAAGATCTTATCAGATAAGACAAACAATTTCCAAAAACATATTTATTGGCCGATTAGGCATCAGTTTGAGAATGAAAACACTTCATATGCAGCTGTATATGGTAACTGGATGGCTATAAATGATAGTTATTCAGGTAAACAATGTTGGGTCCCATCTTCTGGCTTTGCAGCAGCTGCAATGGCAAGAAATGATGCAGTAGCATTCCCATGGTTTGCTCCAGCAGGATTCACTAGAGGTCTAATTTCATTCGCTAATGATGCAGCGGTTAATCCTAATCAGAAACAGAGAGATGAGTTTTATAAGGCTAACATTAACCCAATAGCTCAATTCCCTGGATCAGGAATAGTAATATTCGGTCAAAAGACTTTACAGAAGAAGCCAAGCGCATTCGATAGAATTAACGTTAGAAGGCTTTTCTTAGCACTTGAAAGACCTACTAAGCAGTTAGCTCGACAGTTTGTGTTTGAGCAGAACTCAGAGTTTACTAGAACTAGATTAGTTAACGCTTTAACACCACTCTTTGAGAGAGCTAAGAATAACGAAGGATTATACGATTACTTGATTGTATGTGACGAGAGAAACAATACACCAGCAGTAATTGATGCAAACGAGTTAGTAGTAGATATCTACATTAAGCCTACTAGAACAGCAGAGTTTATATTAGTTAACTTCTACGCAACTAGAACAGATGCCAATTTCCAAGAGTTAATTGGTGGCTAATAGAAAATCTTACTAAATATTATTATGGCAACAACAATTCAAAACTTCTTTACTAAAGCAGCAGAAAATCAATTTTCGAGAGATTTTCTTTTCCGAGTTAGAAACATTTCACTAACTGGAGGAATTGATTTTGTTGGTGATAATGACTTAGTTTATGCTAAAACAGCAGCATTACCTGGAAGAGATATTGATGATAAAGTAGTAAGTTACTTTGGTCAAGAGTTTCATGTTCCTGGTAGATCAACTTACCCAACTGCTGGGGGGTATACTATTTCATTTTACCACGATGAAGATTGTTTGTTAAGAACTAAGTTCGAAGCAGCTTCTAGACTTGTTTTTAATAACGAGACATCAGTAGGCGAATATGGAATGCCAGGTACTGAATCAGTAATTAACTTAGTACAAGTTGATAAGCAACTTAACGATGTAAGAAATATTGAGCTTGTAGGAGCTTCAATTAGAAACATCGGAGATGTAAGTTACGATATTGCTGATGGTACTGGCGATGTTCTAAGCTTTGATGTTACTTTCGCTTACCACTTCTATAGAGACTTTGCTACATCATAACTACTCTCGCGATTAAATATTATTAATGGCGTACGAGCAATATGACTTCCTAGATGGTTATAGCTATAGTGAAAGGTTCTTTCTTTCGCATCCATTTCTTTGGAAGGTTCAATTCAGTTACAATTCTGAACTGATTACTAATATTAATACTGCTATAGCTAAAGCGTATAGTAGTGATAGTAAAGATTGGAGAGCTGTTACAGAGCCTGATTTTTTTACTAGAAATGATAATATTTTAGTAGCTCGTGAAGTGAATGTACCTAATGAAAACTCTCAGTTTGATATAGCAGGTTCACAAAACTTAGGAGGTTTTTTACCAGGATATGCTTTAAATAAAAGAGTCGATTTTTTAACTAAAAATTTAGGTATAAACTTTTTTGATACTCAAGATGATATAGAGCATAACTTCTTTAGACCCTGGATGATAGCTCTTGGTATAGATGGGTTAATTAATAGAAAGTTGTTATGTAAGATTACTTTAAAGCAATATAATAATAGAATGCAGTTAAGAAAGGGGTATGAATTTATAGATGTATTTCCAACTAATGTAGAAGGGTATAGACTTTCATATCAAGACGAAGACTTTCTAGAAAAATCAGTTACGTTCGCATTTAAAGAATACAAGCCACTTCAAATAACTGGTCCAAGTTTACCTTTCTTGGGTTAATTCATAATTAATAATATGAATCATGTGTTCGAACTTCCTAACGGTAAGGAGGTAGAGGTAAAAGAATTTTTATATAAGCACGTTAGAGAGTTTTTTTACGATAAGTCCTTGTCAGCTAAGGCAGATTTTCTTGATAGTTTTATTGTAACAGAAAATTTAAATGTATTAGAAAAATTTATTACTCTTTTAAAATTAAGAGAGAGATGCATTAAACAGTCTATAAATTTAAAGTTAAATAAAAAGGATAAAGAAGTAAGTATAGATTATATCTTAAAGAGCTTTGATGAAATTATAGATATACGAGAAGTTAGAACTGTTGATAATATTACCTTAGTTTTAGATTATCCATCAGAGTTTGTAGTTAATACTGATAGTTTATTCAGTGTGATACAAAGTATACAAATTGATAACGATAAAATAGATATAACTAAGGTTACTAATGAAGAGCTACTAGCTATAACTAATTCACTTCCAGCTAGTGTATTAGCAGCTATTACTGACTTTATACAAGAGAAAAAAGAAGCTTTATCATACTCTATATTAAGCAATCAAGATTCTTTGAATTTAAATTTTTTAAACGTATCACCTTTTGTTTTTCTCGATAGCTTATTCAATTGTATAGATCCTTTTACATATAGAGAGTATATTTTTGTTTTAAGTAAACGAATGAAAGATATAACATTTCTCGTTAATAGTACCTTTGTAGATATATTAGATTATATGGAATTATATAAGCGTGAAAATGAGGATCAAAATGAGAAGTTGCAAAAATAGATAAAAGGTTAAATATTTATATGTCAACTTCAACAAGTGATTTTATCGCAAAGCTTACTGAGCTTAAAAAGGACTTTAAGATTTTTATCCCATCAAGTAAAAAAGAAGTAACAGCTAATCAAATAACATTAAAGCAGCAAAAGGATATTATTTCTACAGCAGTTAATGGTGTTTTAGGAGCTCTTCAATTTACTGAAGCTATTAACAATGTAATTAATGATAATATAGATGCTGATAATTTTTATACGTTTGATAGAGTCCCTGCTCTGTTAGCATTAAGAGTGCAATCGCTAGGAGATAAAATAAAAGCAGATGATGGTACTACAGTTTCACTTAAACCTTCTCTTAAAAAGGCTAAAGATGTTCCAGCGTTTAAGTTAACTAAAAAAATAAGTCTCGATTCAATAAAGGTTGATTTACGTGTACCCACTCTTAGAGAAGAGAATGTAATTTTAAGAAAATGCATACAAGAGATAGATAAACTAAAATCGGAAGACTTATCTGAGGCTATGGGATTAATTTATATCTTTGAATTAATTAAAACTATTAAAGCAGTTACATTAGATGAAGAAACAGTCGACTTTAATGATCTTAAAGTAATTGATAGAGTAAAAATTATTGAGCATTTACCTCTAGATCTGTATAATGATATAACTGAGTTCTTGTCACAAATTAGTTCTTATGAAAAAGAAGTATTAACTATCGGTGAATCTAAAATTACTATTGACGCATCGTTGTTTGATGCCACGACTGCTACATAAATATATATGTGGCAGAAGAAGACAATTTTTTAGAAAGATTAGCAAATGTATCTTCAGGTAAAACTGTAAAAGATAACATTGATAAGAATATTCAACAAAAGGTAAAGCCAACCCTTACTGCTACGGAACGCGCGCGACTTAAAAATGAAGCTACTATATTTGCTGAGACCTTAGTTGAAGTTCAAAAGAAAAGTCAGCCAGATAAGTTTGGTGAAACGTCTACACCTATTGCAGATACACCTGCTATGGTAGCTCAACAAAAAACTCAAGAAGCTAAAAAACCACCTAAGTTAAAGTTTCCTTTATTGTTAGCTTTAGGTGCAGGTATTACAGCTTTTGCTACTTGGGTATCTGAATTTTTAGGACCCGTTGGTGAGTTTGTAGCTAAAACTCTTCCTAAATTATTAAAGCCTATGGGTAAGCTGGCAGGAGGATTTTTTAAAGCTATCAAAGGAGGTAAGTTAATGTCTATGTTAACAGGGATAGCTGGAACCATAGGTAAACGATTAATTAAATTTGGAAGATTTATACCTGTTATAGGTTCGCTCTTTAGTTTTGGTTTTGGAATAAAGCGATGGAAAGAGGGAGATTATATGAATGCTATACTTGAATTTGTATCAGGTATACTCAATATTCTGCCAACTGGAGTAGGTAATATAGCTTCTATGATTATAGATGGTTATCTACTATTAAATGATTTAAATAAAACTGAAAAGGGTGAAGAGCAATCAATTGATACCGGTGGTGAATTTAGCTTATGGGGTAAAATAAAAGAGTTTGCTCTAAACTTACCTGGAGTTAAAAATATTATTGAGATGGGTAAAGGCTATGCAGCAATTTTTAAAGGTGATTTTTCTGCTGCAGCTAAGCACTTTAGAACAGCTTTACCTTTTATCGGAGCTATTGTTGATTGGTTAGCAAATGCAGCTGTTAGAGGAGGAGAGGCTGCAGGACAATTTTTAGCAAATGCAGGTATCGATATAGGTTCACCAGCTGCTTTCTTCAAATCAATAGGAGAAAAGTTTATAAGTGTATTTAAAGATATGGTTAATGCAGTTTACGATTGGATACAAGGTACTGTAAGTGATATAGTGAGTGGGGTAAAAGATTTTGGTGGAAATATTGTAGGCGGTATAAAAGAAGGAGCAGGAAATGTAATAAGCTTTTTAAATCCTTTTGATGACTTTATGGTTAAGGGAGATAAAATTATACCCTTTAACGATAAAGATGATGTGGTAGGAATGAAAGAAGGTGGAGCGCTATCTAAACTTATTCATAGCGGTACTACTCAAGGAGTAGTTATTAAAGATGTTTTTGATAAAGCAGTTACTTCAGAAATACAAAGGTCTAATCAATATCTAGCTCAATTAGTACAATTAACAGCACAAATGGTTACAGGGCAAGGTAGTAATGCAACTCCTGTT
>Ga0209645_1000954_pt1 | contig 14712 bp, 19 predicted proteins | sample ETNvirenome_6_30_FD_184070 | JGI IMG/M metagenome (GOLD analysis project Ga0209645, IMG submission 184070) | Marine viral communities from the Pacific Ocean - ETNP_6_30 (SPAdes) (version 2) | ecosystem: Environmental > Aquatic > Marine > Oceanic | place: Pacific Ocean | collected 2013-06-19
CTACAAACTTCCGTTCGATCCTAGCAAGTTAAAATCATTTGATAGGTTCCATAAGAAGTTTGGCAAGTATGTCATAACTGCTATGGAGTCTAAATAATGTCTGACTATCACGATCAAAAAATTGTAGACAAACTAGTGACAGCAAGGATTGCCTTGTTATTGAAACATCCTTTCTTTGGCAACCTTGCAACTAGATTGAAACTTGTTAATGCAGACGACTGGTGCCCGACAGCAGGCACAGATGGGAGACACTTCTTCTACAACACTAAATTCATAGATTCACTAACACCCAAAGAAGCAGAGTTCTTATTTGGTCATGAGGTGTTGCACAATGTATTCGAACATATGCTTGTAAGGATTGGTGACAGAGATCCACAACTTTGGAACATAGCGGCGGACTATGCAGTGAACCAGATATTGAAAGACAGCAATATTGGTGAGATGCCCAAAGGGAAGAAAGGTGAGAACAAAGGCTTCCAGGATGACAAGTACAAGGATTGGGCATCGGAAAGAATATATGATGACCTTTACAAGCAGGCTAAGAAGAACGGCAAGAAGATGTTGGAGAAACTTGGCGAGCTAATGGATGATCACCAGGAATGGGGTAAAGGAGATGGACAGGGCGAAGGCAAAGGAAAGGATAAAAAAGGTGGTAAGAGTGGTAAGCCTGTGTACACCAAAGACGAATTGAAGAAGATCAGAGATGAGGTTAAAGAGGCGATGGTGAGTGCGGCACAGAGTACAGGTGCTAGTAATTTGCCTGGTGCTTTACAAAGACTGGTCAGCGATTTAACAGAACCTAAGATGGACTGGAGAGAAATACTGCAACAACAGATAATGAGCACAATGAAGTCTGATTACACTTGGATGAGACCTAGCAGAAAAAGTTGGCACACTTCAGCAATACTACCCGGACAGAACAACGATGAGATGATAGACATATGTTTAAGTTTAGATGCATCTGGTTCGATCAGTAACGAACAGTGTAAAGAATTTCTTACAGAAGTAAAAAACATTATGGATCAATACAAAGACTTTAGAATACATCTTTGGAGTTTCGATACAGAAGTTTTTAATCCAAAAGTGTTCACACCAGATAATGCAGATGAGTTGTTGGACTACAAACTAGGTTCAGGTGGTGGTACAGAATTCGAATGTAATTGGAGATACATGAAGGACCAGGGCATCGAGCCAAAGAAATTCGTAATGTTCACAGACGGATGGCCATTTGATTCATGGGGTGACGAACACTACTGTGACACAATATTCTTGATCAATAATCCATATGAAAGAAACATAGAAGCACCTTTCGGAATGACGGTACAGTACAATGACTAATGACACAAAGATTTTATATATTTCAACTGCAATATTCATTCTTTGGATAGTGTGGGCAACAATAGGATACTACAATGTATAGTGCAATATTAAGAGCGTCATTGATAATGATCATGATCCTACTAATAATGAATTGGATGTTATAATGCAGATGTTTCCAAACATAAATCCTTACACAGGAAAAATGAACAAAGTCAAATGCCTAAAGAATTGGATGATAGACACCGCAGGAGTCTTGTTTGATGACAATCATAATGACCTTCGTACCCTGCCTAAGACTGTGAGACTACAACTGCTTGTGGTGTTAAGTTTTGTGTGGAGCACGGTGTTCACTGTTTACTTCTTTTCTATTAGCACAATGCTTTGGGGTTGGGTAGGATTAGTAGTAGGACACTTGGGTGTTATATTCGCAATGTATTTTACCTTTAAACAATTTCACAATCAGCCGTACAAAAGGGAGCCTGACAAGAACGAGCCTCCCATGTACGACGACATATGGGGAGCATAAAATGAAACTAACAAAAGAAAAAATAATAGATCCAAAAAATCCTAAATACGTTGGGAGAAGTTGGGCAAATCTAGGAAACCATGTTTTAATTATAGGCTTTTGCCTTTGCATTGGTTTTGTAATATATGCGAGTTACTAATGAGTAAATGGGTAGTAGGTGTGATGATGCTTATAGTGATTGCTATGTTCTGGAAAGGTGTGGAAGTGCTTGGGCCAAGCAATACCAATCGAGATGTGCTTTACGAAGGACCAAAGAAAAGCGTCAAAGAAAGATGGGACGCGGCATATGAATGGATGAAGGAGAAGCGTGAAGATCAATCCAAATAATTTTTACAAGAGAGAACTTGACATTTTACCACCACACTTTGTAAATGTCGTGGTAAAAGCACATGAGGCAGACGTAGAGTTAATGCGTAGATGGATATACGAAAACTGTCACGGTAGATATTCAATTACCAAAGACATCAAATATCAGGGAGATCAATCAAGATCTTGCACGGTCATTGGATTCGAGAATCCAGGCGACCTCACACTGTTCGCATTGAGTGGTAAAGCTCAGATAAATCAAAACTAACCGTTGCACTCCATAATTAATTTTAGTATAATATACGTATATTAATACCAATTGCAATTAGGAGAAAAAACAAATGGCAAAAGACAATAAAGAAACAAGCACATCTGTTGAAGCACCAGAAAAGGCGACGGCCGAATCTACTGCTGGGCAACAGGCTCCACAACAGGATCCTATGGCTCTATCGATAGGTGACTTGAAAAATCTTACTACTATACTTGATGTGGCATCTACAAGAGGTGCATTCAAGGCCGCAGAGATGCAAGGTGTAGGATACATCTATAACAAACTACAGGCTTTCTTAGCCAAGGTGGCACCAGAAGGTCAACAAGTAGGACAAGGCGGAGCCGCACCGGCTACAGCACCTACAGAAGGAAAATAACATGGCAAATCTAATGAACGTTAACAACCAGGCCATGCCTATGGGTGACAACACAGGCCAAGCAGGCGACGGACAGACAGGACCAAGAAGACACTTCAAACATATTGGAGAGTTGGCTGATCAGTCAAAGGCCAAAGTGGTGATATTATATAGAACTGTTCCAGGCGAACCAAATAATTGTTTGGTCGTTGGTACTAAGTTTCTACCTGACATGTATCACAATGCACTTATGAAAGCAGTCGAGTCGGAGGGTGGACAAGCCGCTGATGAACTTGCAGAATACATAGGAAGACAAACATTCCAAGACGGAACCAACATGTTGGCGATGCTTCACAATGACAACTACATTAAGAAGTTCAAGACTAATGAAATAATGGTTACGTATGGCTCTGGCGATGACGGAAGAATCTTGTTGAATAAACTTAACGAGATGATAGCAAAGGAAAAAGGTGTAGCAGTTAAAGATCTTGCACAAGATCCAGACGCACCTGAGGCAAAGCAGGCTACTACTAAGAAGGCAGATGCCAAAAAAACGGCCGCCAAAAAATAGTTCTTGGGTACAATTGACGAAAGATTTCGTCAAAGAATGGCCGGAAGTGTTGGAAGGAATAAGTTTCCAAAACTTACCGGTCAAGTACTTGGTGTATGTAGAAATCCATCTTAAAAACAATATCAAAATAAGATACGACATAGCCAAAGAGCTCAGAGTCAAACCACAGAACATAATAGCACGTTTCCTTAAGGAGACACTACAAAACAATTACAAAAAAATAAAAAATGTAGAATTGAAGTTCAATATACCTGCCTTGAAAAAAGACATGGAATCAAAGACATCAGATATACTGTCCAAGGCTTTTAAATAAATCATGAACACTTTCGCAAAAAAGTTCCTAATAATCACCGCTCATCCTGATGACCTTGAAATGAGTTGCGGAGGTCTAGTGGCCAGAGTAAAAGCAAATGGTGGATCCGTAACAAATCTTGTGTTGGTTAAACCTTCTGCTGAACAAAACTCAAACAGAGATAAAGAGTCAGTGCAACAAGAACTGGAGAAGAGTAAGTCTTTACTCGATTTTGACACAGTGGTATATGACACACCTTTACATGACAACGGGAGGCCTAATCTCACACTTACAAATAACCTAGTGACATTTGCTGAATCGGTTGCAAAAGGACATGACATTTTAATATCACATTGGAAAGAAGATCATCATCAGGATCATAGAGTTTGTTATGATGTTGCACGTAGCATTGCTAGGAAAAATTTTGAACAATTTTGGTGCACTGATCAGCCGCCATACAATCTTCATTATAGAAACTTCAACTGTAACCAATACATTGACATAACAGAATTTGTAGATAAAAAACAAGAAGCGTTGGAATGCTATGAATCGTATTTTACCTACGGTGACATTGATAGGATTTTGAATTACAATCGATATCGTGGCAGTTTTATTGGCGTAGATAAGTTTGCAGAAACATTTCAAATAATGTATAATAAGGTCACATGAAAATACTAGTTTTAGGCGGATACGGTTTTATTGGCAGTCACATATGCCAACGTCTGAAATCAGAAGGACACACAGTAGCCGTAATTGATTGTTATCATCAGTATTATACTTTTCCAGATTGGGAATATCATCCTGTGCTATCACAAAGGAAAAAAATTGCAACTCCTGACAAAGAATACATCGGAAAAATAGAAAATTTACAATTCATGGATCAAGCATTCGAAACATTCAAACCGGACCGTGTCATACACGTTGCTACCTATCCAAATGCTAGGATGGTTAAAAGAAATGTGCTAGATGCCACAAACAACATGATCACGGCCACTGCGTACGTCTTAGATCTTTGTGTGAAGTATAAAGTAGAGAAAATTGTATATGCGTCAAGCAGTATGGTTTACGGTGAGTTCAACAATAATGTTCCAGACGAGACTGTGGTTCCAAAACCAAACACACTGTATGGTTCATACAAAAGACAGGGTGAAATAATGTGTAAGATATGGCACAGAGAACATGGACTCGATTATATTATTATGCGTCCTTCTGCACTATATGGTGAGAAAGACACTGTAACAAGAGTCATTAGCCAACTATTGAAAAACGCATTGACAATAGGAGAAATGACCGTTCAAGGTCCTGACAACAAATTAGATTTTTCTAACGTGCTTGACGTGGCACACTATTTTGCTTCTGCTACAACTAGTGAAATTACAAATGAAACTTTCAACTGTACAAGGGGTAATGGAAGAAAAATTATTGAAGCGGCGGAAATAATAAAGTCAAAACTTGGGGTAGGAAAAATCATTACAAAACCACATGATGATTTCTATCCAAACAGAGACACCTTGAACAGCGATAAGGCAAAAACGTTGCTTAATTTCAATCCAACTATAGATATAGACGACGGAATACCCCAATACATAAATTGGTTTCTTGAACAACCTTTTTACTTTGAAAACTTAAAGATTAATAAAAAGTTTCAGTTGGGTACAAAGATTTAAATTTTTCTCTACAAAAATCCCATTCATATGTTTTCAATATAGCATCTTCGTCGTATCCACACTGTTCTGTAAATTTTTTTCCGTCATTGGACCCTTTCGACAACCATTCGTTATCAGTTCTTAACCATTTATTCAATCTAAATTTAGTTTCTACTGTGGGTTTTTTATTCTGCCATAAAACTAACTTGGAAACTTCTCTGAAAGCATTTTTCCATGCAGTATAATTGTCTGGAGCAAGTGTTGTCTCATTAGCAACCACAGGCACCACTTCGTGCGGTTGTGATAGTGTGAAGTCTAATATCTTGTCATCTGCTGTATCGAGGCAAAGTGTCTTGCTGTATAGATCAATATTGAATGTGCCGTATTGTATTTTTAATTCACGCAGATGTGCGTGAAATATTCTGTGCCTTTTAGATAGTGCCCTATCAACAGTGTAATCAAACTTAAATGTGTCTAAAACTCTACTTTTGGCAAACACAGCATAAAAATATTCTGTGCTAGATTCGTCAGCGGCTTTTTTATATGCATTTGTCCTGCCTGACACGTTCCTTATCCAATACAGTCTATTTCCTAGGTTGTGTTTTTTGATATGCTCCTGAAGTAGATCAAAATTCTCTTGTTCAAATGGCTCGCCATTAGAGATAAAAGCCACATCAAAACAGTCTTTGGTTTCAATGTGTTCAATTTCCTGTATCAATGGATAGTCATATATTTGTGTCTTGATCAGTGACAATGCTTTTGTTGGAATATAAAATGTTGTGCCTTTTCTATATATTTTCAGGTCCTCCCAATAGGACGGATAGAAATTATCCGTGTCTTTATTTTCAAAATATTTTATATATGTTGCAAGACCGGAGTTTGCCTTAGGTAAGTTGTCTATCACATTATTGAGATTATATTTTATTTCTAAGTAATCGAAATCATAGTTTGTAGAATAATTGTGATAATTTATGTCTTTGTAATCTCTTAGAAACTTTAGATCAGTTGGAAATTTTTTTGGCAGTAAAAAGGTATCACCTTCTTGTTGTCCTTCTGTGCTCCATGTGTGTATTTGGTATTGTTCGTGCTGTTCTGGAATGAAATCAAAGTTAAAATTAGAATAATCTACCTTTGTGCTCAATAGCCAAAACTTCGTGGTCGTTATGTCATCAAGAACTTTTTTTATGACGTAATGATAACTGCTGACAAATGGTACTACCAACGCAAAGGGAAATTTTTTAAGAAGCATCTCTTTGCTACTTTTTTTGTTTTGAAAATCGACTATAACACAATCAAACATTTACGTCCTTCACTAGTGATTCATCGAGACCGGGATTTTTAACATTGATGCAAAGTTTTCTGTTCAATACGTATATGTCATTACCGAACCCGTAATGGCAGGGTTGGCAGGTACGATCTGGCTGAAACGACATGTCTAGATCCTCCTCTTTTGTTCCTGGCGGCACTGCCCAAAAATATCCAGTCTTGCATCTTCCTGCGTTCACTGTGTAGGCAAGTTTAGACTTGCCTGGTATTTCAAATACATCTAACTTTTTAACATCATAGGTTAGATCATAGTTTTTATGCTTAGTCCAATCAACGACATTTGTCAACAACATCACATCGTTTGTTTTACCCCAAGTGTATACATATTCGTCTTCCCAAAAACTAGGATAGAAGTTTGGCAACTTCAATTCTTGTAAGTTGCGGTTGATCAACCATGTCCATTGCCTAGTATCTTTGAAGGGATCATCAAGTTTAAAGTAGGTTTTTGAAATAGGTTTCTGATACAGTATTGGGTCAGCGTTGTAATCTATGTTCTCAAAATCGCTTAATTTTTCCATCTTCTCCATTTGTGCCTTGAAAGCGTTCGTGGGAATAAGCAAAACATTTCCTTCCTTGTTTAGGCCTCCCATTGGGTGTGTAGTGTACCACACCTGCAGGTGGTCGTTTGTTGGGACAAAATTCCTATGGCTAAACCATCTAAGATCTGTAAAGGACGCGAAGAACCAAAAATAATCAGTTTTTATTTCTGGGATAACTTTTTTAAGAACCTGGAAATAACTTTTGTGAAACGGCACAACTTTAGTGTTTTTAAATACCGAGGCACGTGATTCTATGTTCTCAAATTCTACCTTGACGCTATCATATTCCATAGTATTCTCCGATGCATTTGCACACATAAAGAACTTCCTGTTTTTTAAGGAAAGGATGAATTGGCAATGACAACACATTTGTGCAAAACTTTTCACTATTTGGCATTACTTGTCCTGTGTCGAACATTTTCATTTTTGACATAGGTTGTTGATAGTGCACCTGTGTCTGGATACCTTTTTTATCTAGATATTTCCTAAGGCCGTCCCGATCATCCACTTTCACAACAAGTTTATGATTGTTTGATATTGTGCCTGTGCCTGTCTGAATTGCACTAATGCCTAGATCTAAAAGTTTTTCTTCATACCATTGTCTAACCTTTTTAGTCCTACTGAGTAGTCCTTTATACTTTGACATAAGGAAATTTAAAATGTTTGCGTGTTCGTGGCTCATGCACGAATTGTAACCATGAACTAATTTTGCTGTACCTTGTCCATGGTATCTTAGGCTCCGGATTAGATCCCTTTCGTTTTCACTGTCGGTCAGCACCATGCCACCGTTGCCAAAAGCAGGCAATGGTTTGCTTGGAGCAAAACTAAGAGTGCTGATGTCACCTAGTTTACCGCTTGGTACCTTGTTATAGTAACTTCCAAAACTTTGTGCGGCGTCTTCTATAAGAGGTATCCGCCTTTTGACACAGTATTCTTTCAACGTGGCATAGTCGGCCAGGTTACCAAAAAGATTAACATACACAACAGCATTTGGCAATCCGAAATCAGGTAGTTTTGAAATTAACCCTTTATTGTCAACATCAACAAAATGTATCGTTGCACCTGTACGTTTGATCGCTTCGGCTGTGGCCATGTAACTTATTGCGGGACACAACACAGTGCTTTCTGGTCCAATGCCTTTGGCTCTAAGGGCAAAGTATAACGCATCTGTGCCACTACCAACTGCTACTGCATATTTCCTTTTGGTGTACTTTGCCACTGAGTTTTCAAACTGATCAACAAAACTTCCTTCAATGTGCCTATTGCCCACCACGTTGCCTGTATTCCAAACCTGTTTGGCTCTGCGTGTGATACGCCAACTGTATGCGTTGTATATCCTGTCCAATCCGTTGAACTTTATCATAGCACCTTTACTCCATATTTTGCTGTCCAGTCTTTACCATCTTTGGTGTCATTTACCATGGGCATACCCTTTATGTTCAAACTGGTGTTCAATAATATCGGACAACCTGTTTCTTTCTTCCATGCTTTAAGTAGTTCATAAAACCCTTCATTGTCGCTTTTTGACACGGTTTGTACCCTGGATGTGCCATCGTGATGCAATATGGCAGGACAGTCTTTACCATGCGTGTACGCCGCTGTATATTGCATATAAGGGGTGTTTTTGACACCTGTAGGTAGGTCAAAATAGTCGTGAACGTCCTCTTCTAATATGGCTGGAGCGAATGGTCTAAACTTCTGTCTTTTCTTTATTGCGTTTACCAAATCCTTGATGTCCTCACCCCTGGGGTCTGCTAAAAGCGATCTATTACCAAGTGCTCTTGGTCCAAACTCTGCCCTACCATTTGCAACTCCCACCATCTTGTTTTCTTTCAATTCTTTTATTATTGCGTCCACAGGATACTCGCCTTCTATGTTGTGTCCCAGGAATGGACTCTTCCAATTGATGAATGATTTTTGATGTGCCGCTATGCAACCCAAACTTGATCCTGCATCTCCTGGATTCGGAATGATCCATATGTTATCAAACAATCCTAAGTTTGCAAGTACCTTGTTGGCCGCACAGTTGAGTGCTACCCCGCCGGCATAAACCAAATTACGTGATCCATACCTGCTGGCACGTTTCCATAAGTCTGCGAGGCACTCTTCTGTGACTGCCTGTATGCTGGCCGCCAGGTCCATTGGATCTGCTTCGGGATGCCAGTCACTCAATCCTCTATGTAAATTTTTCTTTAGTCTGAAAGGAGACTGATGCACGAAGTCATTGTATATGTCTTCTTTGTATTTGGGCTCACCGTATGCGGCCATGCCCATTAGAATATATTCTTCTTCTGCGGGTTTCAATCCGCAACGATGTGTGAATGCAGAATACAATATACCTATGCTGTGTGGATACTTGATTGTTTCTTTTCTCTCTATCCAGACTTTGTCAGCAGTTGATATGGACACAGTGTCCCATTCACCTATTGCGTCCACTGTCAATATTGTTGCCTCTCTGAAAGGTGACGTGAAATATCCTGCCGCCGCATGTGAGTCATGGTGTTTCACATACTCGTCTATCTTTATGTTGAAATGATCCAAGTGCCATTGTGGCATTTCTGTGTAACTGAAAGCATCTGCCCATTGTCCTGCGTACAGTTGTCTTGTCTTTTTAAGTAAAGGCTTTTCGTAATAAACTACCTTATCAAAAGGACCGTATGCCATTGCTTCGTTGACTATCTCCCAGTTTAGGTAATGATCGTTCTTGACTTTCGAATATCTTTCCGAGTGTGCGGCCCACAACACTTCACCAATGCCGGAACTGTAATCAACCACTGACATGGCGGCATCATGGTTCATGCAATTGATTCCTAATATTCTCATCTGTGTGGTCCTAGGTTGCCGTGTTTATCAAGTATGTCTTGTTTTATTAAAAATGCCCACATGTCTGCTTCCTTGTGTCCTATTTTGAAATCATATTGGCTTGGTTCTTCAAACATTTTATTTGTGTCCTCAAACCTGCCCTCTTTAATTGTGTCCATCCATATGGTGTAGTCAGCATTAAATTGTTTTCTTGTTTCCTCTGTTGGACATACAAAATCAGCAACAACTACTCTATTATTATTAACTGCTTCTTCTGCCAATGTCCACATTCTCAATGACTGCCTTGTCCTGCCTTCTTCGGAGAAGTCCCAGTCATCGGCCTCTTTTCTCACTTGATCAGCGTTGAGCCATACAGCGTTGAACATAGGTGCAAGTAGTTTTGCCAATGTAGTCTTGCCTGATCCTGGCAGTCCCATTATTAGTATCTTCATTTGATCTTCAAAAATCTTTTTGCTTTAACAAGTGCTGTTTCCCACTCTTCAAGCGTGATGTCATATTCAAAATTTTGTGTGGTTTCGTTTACTTGCAATTCCTTAGCACCATTTTTGATATGGAAATTCCTTGCCATGTCAGTAAGTGGAGAAAGAGTTACAAGCCTATTGAGATGATTAGATTTCTTCACCATCTTGTACACCTCATTGACTATGGCACGTCCTCCGCCTTTCTTCTTTGCCCACACAGTGTAAGCAATGGCAATCGATCCTTGCACACCAGCTCTGTGTGTTGCCTGTAAGGCGGCATCATAACTCAACGTGTCCATTTCCTCTACAGTCTTTGGCACTTCGTCAGTAAATGCGAAACACATTATGGCCGCTATCTCCCCAACATCGTCTTTTAGACCATATATTTTTCGACCATAGGTCTGTCTGAACGCAAGATCCAACTCTGGTCTCACTGGGTCTTCTGAGCAATCTATATAGGGCATTTCTACAAGTTCATATTTGTATTCCTTTATCTGCTGTCTTGTATATGTTTGCAGTTTGCTGAACTTGTCCATAAGATTGGTTATAGACGGATGTCCTTTCCATCTCTCCAGAACCTGAATCAGTTTTTCTTTATTAAGTATTTCCATTTTTTATTTGTATATAAACGGGTCTTTTTTCTTAAGTTCTTTCAGTCTCTTTCGGTAGGCAATTTCCTGCTTGATTTTGTTTATCAAGTTTTTAATCCATGTGAACATTAGATTTCTCCTATTATTTCTTTATACTTTGGCATCATTAATTTTACTGCATCTTCGTGTGCTTTGTCTAGTGGATGTGTGACTCCACGTTCGTAGTCATTTAGAAGTGCCCATTGATTGAAACCCATCATACGCTCGCCAAAACTAAACCATTTGGTAAAATCAATTTCTTTGTATAGTGCCGACAACAGTCTATCTCTTTCATGGTGCGGTTGGAATTCTTGGTAAAAAAGAGTGTTGTCTGCCAGTGTGAACATGTATGGTATATTTTTCTTCTCAAGTATGTTCTGCAACCAAATTATATTTTTCCAACTTATATAGATCTCATGGTATTCGTTGGCGGCGTACTTGTACAAGGATTCTGCAAAATCACGTACCCCCGACTCCTTAAAAGTGTTTTGTCTGGCGTTGAACTGTTCCATTTGCACATGCGACCCATGTATCGTTTGTTTGGCTTCTGTGGAGCCTACCTCTGTGTCCCATGGAGATATGCTGGCCCATCTTGTCTGTTCCAAATTTTTATTCCTAGGCATCGCCCAATCGTATCTAGAAAGGAAACTCCACATTATGACCACAGAGTGTATATCATCGGTCTCTGATACGGCCTTGAAGGCCCTACGTGCAATACCGCTGTTGCCTGACCCAGGATATGCGGTGCAATTATAAGTGCCTGTCGCTGTGCTGTTTTTATACAAACGGTGAGCCCAAGTTTTTTTGGATGGCACTTGGCCTCTGTTGTCATCACTTAATTCATGTCCAAAGGTGAAACTACATCCACCTGCTATAAAATTTTTAGTCATAGATCTGTAATACCTTATTTAAAAGTGGAAACACTTCTCCAAAATTTTCTTTCCTATATTGATCCGTCTGCAAGATCCTTGCTTTTCGTTGTTCACGCATTTGGGGAGTGTCCCTGTCCTGTGCATTCATAAATCTAAGCGTGGGTTGGAAATTTGTTAACATCTTATATCTCATGTTTACTATGTCCTTCACTTGTCTTGGTAGTGTTTGTACATTAAAGTAGTCTGGATCAAACAATGTATTGACGTAAAAGAACTTAGGTTGATATTGTGCTACCCATAAAGCGATTTTGGCCCAGTTGAAAACATTGAATATAGAAACTGTGGTGCATATTTGAAAATCCATATTAGGTGTTTTCCTTTCCTTGAACTTAACTAGATTGGCACTTACTGCTCTCCAATTTGCAGGATGTCTCTGATACTCAAAAGGTTCTCCAACGTCATCAATGCTGAATGCAACTTCTACATGTTTGAAATAACTCCACAGGTCAAATATTTCCTGTGGTGGCAACTGCGTGCCGTTTGTGTTGTAATGTATGTCTATGTTCTTTGCATATCCCTTCTCCACACAGTGCATCAATATCTTGAAGTGATCCTTGATCATGAAAGGCTCGCCCCCCGTGAACTCAAAGTATTCCACGTGTTTTAGATCTTCCTTTAGATCCTCAAAAAACTGTGGGTTACGTTTTGGCCATCCGCCTTCTTTTAAATTTTTTCTTGCCACTGGATTTTCACCATAGTCTAATTCTTCTTGGGCCCATTTTGAGGAACTCCACGATCCACATATCCTACATTTCAAATTGCAAACATTACCTAACTTAAAGTCAATAAACTTCAGCGTTGGCTCGCTGTTAGGTGTCCAGTCCTGGAGGCTATTCTTCATCTTGTATATGGAATTTTGCCTTTTTGATGTCTTTCCGGCGTCTTCTTCTTGCCAACAACTTTGACAATTAGTTGGACGCTCACCATTACGAAATTTTGTCCTGAGATTTTCCATGTATTCGTGTCTTTGTATAGAAGTTAGGCTCTGTTTGTAGACTTTGACATCTGGTATGCTACCCTTGTATAGACAGCATGGTGACGCTCCTCCATTAACGTCAACTTCTAAATGTGTCCATGGCAAAGGACAAATATTTTTCTTTAGATACTGTTCCACCAGTCCAGTACCTCCTTGTCTCTGCCTAATATCTTTCGTATATCAGTTTTCCTAATCTTATCTAGATATTGTATTCTTTTTTTGCCTCGCTTTAGTCCATCCTTCCACTTGTCTGGAAACATCTCTTGATACGTTGGCTTCTCTTTCAAATCTTTCAATGCCGAATAAAAATATATGTGTTTAGTTAGATTCTTCTTGTTCTTTGCTATAAAATCGTCCACAATCCTATGCAAAATGTCTTTTGGCAAGCACATGGGCGACCATAAGTTGTCTGCACTGAATCCAAATACCCTTTTAGCCAATAAGTCCACGTCTAGATCGTTGGCAGTGTCAAGCATCTCCTGTAGGCCCATCATCCCAGGCAACGTCATTGTAAGATCCATCCTTAATTGTTTCCTGTAATTAATAAATTTCCTTCCATATCGCATGTTGGCCAACCATTCTTTCCAAACAAGTCCTGTTCTTATGTATTCACCACACTCACCTGCTCCGTCGATACTAGCCTGAATGTTCCATGTTTTAAAATGCTTTAGGATGTCATCAAATAGATTCATTCCAAAATAGTTAATCTTACTCATGTTTGAATTGTACCTTATATGTACTTGATCCTGATAACCTAAATCTACTATCCTTTTCATCGACTCCCAATGTATTTTCCACATCAAAGGTTCGCCCCCGCACCAATATATTTCTTTTATTGTTTTGGATTCAACGCCTGTAGTAAATTCTTTTATCACATGCTGATCATGGAACTTGTCTATCTCTGATTTAATGTCTTTTCTACCCCATAGTTTGTATTTCTCGTACATTTCTGGCTCATGCATACGTGTCTCCGCCTCCCAGCTCGAACTTAACATATCTCCACACATCCTACATTTGAAATTACAAAGATTGTTGAATCTGTAGTCCCAACTAGTCACTTTCATGTCCGTGTGTCCATCATCTTTAGTTTTTTCGAAGGCCTCGTCTATCTGTTCAGAAAAAAGTGTGTTGAAGTGTGTCCTATACGTGGCAACTGAAAGTAGCCTATGATTACAGACTTGGCATTGTGGGATCTCCTCTCCGGCCATTAGTTTACGTCTCACATCTTTCATGTATGGAGAATTCCAATGTTCATCTAAAGTGTGAAACTCCATGTCTTTGTTACTGACTTCTTTGGTATCAATGTATTGTTTGAAATTTGTAGGTGCCTCCAATGAACTGCAACACAAACGCCTTTCCATTTGTGGTGACAAGTAAGTGTGCGTCCATGGAGCCATACAGAATGTCTTATTACCTTTGTTTGGTTTAATTCGTTTCATATAACTCCGCTAGTTCTGGAAAAACTTCTATCATGTTTTCGTTTCTTATCACATCTAATTTCTTCATACTGTCTTTAAATTGTTGCAGATCCTTTGAATTATCTCTCCTCATCATGTAGTCTAGTCCAGACTCAAATCCTTTTGTTGCACGGGTGAGATGATCTTTTGGCCGCAACCACTCCAAATGTTTTTCATATTTTTCTTTTACTTTCTGTTTGTATGAATCAGGCAACAGATCAATCCTTTGTGGATATGGAAACTGCAAAAGATTGAAATTGAAATCTTGAGGTTTTAGTAGAC
>Ga0209645_1000955_pt1 | contig 14712 bp, 19 predicted proteins | sample ETNvirenome_6_30_FD_184070 | JGI IMG/M metagenome (GOLD analysis project Ga0209645, IMG submission 184070) | Marine viral communities from the Pacific Ocean - ETNP_6_30 (SPAdes) (version 2) | ecosystem: Environmental > Aquatic > Marine > Oceanic | place: Pacific Ocean | collected 2013-06-19
TAAGGACAGCTACCCGTCGCCAGCGGCCCTGTCTATATCACTAACCGAAGCAGCTACCCTTAATTGGCCCTGCAATGGAGAAGTATCATGGCAAAAGCAAAAGGCCACCGCGCCAACAAACCAAATGATTCCTTTGGAACAATCAACAATACAAACCTCTATCGTGGTTCTTACCGTGACGACGTGTACAAGGAAGACGAGGACGAGGAACAGGTAGAAGCCCAAGAAGCGGACCCCTCTGAGGAGGCTACTCCCGAAGAACAAGGTTTCTCCGACAAAAAATCAGAAGACGTAGACTACAAGAAGCGATACGACGATCTCAAACGACACTACGATGCAAAGCTATCTGAGTGGAAGGACGAGAAAGCCGAACTCGCCGCACAAGGAGAATCATCTCCTGAACTGGATGCGCTCACACGACTCAAAGCTCCCAAGAGCCTAGAGGAGTTGGAGCAGTTCAAACAGGAGTATCCGGATGTCTACGGTATTGTTGAGACCGTATCTGCCCTGAAAGCGGACAGTCAGTTGGGAGAACTTCGTAGTGAAGTCGAACAGCTACGTGCCCGTGAACAGGACATGGAAGTACAGAAAGCCTATCAGGAGCTTCTGCGTTATCACGAGGACTTTGATGACCTCCGTAACGACGAAAAGTTTCTTGAGTGGCTGGACGAACAACCATCATCTTTGAGCGATGCTATCTACAAGAATAACACCGACGCAAAGATGGCAGCACGTGTCATCGATCTTTATAAGGCTGACTCTGGTTTGTCAAAGAAGAAGAGAGGTAGACCACCTGCATCTGCCGCAGATTCCGTCACCACCCGTAAATCCAAAGAGGTTAACGTCAACGGTGATGGTGGGCAGCGTATGTGGAAAGCCTCCGAAATAGGCCGCATGAAACCTCACGAGTTTGAAGCCAACGAAGCAGAACTCGACAAGGCTCGTGCAGAAGGGCGCATCGACTATAACGCTTAACCATCTAACATAGGAAGGATAGAAAGATGGCTTTCAATAGTGCATCAGGTCATAATAACCTGCCTTCCGGTAATTTTACACCGGAAATTTTTAGCCAGAAAGTTCTCAAGTTTTTCCGTCGTGCTTCGGTTGCAGAAGATATTACGAATACCGATTACGCTGGTGAAATTGAAAACTTTGGCGACACTGTTCGGATCATTAAAGAACCGACCATCACCGTCTCTAGCTACGCACGTGGCTCAGTGGTGAACCCTCAAGACTTGGCTGACGACCAAATTACTATGGTTGTTGACCAAGCAAACGCTTTTGCGTTCAAAATTGACGACATTGAAGAGCGTCAATCCCACGTCAACTTCGAAGCTCTTGCTACTTCTTCGGGTGCATACTCGCTGAAGCGTAAGTACGACGCAGTTGTCTTGGATCAAATCGCAACCGACGCTGGTCTGACTGGCGAGTCCGGTGCTACGACATCTACTGTCTCTGGCATTGGTACTCTTGCTTCTGCCCTCGACATCGGTGGTGCCTCATCTCCGGGTGACACCGCTGTAAACACGATGTTGAAAATGGCTGAAGCCCTCGACAACCAGTCTGTTCCGGAAGAGAACCGTTGGTTCGTTGCTCCCCCAGCTTTTTACAAGCACCTGTTTTCTGCAGGTTCGAAGTTTGCTGAAGTCCAAGTTACGGGCGATGCAACTTCACCTCTGCGTAACGGTCTTGTATCGTTGGGCAACATCGCTGGCTTCCAGTGCTACAAGTCTACTGCCCTCGTTTCAAGCGGCGGCACAGACCAAGTAACTCTGACAGGTCTGGCAACAAACGGCACAGAAAATGTTATTCTGGGCGGTCACATGAGCTCGACTGCTACGGCTTCGCACATTGCGAAAACCGAAGTTGTTCGTTCAACTGAAACCTTCAGCGACATCGTTCGTGGTCTTCACGTGTTTGGACGCAAAGTCCTTCGCCCTGAAGCCATCGTTCGTGGCGTTGTGAGCTTGGATTAAGGGAGGACTAGACTATGGCTACATATACTGTAACTGGTGCTGTTGCTGGCGTTCCGCTCGGCATCAAGCCACAAATCGTGGAAGTCGTTCTTGACTTCTCCAGCACAAGCCTGACTACTTCAGACTCAGTTGAGGTTTTCGAAATGAAAGCCAACACTCTGGTTCTGATGGCTGGTGTTGAAGTCCTCACCGTTGCAAGCACTGGTTCTCCAGTTCTTGACTTGGGTGACGACGCTGATGACGACCTGTACGTTGCTGCTCTGGACGGTACTGCTACCGGACACGAGATCAACAACGCTGCAGGTACAGCGAAACTGTACACCGCTGCTGACACCATCGATCTGATTGCTAACACAGCAACGTTCGACGGTAAAGTACGTGTCTTTGCTGTTATCGCAGAACTCGGCACTGCCGAAACTGCGGCATCGTTCGCGTAAGTGAACTGGGGGAGTCTTCGGGCTCCCCCGACTTACTGGAGATACTCATGGCTCGTAAACAAGACAAAATGCCCAAGCGTAACAAGAAGAATTTCCGCCCCACCAAAAAGGGTGCGGGCATGACAAAGGCGGGCGTAGCTGCCTACCGCCGTAAGAATCCGGGCAGCAAGCTGAAGACAGCAGTTACTGAGGACAAACCTCGTAGCAAAGCCCGTGCTGCACGTCGCAAGTCATACTGTGCACGTTCCGCTGGGCAGATGAAAAAGTTTCCAAAAGCAGCCAAGAATCCTAACAGTAGGTTGCGTCAAGCACGGAGACGGTGGAAATGCTAATTTGTTTTAAATGCTCAGAAGCCCCCTGCAACAGGGACACCTGCAAATGCCCGTGCCACGATAAGGATAAAAAATGGCAAAGAAGCGCGTAAAAGCACCCGCTGGTTTTCACTGGATGAAATCAGGGTCATCATACAACTTGATGAAGCATACAGGTAAATTCAAGCCGCACAAAGGGGCCAGCTTGTTTGCTTCTTTTGATATTCAAAAAATACACAAAGCAGGAAAAAAATAAATGTTGAACGCACTAATCGGGCCTGTGACCAATCTCGCCGGAACTTGGATGAAGAACCGCGCTGAGAAGGCACAAGCCAAACAAAAACTAGCTGTTGCCAAGATAGAGGCACAGACAAAGAAGGTAGAACAAGATGGGGCGTGGGAGTTAGAACAAGCTCGTGCCTCTGCAGATTCGTGGAAAGACGAGCTCTGGACAATTTTTTTCGTGGGCTTGCTGTCCGCTTGTTTCTATCCCCCAGCCCAGCCGTACATTGAGGATGGTTTTCGTTTCCTACGAGAAGACCTACCTGAGTGGCTAAGTTGGTCAATCATGGCGAGTATCGCCGCTTCATTTGGCTTGAAGTCAATCGGCAAAATACGAGGCTAAAACGATGCGGTTATCTAGAAACTTCACGTTATCTGAACTAACTCGCAGCCAAACAGCAACCCGCAGGGGTATCGACAATACTCCGGGAGAAGAACAGATCAAAAACCTTGAACGGGTGTGCTCTGAGATACTACAACCTGTGCGTGAACACTTTGGTGTTGCGTTCTCTCCTTCATCTGGATTCCGTAGTGTTGCCCTGTGTGAGGCAATTGGGTCTAGTTCCAAGAGCCAACACGCGAAGGGAGAGGCTGTAGACTTCGAGATCCCCGGACAGGACAACAAATCTGTTGCAGAATGGGTGCGAGATAATCTGAACTTTGACCAGTTGATACTGGAGTACTATACCCCAGAAGACCCAACATCCGGCTGGATACACTGTTCTGTACGAGAATATAGCAACCGTAAGGAGTGCTTGGTGTATGACGGTAAAAGTTATTCTAGATTTTAGTTGACTTTTTCGTTGTTTTAGTGTATCATAAAGGCAAGGAGTATTCCATGAGCCAGTTAATTGTACAAGCACTTTCTCACAGATACCTGTCTAAAAAACGGGACGCAGAACAGATGTTCGACTTTTTCAACGGTGTGATCATTGCCGATACAGATGTCGAACAGGTTTACGAAAAACTAGAACAAGCAATAGAGGATTGGCTTGAAGCAGATTTGAAGCTAGGAGCACTCAGTCTCTTGTCAGGAGAGCCCAATCATCCATTCGAGAGAGTAACCATAAATGACCAAGAAACGATCTTCAAAAACTAAAAGCAAGAAGAGCCCGACACCTAAGAACAAGGCTCTGTATGCCCGTGTAAAAGCTGAAGCCAAACGAAAATTCAAAGTATATCCAAGTGCTTACGCGAACGCTTGGTTAGTTAGGACCTATAAGAAACGTGGTGGTACTTACTGATGAGCCTAAAAGAATGGTTTGGAAAAGGACCAAAAGGCGACTGGGTGGATATAAGCCGGAAGAAAAAGGATGGAAGCCACCCTCCATGCGGACGGAAAAAGGCTTCTACTGCCCGATCCGGTTATCCGAAATGTGTGCCTCGTGCAAAAGCAAACCGTATGAGTTCTGCAGAGAAGAGGAGTGCAGTTCGTCGGAAGCGGGCTAAAGCGCAGGGGGTGGGCGGTAAGCCCACAAATGTTCGTACAGACGCTCCTAGAAAGACAAAAAAGGCAGCATACGGGGGTAAGATTTACTCCTGTGGTAGCACTTCAAGACGGGCGATGTACTAATGTTGAGAGAAAACAGCAAGCATCAGACGACAGGAGCTACTATAGCATCCACCTCTGCTGACGGTAGTGCCACAGTTGTATACACTACTCCTGACAATTATAGCGGGGCCGTGAGATTCTTACACATATCGAACAACAATTCTGCTACAAAAAAAGTATACGTTCAATACTACGATGCTGCAAATACAGCGTATCACTATATTGCTAACGGTTTAAGCATGGCAGGACATAGTGTAGTAGATCTCGTTGACGGTAATTTTTTCTTTACCAATTCCGGAGATAAGATTGTGGCGTTTGGCGAAACGACTAACACGATGGAAATTCTAGTATCTGTCGAAGAGTTTTTTGATCCGCACAGAGGTTAATAATGAATTACTTACAGCTTTGCAACGCAGTTCTCAGGGAGCTTAACGAGGTAGAAATCACAAACGTGACTTCAACTCGTGGGCTGCAAACGGCTGTAGCTGACTTCATCAACAAGTCACAGCGCGATATCATTAACTCTGAAGTCGAGTGGCCTTTTACTGTAGCCAACGATTCAGACACAACGGTTGACGGTCAACGCCTCTACACGTTCGAGACCAATGCTAAGACACTCAAGTGGTCAACGTTCACTGTTCAAGAGTCTGCAAGTTTACCTGAACGGAGGCTCGACTATATCAGCTACGACGAGTATCTGGACAAGTACCACGAGTCGGACACCAATCCAGACGGTAGCTCAGAAGGGTTGCCGGAGTTCGTGTATCACACACCTGACGACAAGTACGGTCTGTCTCCGACTCCGGACAAGTCTACCTACACAATTCGTTACGCATACTATACCACAGTATCTGACTTAGCTGCCAACACGGACAGCCCGTCTATACCAGATCGTTTTCACGATGTAATCGTTAACAGAGCAAAGTACTACGCATACCTTTTGCGTTCCGACCCACAAGCCGCTCAATTTGCACAGAGGGACTACGAACAAGGGCTACGTCGGATGAGAGTAGAACTCATCAATCGTAAAGACTACATGAGAGCAGTCTGATGCCCGATACTTCAATTATTAGTCCATACGTGGTGAAGTTAAGTGGCGGTCTTATTCTCAACAGAGATTCATTCTCTATGCCTCCCGGAGCCGCAACAGAGTTGATTAACTTTGAGCCGGACGTTGCAGGTGGCTATCGTCGCATTAACGGCTACGCCAAATACAACTCTAACATTGTACCGCAGACGAGTGCCTCGACAGAGAAAGTTCTAGGGGTTGCAGTGTTCAACGACAAGGTTGTTGCTGCTAGAGGAGAGAAAGTATTTACAGGCGGTACAACAGGCTCTTGGACAGAAATCGATTCTGGTAGAACCAGTGCTGGTCGCTACGACTTTACAGTCTATAACTTTAACAACACAGAGAAGCTGGCATTTGCAGACGGTGTTAACAGAGCATCTATCTACGATGGTTCATCTGTTACAGACATCAACGCAACAGGCGCACCGTCTGATCCGGAATCAATCGCAGTGTTTAAGAACCACATGTTCTTTGCAGGTATGTCAGCAAACCCTCAAGAGATTGTGTTCTCTGCACCATTTACTGAGACAAGTTTCTCTACGGCAAACGGAGCCGGATCCATCAAGGTAGATAGTGCTGTTGTTAAGTTGGTTACTTTCAGGGATTCCCTATTTATATTCTGCGAAGATCAGATACACCAGCTTCAAGGATCGTCCATCGCAGACTTTGTTCTGAAACCAGTTACTCGTAGGATTGGTTGCGTAGACAGGTTCAGCGTTCAGGAACTTGGCGGTGATATTGTTTATCTCGCACCTGATGGTCTCCGCACACTGGCTGGTACAGCTAAAATTGGTGACGTAGAACTCGGAACCGTATCGAAGCAGATTCAGGATAGACTGCTTCTCCGTAACATTAGCTTAGATAGAATATCGTCTGTCGTTATCCGTAACAAAAGTCAGTACCGAATATTTTTCGCAGCAGATAACGCGATTGAGGGGTCCGCCCCCGGAGTTGCTGGAGTGTTGAAGCAGACAGATCAGGGCGGCATCGGCTGGGAGTACTCTGATCTAAAAGGTATCAAACCGTCATGTTGCGATTCAGGCTTTGTTAGTAACGTAGAGACAATCGTACACGGAGGCCACGACGGTTACGTCTATCAACAAGAAACAGGAAACACTTTCGATAGCACGAACATCGTAGCTAGGTTCTCGTCTCCAGATCACAACATGGGCGATGCAGGTATCCGCAAGAATATGCAACGCATTATCTGGAACTACGAAAATGAAGGAACCGTCAACTCCAAGTTCCGTATTCGGTATGATTTCTTTTCATCCGACAGTCCGCAACCTTCGCAGTATTCTCTCCTGACAGGAGGTTCTGCTGCTATCTACGGTAACTCTGGCAGTACCTATGCAACAGCGGTGTACGGATCATCAGGGTCTCCTCTCGTTCGTCAGACCGTTGAGGGTGGAGGATTTACCGTAGCGGTTCGTGTGGACGATAATGGAGGACTGGCCCCGTTCTCTCTAAAAGGATACCAACTAGAATTTACCCCCGGAGGAAGAAGGTAAAAAATGGCAGGATACGCAGCAAGACAATCAACCTATGTGGATGGTGACGTTATTGATGCCGCCGATAGTAATGACGAATTTGACGCAATCTTAGCGGCTTTCGGATCTACTAGCGGGCACAACCATGATGGCACAGCGGGCGAAGGCTCCCGTATCACTGTTGTTGGAACAGCAGATGACAACGTTACATTCGGGTCAGCCCTGACACCTGACGCAAACAACACCATAGATATCGGCACAAGTGCGGCACAGTTCAAAGACTTGTACATCGATGGTACAGCCTATTTGGACGCGATTGATTTCAACGGCACAGCTATCAGTTCAACCGCTGCAGAACTGAACATCGTAGACGGTAGCACTGCCGCCACCTCTACAACGCTTGCAGATGCTGACCGTGTGGTCGTCAACGACAACGGCACAATGGTGCAAGTTGCTTTGACTGACTTCGAGACGTACTTCGAGTCGGCTCTAGATACTCTATCTAACGTAACAACCGTCGGTGCTCTCAACGCAGGTTCAATCACTAGCGGGTTCGGGGCGATTGACAACGGATCATCTGCCATCACCACTACAGGATTAATTTCTGGTGGTTCATTAGATATTGATGATGTTCTTATCAACGGCACAACTATTGGTCATACAGATGATACAGACCTTATAACTCTATCTAATGGTGTGGTTACAGTTGCTGGTGAAGTATCTATGACCACTCTAGACATAGGGGGCACAGATGTTACCTCTACGGCTGCAGAGTTGAACATAATGGACGGGAACACGGCAGCCTCTAGTACTACAGTGGCAGATGCAGACCGTGTGGTGTTTAACGACGATGGCACCATGAAGCAGGTAGCAGTCACAGATTTAGCTGCATATTTCGATGATGAAATTACAGCTATGCCAAATCTCGTTACCACTGCAGCTACTACGGTGGGTGCACTTAACAGCGGTTCTATTACATCAGGGTTTGGTGCAATCGACAACGGATCGTCTGCCATCACTACTACAGGTACAGTTACTTATGGTAGTCTGTCTGACGGAAGCATCACAATCACTGCGTTCGTTGACGAAGACGATATGAGCAGTAACAGCGCAACGCTGGTGCCAACACAACAATCTGTCAAAGCGTACGTAGACACACAGATTACTGCTGAAGATCTTGATATCACCACAGACAGCGGAACTATCGCTATCGATCTAGATAGTGAGACTCTGACTGTTGCGGGAGGCACAGGTCTTGACTCTAGCGCAACTAGTAACACAGTTACTCTAGCTATCGACAGCACCGTTGCAACACTGACAGGCTCCCAATCCCTAACTAACAAAACTCTCGACATCGATAATAACACGTTGTCAAATGTTGAAGTGGATAACTTTAAGGCTTCTGCCATTGTTATAGAATCAGAGGGCATTGGATCAAATGACAATGACACGACACTGCCAACTAGTGCTGCAGTTAAAGATTATGTAGACACTCAGATTACTGCTGAAGATCTAGATATCACTACAGATAGTGGGACCATTGCTATTGATCTAGATAGTGAGACTCTAACTGTTAGTGGCGGAACAGGCATTGACTCTAGCGCAACGGGTAACGCTGTGACGGTGGCTATAGATAGCACAGTTGCTACTCTGGCAGGATCTCAAACTTTAACTAACAAGACCCTAACAACTCCAATTGTTAACGCCGGACTGCAACTTAAAAACGGATCAACCAGTGCAGGTTTCTTAGAGTTTTTTGAAGATTCTGACAATGGAACTAACAAAGCAACTCTTATTGGACCTGCCTCCACAGCAGATGTAACTCTTACATTACCCACCGCTACTGGAACTATTGCAACCACTGATGATGCAACAGCTTTAGCTATCGCTTTGGGTTGACATATAGGCAAAAAGAGTATATAATATAGAAGCTAATAGGATTAATCATGGCTAATACCTTTAAAGTAAAAACAAATGCTGCTATGCCAGCCTCCGCTGGTACGCCTCTGACTCTTTACACGTGCCCCGGCTCGACCACTTCGGTTGTGCTGGGTTTAATTTTGTGTAACGTAGGCACAGCACAGCACACTGTAGACGTTCAACTAGTGTCTGATACCAGTGACACGGAAACAAACGAAACAGTCAAGCTGCTGGAAAACGTACCGATACCCGCAGGTTCATCACTAGAGGTGCTGTCGGGTGGCAAGGTCGTAATACAAGCGACCGACGTTATAAAGATTGACGCAGACACAGCCTCTAAGATTGACGCGACACTGAGCATTATGGAGATCACCTGATGGCTTACACGGGCAATAAGCCGACTAATGTAGTCGATGTCAGCGAAACGCAAGCACTTACAGTTGATGGCGACCTGACAATCGCTGACAAAATCGTTCACTCTGGAGATACAAACACCGCTATTCGTTTTGCTGATGCTGATACGGTCACTATAGAAACAGGCGGGTCAGAGCGTATGCGTGTTACTGATGCTGGAAATGTTGGGATTGGCACAACGCCAGACGCACTATTACATGTTCAAGATGTCGCCGCCTCGACTGCTACTCACAGCTATACGAAAGTTCACATTGAAGACAGCGACCATTTGGCTCTGCAATTTTCAGGTGGTACGGGTGGTGAAACATGGATTTGGTTTGCTGATGATACTACCGCTACACCTGTAGGCGGCATAACCTATTATCACGGTGGCCCATATATGGCTTTCCGTGTTGAAGGCTCAAACCGTGCGGTTATCGACAGTGCAGGGCGCTTGCTTGTGGGAAAAGCGGCCGCTGACAGCGGTGTAGCAGGATTTGAGGCTCGTAACACTGGAGAGACTTTTGCAACTGCATCAGGAACAGCGCCTCTTTATGTTCACAGATTGTCAGACGATGGCGTTCTAGTAAATCTTCAACAAGGGGGAAGCACAGAAGGAACTATTTCTGTATCAGGGACAACTGTTAGTTACAACGGTGGTCACTTGTCACGTTGGTCACAACTCGCTAATGGGACAAAAGATACATCTATTGTCAAAGGCACAGTGATGACTAACTTAGATAAGATGGCGGTCTGGTCACATGATGCTGTTGCCGCAACGTATTACGTAGACGGTGATTCTCTACCCACAACTTCTACAAAAGTAGGAGATGAAAAAACCCCAGCCAAAGATGCCTACACTGAAGACAACGAACAGTTGAACTGCATGGCTGTATCGTCTGTTGAGGGCGACCCAAATGTTGCTGGTGTGTTTGTGAATTGGGACTACGAAGATGATGGTTTTAACGATATGAATGTTGCAATGACAGGGGATATGGTCATTCGTATTGCAAAAGGCACAACTGTTGCTCGTGGTGATTTGCTAATGTCTGCGGGTGATGGCACAGCCAAACCGCAAGGTGATGACATTGTGCGCTCTAAAACGATTGCAAAAGTAACATCAACACAAGTTTCACATACATACGATGACGAAACCTATCTTGTCCCGTGTGTCTTGATGGCGTGTTAGGGGGCTGACTAATGGTAAGCAAAGCAAGACAATTAGCACAATCCGCAAGCGCACCCGATGGTCGTAAGAACATGGTAATCAACGGTGCAATGCAGGTGGCACAAAGAGCAACGTCGAAAACAGGTGTTAATAGTTCCGGCTATTACACTGTTGATAGAGTTGATGTGGCTATGTCAACAACATCAGGACAATTCACACAGTCTCAAGTTACTGACGCACCAGATGGCTTTAGCCATGCTTTGAAATTTGATTGCACTACTGCTGACACTTCGGTTGCGGCTGGGGAAACTACGATTGTGATGTGGCAATTGGAGGGTCAAGATGTTCAGCAAATGGCAAAAGGTACGTCTGCGGCGAAAGAAGTAACAGTATCTTTTTATGCAAAAGCAAACGCATCCAAAACCTACATTTGTGAATTAAAAGATTTTACCAACACACGAACTGTTTCTAAAACATTTACTGTAGGTACTTCCTACACTAGGCACGAAATAACTTTTCCTGCCGACACAACAGGTGCAATTACCAGTGACAATGCAAAAGGGTTTGCGATGAATATCTGGTTACATGCTGGTAGCACATACACAAGCGGCTCTCTGCAAACGACTTGGGGAGCGCAGACCAACGCTAATCGTTGCGTAGGGATAGGCAGTTTTTATAGCAGTACAGACAACACGTTTTTTATTACAGGCGTACAGATGGAAGTTGGCTCAGTAGCAACTGAGTTTGAGCATCGTAGTTTTGGTGAAGAGTTGGCGTTGTGTCAGAGGTATTACCAAAAGTCATACCCGCAAGGAACAAATGCTGGAACAGCAGTAAGTGACAACACTAAAATTCAATTTTCTTTTGGAACTGAGGGTAGCGGTATTGTTGGCTACAATGCCTCTTTGCCAGTTGTAATGAGAGCGAACCCAACAACTACTATCTACGATGGAGATGGCAACTCTGGAAAGGTAGATATATTAAGCTCTGGTGCTAGTGTTACACATAACCAAGCAACAAATTCGGTTACTGGCAGGGCAGAATTTATAAACGTGCGAATATTTGGAAAGACTTGTGCTGGTATGGAATTTCATTATGAAGCAGATGCGGAGTTGTAAATTATGGAAGACACTATAGATTTTACGTCTGCAACATACACAGCGATTAATGGAGAGAATGTATCTATTGAGGCTGTTGTTAGTGGGGTGACAATGAATATCCCACTCGACCCAGCTAACCGCCACTACGCAGAAATCCTACGCCAAGTAGAAGCTGGCACATTAACGATTGAGGACGCAGATTAATGGCATACATAGGCAAAGAACCGGGCAGTGGTCTTCGAGGCAGGTTTGTCTACACAGCCACAGCAGGGCAAACCAGCTTTACTGGATCTGACAGTCTTGGGCGCACCCTGACATACACAGATTCCGAATACACGGATGTGTTTCTCAACGGCGTTAAGCTAGACAAGACAGACTACACCGCCACCAGCGGTACGAGCATCGTGCTGGACAGCGGTGCCTCCGCAGATGACACGCTAGAGATACTGGCGTTTGACACGTTTGGTTTGTTCTCCGGCGAGTTTTCACAAGACGTATCTGTGGGTGGCGACTTAACCATTAGTGATAAAATAATTCACTCTGGAGATACCAATACCGCCATCCGTTTCGCTGATGCCGACACTGTTACCGTCGAAACAGGCGGGTCAGAACGTATGCGTGTTACATCGGGTGGTAACATACAAATCGGCTCAACCAATAGTGGTGTTGCGGGTTCGCTTGATGTTTCTATAGGTAGCACTTCTTCTACTGGTGGAATTACCTTGTTTTCACCGACAGACGGTACACATTCTATTGGTTTTGCAGATGGTACTAGTGGCACTGATAGATATAGAGGCTATGTAGAATATAAACACGCTAATGATGCTTTGTGCTTTGCTACACAATCCTCAGAGCGTATGCGTATAACGAGCGATGGCGACTTATTGCTAGGCACAACATCTGGCACTAACAGATTAACAGTTGCCGAAAATCAATCTGGTGGCTATGCCGCATCGTTTCACAATGATGGCAACAATGTAGACCGCTACGGGCTTTTGATTTTCAATGGTACTGACGATAATTCAGGAACCAATGCACATATCCAATTTGCAGACGGCGATGCAACTGGTGTAGGTCTGATTTCAAGTAGTGGCGGCACTGTTACCTATGGTGCATTTACCGCAATGCACCCTTGCGTTTTGCCAGATGCTGATAATGATGACGGATATCCCTACGGTACATTGTTGGAAACAATCAGCCTTTCCTACACACAAAAAAATGACGCAGATACAGAGCGTGGTCTAATTTACAACGTAAGAAAAACACAATCAGCTAACTCAAAAGCTGTGCTTGGTGCGTATGGCTCAAGCATGAATGACTTGCCCGATGAAACAAATAAACATCAGGCTTTGGTCTTAGGTGACGGTCATATTCTTTGCAACAATTCTGGTGGCAATATTTCTGTGGGCGATGGAATTTGTTCTTCTGCAGCGGCTGGCATTGGTCAGAAGGCAACAGCTAATCCATCAATGATTATTGGAATTGCACAAGAAGATGTGACTTTTGCTAATGATACTGAAACTAAATTAGTTGCAGTCCAGTATGGGCTACAACAATTTATCCCGTGGAGTTAAAACGGTGGATCTTAGCCCTATAATGTTTTGGAATGTTATTCTTACGCTGGTAATCGCACCAGCCGTATATTCATTTCGCAATCTTATGAATGAAGTAAAACGCATTGACATTTTACTTAATAAAACTCGTGAAGAATTTGCAACCAAAGTGGAATTAAAAGAGGAGATGCGCGAAGTAATGGATGCTTTGCACCGTCTTGAGGATAAGTTAGATAGAGTATTAACACAGCGTTATTAAATCGGTTCTAAGGAGGGAAACAATGGACCCGATATCAACTGGACTAGCTGGGATAACGCTGGTTCAAAAGTCGGTTGAGTTTATCAAATCAAACATCAACACGGCTAACGACATCAAGGATATTGCAGGTGCCATTGACGGACTTTTTGCGGGAGAGAAACAAGTACAGCAGGAACGTTTCGGCAGCAAGAGCCTAATAGGGCAAACAAAGGATGCTGCTAGTAGTGTTATCGATGCAAAGTTAGCACAGGAGCAGATGGAAGAGATAAGCATCCTGATCAACAACCGTTTCGGATACGGCACGTGGAGACAGATCGTCAACGAACGAGCCAAGCGTATACAAGAGGAAAAGGAACGAATAGCAGAGGCTAAACGCATAAAACGTAAGCAGCGTGAAGAGACCATTGAGTTCATCAAGATAGGAAGTATCATAATGGGTTCCGCTATTACTATCATAATTATTGCCGCTGTGCTTATCAAGGCATTGTAATATGAGTCATGGCTGAAATAGATTATAACCAGTATGCTGAAGGGTTTAAAGAGTATCTAAAAAAAAATCCAGTAACAGGCCCAGTTGGAAAAGCCGTTGAAATTCATCCGGGTGGATTTCAAACTAATAATACTGGAGAAACCGCAGCCTTTTACAACTACTTAAATAGCATTGGTGCCCCCCTACCGGAAAAAAAGTTAGTACAATTTTTACCACAACCAGAAAAAAGACAGGCAGTACAAACCGTGTCACAACCAGAAAATATTAAAGAAAAGCTACAAAAACAAGCGGGTCTTTCAGGAGAACAAACAACTCTCCCTGAAGGGACAAAGATAACACCAGCTAAGATATCTATGGAGGGCACAGAAGTTGTTGCCCCGGAAGCTCTCGAAGACCGCGAAGTAGTAGCAGCACAAGCCGCTTCAACGCCTGAAGTATCTAAAATTGAAAAAGCATCCCAGAAAGCTGCAGTAACTTATACAGCGGCAAAAGGCGAAGAAGCACCCACTATTGATGCTGCACAGCTAAAACAGGAGGAAGTATCGGCTCCTGTCGCGGTAGATGCGGCATCAGTCATATCTCAGAGCGGAGTTTCTGAAGATGCTGTTGCGAAAGCTGCACAGATCACACAGGAAACGTTTGACAAGAAAGCTACCACAAAGTACCAGCTAGAGGAGTTGTTCAAATCTCTGGACAACGCAGAAGACCCCTC
>Ga0209645_1000956_pt1 | contig 14698 bp, 9 predicted proteins | sample ETNvirenome_6_30_FD_184070 | JGI IMG/M metagenome (GOLD analysis project Ga0209645, IMG submission 184070) | Marine viral communities from the Pacific Ocean - ETNP_6_30 (SPAdes) (version 2) | ecosystem: Environmental > Aquatic > Marine > Oceanic | place: Pacific Ocean | collected 2013-06-19
CAATTTGTTGTTGTTGTTTTCAAAATATTTATAATATTGTTTTAATTGTGGCATTCTATCTAAAGATTCATTTAAAAGTATTTCTTCTTGATATCTTTTTCTATTAATGTTTATGCTTCTAGTTAGCTCTTTAGCTTCTGATTCTTTTAAATAAGCATTTCTATTAATGTAATGAGTAGATTTAATACCTAAATCAGTAGCTGCTTGATAATATTGAGATTCAGTTAGTTTATTATTTTGAACTAAATTGTTTTTTAAATTTTGTAAATCTCTAAATGTTTCAGGCTTAACTGCATCTTTAGGTCTTTGTGTTGATTTAGGAACAATATTAAAAAACTGTTGATTTAATCCTTCTTGAAATGCTAATAATTTTTGTGGGTCTACAGTTTTAGTACTATAAGATTCTGTTCCAAAGTATTGTTTTTTCATAGCTTTGAATGCACTATCTGTAATCAAACCTTCTTTTATAGCTCTGTCTTTTATTTGTTTAATTAAAAAAGTTTGTTTTTGATTAAACTTAATTATCTCTGCAGGAGTCATATTTTCTACAAAATACATTCTCCCTGACATTCTATTAGCAATTTTAGATATTTCATTTACCAAAGGATTAGTCATTATAACATCTCTGTTATTTTTCCACCAACCCTTCATTTGATTCCATACTTTTTTAAAGAAAGCCTTTAATTTAGCAGGAGCATTTTTAGGGTTATTTGCATACTCACTAAATTTTTGTTTAAAGTTATCTGCATTAACACCTAGCTTTTCACCTATTACTCGTGTTCCCTTGCTTAATTGTTTGTAAGTAAATGTACCTGTGTCTATCAATGTGTTCTTTACTAATTTAAAGTTTTGTGGAGTCATTCCTAAAAATCCTGCTTCTAGACCTCCTAAACTTTTTATATACTCAGCTTTTGTACCTTCTATTCTATCTATTATTTTTTGAGCTTCTTTTTTGGAATAGAAAATTGGTAAACGCTGTTTAAGGAGCCTACTGATTTCGTTGTATTTTTTTGGGTTTTTTCCGAGAATGTCAATATATGTTTTAATAGCTTGTCGTCTGTTGTCTGTTCCTGTGATGCTTTCAAATTTTCCTCTTGCTTCTTTATATCCTGTGCCATAATAATCTGCTACTCCTTTTATTATATTTTTATTAAATTTTCCTGTATCATCCCATACATATGCATCAACAACCTGACCTTTAGGAACTAATGATTTTGATTCTACTCCTAATTCTATAAATGTTTTTTTTATTTCAGGCAAAGCTTTTGCAGGTATTGTTACTTTGTATAATTTATGTGGACCTTTAGGATTAGGTTTAAAATTTACTATATCTTTTTGATTACCTACAAGTCCCATTACTGCGCCTTTTAATCTTAACAAATCATCAGGAACTCCCTCTACATATCTATCTACTAATGAATTTTCATCTTTATATTGAATTGTATATCCAACTGCTTCTCTTGTATTACTTTTAAGTTTAAAAGCTGTATTTAAATCTGAATTAAATCTTGCAAATTCTCTACTTCTCTCACCTTTCATTGCAATAGCTGCTTCTTCAGGGGTCATAGTTTCTTTAGTTGCAGGTGATGAGAATTGAATTGGAGCTTCTCCTTTTGCTTTAAATGCATCTTTTCCACCTGAGCCTGCCTCTACTAATGCTTTTGCTAAATCACTATCTTTTTTTAATACAAGCAAACCATTTTGTTGCACATCCATGCCCCAACTTCTTCTTGTATTGCCACTAAATCTAGTCACAGGCATACTTTCTACTAAATCATAAATGGAAAGTTTATTTTCTAGTTCTCTAAATGTACCTTTTTTAAATATTTGTTCTGCTGGATATGTTTCATGTGGAGCTATACGCGCATCTCCCAATCTTTGTTCTTTAAGTTGACCTACATAAACTATTTTTGCTGCTAATTGTGATGCATCAGGCTCTCCTATCCATCTAGCTATATCTGATTGATTTACTTTTTCTTTTTTCTTGATTGCAGTTTTGTTGTAAATTTGAATTTCTTTATTAATTAAACCAGCAACCTTTGAAAGATTTCCTTCTTTTTCTTTCATTAGTCTATTAAAAGCTCTTTTGCCTACTGCTTTTCCTAATAATTCTTTTAACCTATTTTGAAATTCAGGATTTACTTGCATAGAACCTAATAAGTTTTTATATCCCATTATTGCTACTACATTATTGCCTGCATCAGCTTGTTTTTGTAATTGTGTAGCTATATTTTTACCTACTGCAAATCCTTGTTTTTCTTCTGTCCATCTTAATCCTTGAGCAAATCTTTTACCACCTCTTCTTGCTACCATATCAGCTCCTAATATAACAACACCCTGTGGCTCTCCTTCGTATGTAACTTTTCTTATATTTGGAGTGCCTTTTTTAGCAGGCTCTACTACATACTTTAGCGTTCCTGTTCTAGCCATAAAACCTTCTAGTCTTTCTACACCTTTTTCAGCTAGGTCTTTAACTATTTGTTTTGCTTTTTTCCATATCTTTTTAATATAAGCTTTAATGCTTTTGCCAAATGTTCTTGTCATTTCTTTTGTAAATGATTTTGCAGAATTAAATCCTCTTATAAATAATTCAGCACCAACCAAAGAAGCATCATTAATCTTGTCTTGCAATGTATAGTTAGGGTCTTTGTCACTTGCAAATCTTTTATTTATATTTAAATTACTAGACAATCTGTCTAAAGCTTTTCCTGCACTATCTTCTAATGCAGTATTTTTACTTTCGTTTACTTTTTTAAATTCTAATAATCTTTCTGTAGCTTTTACACTTATTTCATAATCTTTTCTTTTTGTAGCTGTTAACTTTTTACCATCTAAATCTACACCTGTTTCTAATGCTTTTTTATTTGCATTTAAAGTCCTTATAAGACCTTGTTCTTCTGCTTTTTTATATCCACCTCTTTGTTTTTCTCTTACTATATTTACTTGTTCTTTAACTTCAGGAGCTATAGTTTTACCTTTGTGCATTTTATTAAACAATGCAGACAAAGCATCAGTTTTTGTAGTATTAGGTGTAACCTTAACACCTTTCTTTTGTGCTAATTCCATTAAATCGTATACATCAACTTGTTTCTGCAATTTTTCACTAGCTAATATATTTTGAAACTGATTCAAGTCATTTAGTTTTGACTCCAAGGTTTTTAAAGGTTTAGAGGTTTTTTTCTTAACATCTGTTTCTACGACAGTATCTTTTGTTTTAACTACAGAAGCCTCTACTTCTTTAGGTTGCTGAACCAAAGTCTCTTCTTTTTCAGCCTCTTTAGCCCTTCTTTTCATTTCCCTTATTTCATAAGGACTGCTTTTTAATTTTAAACCTTTCAATCCTCTAATTTGATTTTCAACATTAAAAGCTAGTTTATTTATTTCATCTAAATCTTGTTTTGCACCTTCTACATTTTTTCTAACATTTAGTCGTGCCTGTTTTCTTAATATTTTTAATTGAGCTTTTTGAGCGTTTAATTCTTTTAAAGAATCTTTTTTATATTTAGATACTGCTTGTGGCGTAACCAATGCATCTATATTACTATCTAATACTTGTACTTTATAATCACGAGCTCCTATTTGGTCTAAAAGATTTTGTCTATATAGTTTTGTTTGTCCTAACCTTTCTAATACTCTCCTAGGACTTTCTGCTATAGCTAATGGTTTTTTTTGAACTATGGGAGTACCTATATCTAAAGATGGTGCAGCTTTAGTTTCTCTTACATTAGTAGGAGAAGTTTTTGAAGCAGATTGTGCTTTAGGTTTTCTAATAAAATTGCCAAATTCTTTTTCTACATTATTTAATATTGCCTGTGCATCATTTACAGTTGTAGGTTTATTATACCTTATATAAGTTTTTGATTGAATTTCTTTTCCTGTTTTAGGGTCTATAGTAGTTTTTGTTCTCATAAACCATTTGTCTGCAATAGACTTAGCAGCAATCATTTGCTTGTTATATATTTTAGCTTTTTCAGCTCCACTCAAACTATTAAACCATGCTTTTTGTTCAGCTTGACCTACAAAATTTTTAGTACTTACAGGACCTGACCATTTAGCTCTAAATCCTTTTACTAAAGCAGTTGTTTTAGGAAGAGCATCACCCTTATAAAATCTTTTATGATTGCTTAATGCATTCATAACTGTCATAAACGTCATATTATATAACAAATTTTCTAATTTAAATTCATCGTTACCTGCAGCGTCTATAACCGCCTCTTTGAGAGTTTGATTTGGATTATCATTTATTGAATTAACTACTTTAGCTCCAAATTGTGTACCTGTCATACCAGCAGTTAAAACACCTGATTGAGCTAATAACTTGCTAAATACTTTTATATACCCTCCCTCAGTAGCTAATAAAGGACCGCCTATATTTTGTAAAGGTCTAAAAGCATAACCCATAATACCATCAGCTGCTGTATAAGAAAACCATTTGGCAGCTGTCATTTTTTCTGTATTGTTTGTATCTGTAGCTCTAGAAACAGCTCCTGCGCTCATAAAACTTATTGTATTTGCCAGCCCTGGAGTATTTAATCCTAATTTTGTCAATCCTACTGTAGTACCAAACATAAAAGCTTGCAAATGAGCTATTGCTTCTACAAAACCTCCAACTCCATTTAATGCCCTAGCTAATCTTAAATCTCTACCTTGTCTAGTTTTATCTGTAGGCATATCTACTTCTTCTATCCCTGTTAAATTCCCATCTAATATTTTGGTAATTATAGGTTTATTCATAAAATTTCTTGATATACCAAGACTAGCTATCCCAGCCATTCTATAGCCCACATGCTTTGCTACTTCATTAAACATCATAGCTTGTTTGTTGCCATCAGCTTTTTCATAAGCTTCTACTATTTGACTATGTATTCCTGTATCCTGCTCTAAAACTTGTTGTTCATATTTTATTATATCATCTTTTTCTTTTGTTGTTAATAATATATTTTTACTTTCTAAATTTGCTGCTCTGTAGCCTTGATTTTCCAATACAGGTTTAAATGAAGGAGGAAACATACCAAATTCATCAGGTTCAGGTTGTGTAAAAAATTGTTTTAATATTTTTTCATCCGTGACTACTTTCCCATTTCCATCTAACAATATTAATTTTTCATCTTTTTGTTTTTCAGCATTATATTCATATCCATAAAATGGAATTTCTGCATTGCCTACTTCATCAAAAGGCATATCTACAGGTAACTCTGCATATTCTAATAAAGGAGAAGGAATTTCAGTACCTAACCCTGGATATTTATTAAATCTATCTTCTCTTTGCTGATTTATTCCTTCTAAAGATTGTAAATCTGTATATGATGGTATAATTCCTTCTAAAGATTGAGAAGACATATTGTCTAATTTATATTTTTCTGCAGCTCTTTGTTTGTCTAATTCAATCTGTCTATGCATAGCATCAAATCCATCTTCAGGATTTTTAAAAATAGCAAACTCACCATCAGTATCTATAGCTTTATTTAATATTCCATCAGGACCTGTATACTCTTCATAATATGCAAGATTTCCTGGATTATTATTTCTTTGAGCTCTAGTTCCTTCCTCGCCTTCAGGTATCTCGTTATAATATCCTTCAAATGTAGCCATAGATTGTGCTAATTTTGTTGTATCTAATTGGTCTAATCTTGTTTTGTAAGGGTCTATTCCAAATGATTTTCCTACATAATCTACATATGCTAATTTTTCATCTTCAGGAGATGTACTAGCCCATTTATTCATAAGAAAATCAGACAAATATACAGGAGTATCTTTTACAACATTTACATTTTTTACTTTAACGCTATCGTTTTCAACATAATCTTCTTGTTCTTGATTAATTGGTTTTTTAATTTTTTTAGATTTTTTACTAACAAGATTTGAAAAATAGTCATCGTACAAAGATTTTGTTTTTTTAACAACCTCTTCTTTTCGTTTTTCTTCTTCTTCTTGTTCTAAATTTGATGTTGTTTTGTCATTATTTGTTTTAAGAAGATTACTAAAATAATTTTCATCGTATTGCATATTATTTAATTTCCTTTGCCATAAAAGTCTTCCATAGCCTGCGCAAAAGCTTTCCTTCTTTCACCTACTGTTATATATCTTCTTGAGTCTTCATCTCCTTCTATATAAAAAGGATTGATTGTTTCCTGATTATCTGATTTATTTCTTGTGCTACGAAGCCATTCAAACTCTTCTTTTATTGTTTTGTATATGTTAAGAGGCACAGCTTGACCAGCAGCGTTTAATCCACTAGAAACCAAAACATAATCATCGTAGCTATAGTCATTTATATTTACTTGTTTTATAACATTACCATTTTCATCTTTAATATCATATAAAGAATATTGGTTAGTTTCAGGGTTAAGAGTATTTATTCTTCTTTTATTAGTTAAAGTTGGAAAAGAACTTTCATTCATTACTTTTGGTCTATATAAATGTGCTTCTCCAGCAGCTGCCAATATTGCCATATTTTTTTCATATAATTTATATGTAGGATTTTGTTTCATTGAAGGAGTTTGATTTATTAAAACAAAATCTATATCACCTTGTGAATCAGTAAAAGCGTCTATAGATTTTAAATCATTAACTAAATTAGGAATAGAATCTCTAGCATCTTGTAAATCTGTCGATGTTTTTACTGCTTTGCTATCTTCAGTTTTTTCTTTTTCTGCATCTAATTGCGCTCTAGCTACCAAAGTGAAAGCGTTTCTTGTGTTTTCTGATTCATCACCATCCCCATATCTTCTAGTGCTTTCTGCATCTATAGCTGCTATCTTTTCATCAAAACTTAATCCTGCAACTCCATCTACATCAAAATCTTTTGCATAATTTATTTGTTTTCCGTCATCACCTATAGCAGACCATTGACTTGTAAAGTCTTTACCCAACGTACCTGCTTTATTAACTTGTTGCGCTAATACTATTTCATTTTGAAGTTGATTAATAAACTCCCCTTGCATTTTTAAACCAGCTTCATAATTATTATATTTACCACCATATATAGAATCCATAACTTTATCAGCGTTACCTGAATAATCTATTTCTTTCATATCATTTAATTCAGCGTGCAAAGCATTTCCTTTTTCCATTAAATCTTGATAAGTATTTTTTTGTTCTTCATATTTTTCTTGCATTGATTTATAATTTTGCAACATAAACTCATGTTCTCTATCTGCTTGTTTCTCTAGAGACCTTAATTCATATTCTTTTTCTACTACATCTAGCTGACTAGGTTTTGCCATTTCACCTAGTTGTTGCAATATCATTGCTACGCCTTTCCAATCTTCTGCTGCCATAACTACTCCTTATTAATCTTCATCATTTAAATATACACTTTCATCGCCTGGTGGGTCATACCTTCTTTTGCTTTTATCTAGCTTTGTTAAGCCTGATAATGCTGTATTAGTAGTTGATATTAAATTTTGCATTTCTACCCTTATTCTATCCAATTCAGACTGTTGTGTATCTAATGCTTGTTCTCTTTGAAATGATTGTGAGTTTTGAAAATTTTGTGCAAGTGCTTGCCTAGCTTTTGCGGCTGTGCCTGAACCTGCTAATCCTGTAGCACCCATACGATTACTTAAACTTTCTACTTGTTGTTCATATTGAGCTGCAGCTTGTTGAGCTTTAAATTCAGATTCTTTTAATACAGGGTTTTCTCCACCACTTAAATTCTCATATTGGTCTGTCAATAAACCCCAAGCTTTATCTGCATCATCTTTAATAAAATTTTCTTCTGCATCTTGTCTTTGATATTCTTTGTTTCCCATTACATTCTCCTAAGAACTGTACCTATTTGTTTAAATCCTATATGTTTAAAAAATTTATCTGTACCTATACCTGATGAATGAATAAACCATACATCTTTAGCACCCTTTGTAATACCCCATTCTACCCATTTATCAATTAACTTAAAAACTGTTTTACCACCACGCTTATCTTTTCTTACATAAAATATATATTCATTAAGTGTTTTATTGTTAGAATAAAAACATTCATCTACACTACCTAAAACCATTCCAATAAGCTCATCATTTTTGTCATAAGCAACTATACCACATTGCCAATCATTGTTTAATATCCTATAAAAAAAGTCTTTTGCTTTTTTTCTTTCCCAAGGATGAGTATTATAAATAGGACTTTCTTTATAAAACTCTTCTCCTAAATTTAAACAATTTTCTAAATCTTTTTCTTCTGCAAATCTAATCATCTAAAACTTTATTGTTGGTGTTACTTTTCTTTTTGTAGGTGTATTGCTTGCTCCTACTACATTTGTTAAAACACTACCTACTTTTAATGCTGTTGCCGCAGCTCCCATTACCCAGCCTGCAGGGTTATAAGCATTTGGCACCGCAGCTGCTCCTAATGCTTCTGCTGCTATATCCATTCCTGCTGCAGCTTTTTGATAATTTGTGCTATCACTAGAAGTTAAATCTTTTACACCTGATGCTACTGCTAATCCAGGAGTTATTTTTTTAGCAACCGTTGATGCTACTTTTTTACCACCTTCTTCTAATAATTTGGAACCAACTTTTTCTCCTACAGCCATTCCTACTTTTGCTGCTCCTCCTGCTACACTTGCACCTGTTTTCGCAGTATCTATAGCATCCATATTACCTTCATCGAGTCTATTTAAACCCTTTATAGCAGAAGACATACCTCCTGTTAATCCTGACAAAGAATCTATACCAGTAACATCTAATGCAGTAGATGCCAATCCAAGACCTGCTCCTACAGCTTCAGCTCCTCCTTCTTGTTGAAGAGTTTCATAATCGCTCATTGCTGTCATTGCAGTACCTGTAACATTTAAGCCTTTATCTGTTAACTGTGTAGTTTTTTGCATAAAGTTTGGGTCATTATTATCATCTTCAACTTGACCACCATTTTGTTTTTTTGGTATCTTTCCTGTTTTGTTGATATAATCTAAAGCTTTTTTACCTAATTTATTTACAGATGATTTTTTTATTACATACTCACCACCTTCCATTTCAATAGGCTGGTCTCCAACTTGTGTTAGTATACCACCATCTTTGTGTGATGGACCTTTTAACAATCCACCATCTTGCATAGATTTTATATGTTTATCTATTCTTTTAGATTGACCTAAATGCATTTTAGATGCTTTTTCTAATTCTTTCACTATTATGTTTAAATCTTTAATACTACCTTTTTCAACTTTACCACCTTTAGATTTTTTAGGAATAGCTTTTAATATATCTTGTATATTTATAGCATCAAACATTTCATCAGACATTTTACTTAATACATTATTTTTTGACATAGCATTTGCTTGCATTTTTGCAGCATCCATATCTATATCATCTTGTATATTTGTTCCATATACATCTACATCTACAGGTTCAGGCATTGGTTGTTTAAACCTTGGAATAGGTTTTGCATCTTCTATAGAACCGCGCCCACTTTTAACATATTTTTTTTTATCTCTATGCATAGACAGTCTCATCATGGTATCAAAATCATCAGGGTCGTCAGCAATTTGCAATGCAGGTTTTGTTGGTATTCTATCTTTAATAAATATAGTATCGCCTAGTCCTGCATCTCTTTGTATTAATTGTGCTTCTGATGCTCTTTCTGCATCTGTGGGCGGTAATTCAGGACCTGTGTTGTCAAATTTAGGAATTGTAACAAAATCTAAATCTTGCACAGGAGAGCCTGCCATCAAAAAATCTCCTTCACTATCATCATCACCTACCATTGGTGTCATTGTATAAATATCATCTAAAGATTCTCCTATTTGTATTGTATCAATATTAGGTCTAGTATAAGGATTAGGATTAGCAGGTGCTTTTTTCTTTTTAGTTTTATCTCCAAATACTGCCTTATCCATTACTTCTTCTACTTGATTTTTTGTATATCCTTTAGACAATAACAAGTTTACATTTTTAGGAGTAATACGACTTTTATCTTTAAAATATTCTTTTAACTCAGGATTTACTACTAAATCTCTTTCCCATACAAAATCTTTAGCTTTGCCTAATGTTTTTCCTATTAAACTTGTTCTTTTAGACATATCTTTTTGAAACATTGGTATTTTATTTCCACTATTATCAGTAAACATTGCACTTGTTCTTATGTCAGACAAATAAGCATCACGATATTGTTTTATCATTTGTGCACCACTAAGACCTGCAGATAAAGCTGCATACATTTTTTGTTTATTATCAGCATGTTTAGCTTCTTCTGCTTGGAATGCAGCCATCCTAGCTTGCACCATTTTATCATATTGACTACCAATCAATCCTATACTTTTACTGCTTTTTGGTTTTGATATTGCCATCTTACTCTCCTAAATTCCTTGTATCTTCCATGCTAATAATCTAATAAATCCATCTGTTTCATCTGTATAACCACCTAAATAATGCGAAAAAACTTGCGCATTCGCTGTACCTATTGTTATAGAATCTGTATTCATTTTAAGAGATATACCTGTATCATCTCCTGTTGGGTCATCTCTCATTTCATGCAAACTTTCTGATGTAGCATTATAAATATTACCATTATCGTCTTTAAAATATAATTCAAGTTTTAAAATTTGAGAACCTAAATTATGAGTTAAAGTATATGTTTGATTTGTAGTTACATTAACCCACCCACTATCATAATTGCAAGGAGGCATGCCTAAATTTTCATAACTATCACTTTGCTCTACATTCCCTTGTATATTTATTTGTGGGTCAAGTAGCTGTATAGACTTCCATTTTTTATTTATTTTAACATAAAGATTGTTTATACCATTAGACTTATTAATACGAAACTCTCCCTCTTCTCCATCATTTACATCTAATCTATCTTTTTCAGAAAAGTTTAATCTAAATCCTTTGGTTTGGTTTAACACTCTATCAAATCTTGTATCCATTATCGTATACCTTTTGTTCTATATACTATAGATATATCATTAATTTCAAAATCAGTCAAAGCTTGTGGATTAGATATATATTGATTAGGTGTTTGATTGAATAATATTAATTGAAAAGAAAATATATTATTAGCTTCTAATGAATCTTCAGGCTTCAATTCTACTTGTGCCCATTCTTTGCCTGTACTTCTCAACCCTAAACCAGTATGCAAACTATTTAATTGAAAAGTTTTTGCCCCATTTATTCTATATCCTAAATTAGACATATTTAATCTGTCACCATTTACAGAATATACAGGTTTAATAGATGTATCTAATGAGCTTTTATATGTTATATATACTTTATAAATTTTCTTTCTAACTGATGGCTGCCCAAAATCTATATCTTTACTTTTATAAAACAATACATGAGGAATAACATTGTTATTTTGCGATGAGCTTAACAATACCTTTTCTTTGTGCACGTCTGTCCATCTATATAAAGATGAATCTTGCTCGTCTTGTGCGATGTGTCTATTTTGATACAATACTAACTCACGTTTTGAATTTGTTATAAAATTAGTTTTACCTGTTTCTGTATTTGCTTCATAAGAGTAAGGATGAAATGTCCAAGATGCATTAATCATATCGTAAACATATACCCAACCTGACGTATTTGCTTCTCCCCCTGTTTTTAAATTTCTTATTATTATTAATTTATTAGAATTAGCATCATAACCTATAGAAGGCATAGAGTTTTTAACATTTTCACCATCTGAGTTTACTATATTTTCATAATCTGATGTCATAAAAGCTGTCCAACCTGGATACTCTAAATTACTACCATTTACATTCCCATCATTATCAAATATATCTTTATGAGGCAAGCTTTCTATATCTGCAAATACATTAGGAGAGTTTATTTCTTTACCAACTTTAATTTTATTATTTATTAGATTTACTACTTTACGACCATCATAAAAATGACATCCCTGTTTATTTATCCAAGCTACACCTTGTGGCGTTTTACATACTTGTGTGTGATGTCTTACTCCTAATCCTTCATATGTTCCTTCTAAAAACTCAAAATCTTGAGATACATTTACTATATATAAATTTCTTTTTTTATATTGTAATATCCTATCAGAAAAACCTTCTAGATGAATAATTTCATCACCATCATTTATTGCTACATCTACAAAATTTTCTTCAGGAAAAGTATCAAATAAATTTACAGGACTTTTTACCATCCTATCATCATATACTCTTTCTACAATTCCATCATTATTTAAAGTTGCTACATTACCTATATATGTACGTCTATTTAAAACTGTTGCTGTTTTAAACTTTTCATAAAAATTACCAAATGCATTATATCCAATTCGTGATTGATATGTCTCTCCTGGCAATAAAGATATTGAGTTTTCATATCCAGTTGTAAACGTACTATAATTTTTTCCAAAACTTAAATTGCTTTTTTGTTCTCCAACAGGTCTACCTGGAGTCCTTACTATTCCTGTTAACATATTAATTTCATGAACTAAATATAAAAGCCTATTTGTAGTTGTGTCATCAACTTCAATACCTAAATCTGTTGTAGGTCTTGCCATATACACACATATTCCTGTAATTCTAGGATTCCATGTTTTTAAATCTTCATAAGTAAAATCAGAACTTGAGTTAAAATCAGTTGGATTCCAAACTGTTTCAGAGCCTTTAGTGCAATTTCGACCAACATAAGCAAATCCTACAACTATTGCACGATGATTATTATTATCATCACTAATATTAGATTGCATAAGATTTCCATTATCTGCTCTCATACAAGGAATAGGTTTAGTTTCTTGTTTTTCATCATATATATATGTGATAAAATAATTCCATTTACCGTTTATAGATGTATCTACTCCTGTTAAATTTGGTTTACCATTTTCGCCATTCATAACATGAGGTTCCATAACAACTTTATGCCCTAATCCTGTCCCTCCGTTAGACAATGCATGAGCTGTTGCATTAAAAGTTTGATAATATATACTTTCATCATGCAAATCGTCTTGTAAATAATGATAATTAGATGTCCATTGAAATAAATATGAAGGTTTTGTTATAGTGTCAAATGTTCCATCTCCTGTAGACTCTCCAGGGTCTACTGTAGCTTGACCTAAATTATTCGATGTATCTAAAAAACTATCTTGAAATATCCATAATTTTGATTCATACCCACTTGGAGGAATAACATCGTTTAATAAATCATCTTCATCTAAATTTTTTAACAAAACTCCTGTCATATCTTGAGCATCTCTAAAATATTTATTTTGTATTGGTAAAAAAACTTTATTAATATTATTTGAATTATTAAAATCTGCATCATAAACTCTTATACCACCATCTGCTGAATAATATTTAATTTTACCAGGACTATCTCCACCTAAACCAAATTGTATAACATCGCTTTGTATATACTCTCCTGTATCTGTTGAGTATGGATGTATAAATATATTAGATGTATCATCTGACAATAATATGTAATCTGTTCTTTGCAAATCTACATTTAAATTATAATCTGCTGAAAAGAATCCTAATCCATGACCTGCCATAGCATCTGTTACATCTACAGAAGTTATATCTGTAGTAGGACCAACAGTTGTATAAGCTTGACCACCACCAAGCTTCAATACTCCTTTATCAGATACATTCCACCCCCATAATATAGCAGACTCATTATCTGCTATATCACGAGGGTCTGCATTTCTGTTTACACCACCTTCGAAGCTATTAAGATTTGCAGTTGCTTTTGGCATTATTTACCTTTTTTAAGGACATCCTCTATAACTTCAAATAGTGTAGTGAATATTTTTTCTTCTGTTTTTTCATTGATAATAGGAATATTAACATTATCATTAATTTTTTCTATCATCTTTTTTTTATTTTCCTCGCTGAAAAAGTGAGCTATCGCTAGTTCCTTTAAGTCCATTTACCTTCTCCTTATTTATGTGTTTATGTTCTACTTTGCAATATGGAGGACAACTGTAATCTCCCATATTCTTGCCAAATTCTATACCATAATGTATGCATATTGCTATTATAATTATTACTATGTCCTCGTATAATACACCTTATCTTCCCATTATATATTTAACCACTAAAAAAAACAATATTACTCCACTAACAGATATTACATCTATTGCATGATTACCACTATCACTAGTGACGGAACCCAAAGGAGTTTCTATTGCGAACTGTCTTTCTTCCATTCTTGCCACTTAATTTTAATAGCTACCCATATTAACATTATAGGTATAGATATGAAAATAGACTTTACAAATGCCAATACAAAATCCACTATTTATTCTCCCAATATTTTTTTCTCCACTTTTCCTCAAAACAATTATCTGTAGAATCTACAGGAGTAAGTACCCACTTACCATTCTCTTTATAAAAATCTCTATCTTCCCAATTACAAAAGAAACCTTCACTACTATAAGTTTCATCTACTCTTGGATATTTGCAATTATAATATTCGCCAACTCCAACTGTAAAACTAACTAATGTAAGCCATCCTAAAAATAACATTACTTTTTACCTTTCTTTTTTAAAGGCTTATCGTCTCCCCATAATGGGTCTTGTGGTGTCTTAGATTCCATCTTTACTCCATTGCCACCAATTTTAATTTTATTTCTATCCATAGATACTTCCATATCCTTGTTAGCTTGGTCTTGCAAATGATGTACCAAATCTTTAGCAACTACAGCTAGTGGGTCTTCAGGAGCAGGTGGCACTACCATTCCATTAAGAACATTGATTAAACCTATCGTTATGGTCGAAATAAGACCAGTTACTACAGCTAACTGTGATTCC
>Ga0209645_1000957_pt1 | contig 14697 bp, 12 predicted proteins | sample ETNvirenome_6_30_FD_184070 | JGI IMG/M metagenome (GOLD analysis project Ga0209645, IMG submission 184070) | Marine viral communities from the Pacific Ocean - ETNP_6_30 (SPAdes) (version 2) | ecosystem: Environmental > Aquatic > Marine > Oceanic | place: Pacific Ocean | collected 2013-06-19
CAGTTCAAAATGCTTTTGAAAATAGACCAAACAATTGAAATGTGCATAAATTGTCACTGTGATCCGTGTGATTGCAACTGGGGGACCGATGGATGAAAAAAATCTTAATTTTTGCTTTAATTTTTCCAATTTTGGCGCAAGCAGACTCACCAAAAACAAAATTTTATGATTTTGACGATCTTTTGATCAATGGTGAATACAAAAAACCTCAAGTTTTGTATATTGACACCCAATCACAAGTCAAATTCGAAAGACTGTTGAAACTATACAAAAATTTTCTTATAAAACTCCAAGAAACCGATAAAGACGCCAGTTTACGTTAAAAAAAACTATTTATAAGGTAAAATACTGTAGAGGTTCCTTATAAATGTCAAAAATTACCATTGCAAATCGCAAATTCCTTGAAAAACAAGTAGCAAATATCATAAATGAGATAGGACCACAAGACGTTGGAGTGGGCTCGTATAGACCAGAGCCAGGCGAGAGAAAAGTCATTGCAAAACTATTGGGCGGAGTTGGCGATGAGCTAATGGATCCTGTGTTGTACCTATATCGTTGGCTTGACAGAAAAGTTCAACACTCAGGAAGCTTTTATCTGCAAGCTCTTAGAAATTTGAACCCCGCTTCGCAACTAGTAAAGACATTTTTTTCCATGTATCGACCAACGTCAAGTGGAAATTTTCTTTCAACTATGGATATTGCTGGTATCGAGAGTATTTTCGACCCTAAGGGTTATAAAATACACGATGATTTAAAACAACGGATTAATACACACCTAAAAGATAAAGATCCTTACAACCTTTACAAGTCATTATTCAATTATTTTAAGTCAACCAATACTCAAGACTTAATATTGTCGAGTAATCAAGTAGTTAAAAAAGCTTTTTCTGATTATCGTAAAGATAAAGACTTTGACAAATTTGTTTTTTCTTTGTTTCGCCGGGCGAAAGATGCACCTACAGAAGGGAAAAGTATCTTTGATTTTCTAGAAGAAGACAAAGAGGACTTATTGTTCCAGCTTAAACAACAAAACAACGGGGTAGACTTTTATGTGTTTTTGGTTGCTTCCGAAATAGATTCATCCGGGGTGTCAGACCTAAAGAAATATGCAAAAGAAATATCTTCGATGGCACAAAGAGAAGAAAACTTAAATCCTATAAATATTGTTCGTGGTATTGGACAAATAAGTGCTGGTTATTCACTTGAAAAAGCAATTGAAAAGAGACTTAAAAAGCCTATGGGCCTTATGACTGGCTTGGCTGTATCGCTTGCAATAAGTTTATCTTTGGATGCAGTTGACGAGTTTGTATCTGTTCCTGGTACTTCTAAGTTTGACTACGACAAGGTGTCCGGATTAATCCAGCAAGCAATAGATATGATCAAGGAGATTGGTCCCAAGAGAGAAATGACTTCTCAAGAAGAACAAGAAGTAAAAAACCTCATAAATAACGCCGCTATGATCATTCGAAAGCAGTTCAAAAAACATATGGAATCAGAAGGCTTCAAAATGAACATATCAGAGAGGGTTGCAGCTTTCGATCAGTTTGTCAAGGCCCTACAAAGAGCAAGAGATAAGTTTGATACATCAGAATTTTCAATAAACCAAAATACATGGAAGAAAGCTTCGCAAGGTCTTGAAGATTTTAAAAAAGAAATGCAAAACATGTATTCAAAATATAAGACATCACTGTCATCTTTATCTCCTTTGCAAGAAGATGCTGCAGAGGATAGAAGAAGGGAGAAAGAGGAAAGACGGAAACAAGAACAATCTCTCGTCACACTGGAGAATGGTATACAAATAAAACAAAAACAACTCAATGCCGCACAAGAAGCTGGCATAAAGGAAGAAGATATCAACAAAATAATTAAGATTTACAAATTGACGCCTCAAAATGTGGATAGAAAATTCAATTCTGTGTCTAAATTACCTGAATTTATTAGAAAATCTGTAAGGCTTGGGGAAAACCGGCGCTCAGATTTTGCTTTACAGTTTAGGCAAGCGTGGAAAGACAATACACGAACTCTTAAGTCTGCGTATCAAGAAAATCCTGACGCTGAACCGACGTTTTTGAGAAATGGTTATGAAAGAATGGGTCTTTTGCACAACCTCCAAGGAAAAAATGGTTTATTTTCAGAATTAACAACTCTAGATCTCATTCTTTGCCCTTTATTGTATCGATTTGAAAGTTCTACTTTTCTGATGTCGTCTACTAAGAGAAGTGTCTTATTTGAAACAGCTCTTGATGTTTCCAAAAAAGGCGGGTCCACATTAAACAATAATAAGAGAGCTAGCTTTGTTTTAAATAAATTAAATCCACAAATAAATGTTACTGAGGGCCTTGCTGATAAAATGAGAAATTCTAAGGTTTCTGGTCCTTTAGCCCAGATATTTGCATTACATATTAATACTTTGGAAAATTTGAATCATGTAACACAAGGGTTTGCTCTGAGCGCTGCTGGAGTAGCTGATAAAATAGAACAATATGGTAATATGGTTGATGAGAATTCTTCTTTTCAAGAAGTAATAGAAGCAGTGAAAAATATACAAAAAGCAGCAATGATGGTTTTTTCATGGTTTTATACACTCGGTGATGTTGAAACTTTCTTGAAAGACAATCAAATTAGTTTTATTTTAGAGGAATAAGAGGTTTAACAAATAATGTCTAAAAAAATAATAAATGAACAAAAACTAGAAGATCTGGTAAAGCACCTAAGAGCTGCACCAAAGTATGTAGACCCAAAGGCTGAAGTACCAGCTTCTGAGCCTGTTGAACCAACACCGGCAAGTATCGAAGAACCTAAAGCAGATAAAGTTGTTGAACCAAAGACAACCCCAAAGATTAAACCACAAGCCCAGGCTCCCCTAGAGCCCGCACAATTAGCTGTAGGTCTCGGAGTAGCAGCAGCAAGAGCGCCCGCTCCAGAAAGCGGACAAGAACTAAAATATCTGGCAGGGTTAATGAGAGATGCGAATTATCCAAAAGGCTGCACTGATTTCGTTTTGAGAAACTGGAAGGGGCTTGCTGGCATGACACTGTGGTCTGGTCTGATCGCTTGGGTTGTAAAGAGCAAGCTTTTGACTTCTTATGATTTCCTTGTGACAGCACCAAAAACAGCATTTGACGCACTTCTACCAGGCATCAAAAGCCAACTTAAAAAGAGATTTCCAGATAAATTCAAAAGTTTAAATGAGCCAGCTGAAGGGGCAAAGTTTTCAAAAATTATTAAAAATCTTGGTTCAGTATTGAAGAACAACCCAAAGAAAACAATTGGTGGTGTTGCGGCTCTTGGTATTACTGCAGCTGCTTTAGATAATATAGCGGATGAAAAAGTTGTAGATGATTCCATGAGGTTGATGGGTGATTTAGCAAAAACCCCTCTAGACGTAATTCAAGTGCCCTATGTCATACCGTATAAACTGTTTAAAGATGAATTAGGAGGAGATGAGGCGGCTTGTGCTCCTTTAGTGTATGGTATCATAGCTGGTGTTTCTTCAATACTTACCCTTGCAATAGCAAAGCCTTTTAGGCCTATAAAATACGCTACGGACAAAGTACAGAAAATAATGAAAAAAGCAAATGACGACGCCGTTGAATTACAGTTAGCAATATCTAATAGAGTTAATCAAACTGCAGGGCGATACAATGGGCCAGCAAAAGAAACGATAACCAATATTGCTGAAAACTACGGATCAATTAGTAGAGAACAAGCAAAGAAACAACTAGAAGAAAGCCTTAGAGCTTCTAATGCACCAACTTCACAATGGTCTGATGCTGAAAAGTTTGTTGATTTGATATATGATGAAGCTGATGGTGTGTGGAAATCTTATGTTAAAACAAATAAGGCCAAAGCTCTAACTCTTGCAAAACAAGCAGATGAAAAACTTCGGGATATAACAAGAGAAGCACAACAGATGGGATTTGGTTTTGATGAAATCCCAGATAGCTCTGTACCTAACATTCTTCGCTCGAGCGACGAGGCTTTTGAAATCGGTAATACGACCAGAGCAACTGCCTCAATGAAGGATATATACCAGTTTTATTACAACAAGGGGCTTCTTGATGATGCCATATTCACTCAGCAGTTGGATACACTAGTTGGTAAGATAAGATCTGATCTTGCAAAAACTGGTGAAGTTTCAGAAACTGCAGTTATGTTGAGGTTCCTAGACGAAGCAACCAAAAAACTTCCTGCAGTAAAGATTAAAGAATTAGATTCTGCTTTGAGTAAATACTCTCAAGTTCAGATACCAGAAGCTGAAGTGGTAAAGCAACTAGAGGGCCAAGTAGATGATGTTATCAAACACAATACTTCAAATTTGCAAGATGTGGATCGTGAACAGGTTGAGCAAATTCGGAAAAACTCACTTGATAAAGTAAAAGAACTTTATAATAACTTGAAAACTAAGCATCCCAAAAAAGCTGCTGCAACTATAGCAGTTTCCGCTTTTGCTAGCTTATTTGTTCCGGCTTTGTTTGTTAGAAAACAGTCAAGACCAACAGGGTCTCCTTACTATTTTGATGACGATTCGGCATACTCTTTCTTGAATTCTGTTACTGGGCAGAAAGATTACTTGAAAATAAGAAACGAAGTATTGGGTCGACCTAAGGCAAGAAGAGATTTCATGAGTTTTATTTTTAATCCTCAAAACTCAGTGACTAGGAATTACATAGAGAAACTGTCTAAAGAAAACAAAGCTCCAATAAATCCAAAGAAAAAAGCAGATGATGTTCTTAAGGACTTTGCGCAAGACCAAAAGTTTCAAATTTTAGATAAGCTTGATGAATTGTATCCTAGAGATCAAGATCAGACCGCCTTATATGGTACAACAAGCCCTGAAATAAGAGAAAGAAAACAAGAAGTTATGTTTACACTCATATCTGAACTGTTCCTTTATAATTCTGCATTTCAGAACTTGTTAGAAGATTATTATGAAAAAGTCATCCCTAGCGGAGCAGGTCCAAATAAAAGAAAAGAAGTTCTTGGAAAAATATTTTCACTTAGAAAGAGTTACCTCACTTCTTCTGCTGAAAAGATAAGTGATATTGATAGATTTTACAGTAATGACTTCAGAAAGTCAAGTGCTGCTGGGGTTTCTATGTCGCCGGGTCAAAGTGGATCTAGTGTAGCTGATGTTGCTGTAAGAGAGTTTAACAATTGGCCTTCTGGCAAAACAGAAAATAGTGATGATACCTTAGATTTTCTAGAGAGGTACCTAAAAGATTCTAGGGCAATCGGCAAAAATCTTTCAAAAGACCAGGTAAAGAACTGGGTTGAAACAAATATTCGCAACCCAGAGCAAGGAAAGAAGCCATATGCTTGGAGTGCTGTATTTTTAAGATCAGTTACGAAACAAGCAGGACAAGAGTTACCCTCAGAGCGTGGTATGCTAGCTTCTCACAAGGGATACGTAGAAGCTGCAAAGAAGAACACACTAAAACCAGGAGGTCCAGATGAGGGTGAATGGTTTTACTTACCTATGGAAAAGCCACTTCCTGCGCTCGGAGATCAATCTTTAAGATCGGATGGTATTACCAACAAGAGCATTAATTATGAACCTCAAAACGGAGATATAATTATAACTACCGGCGGGAGAGACTCTGGATATCATGGTGATATATTAACGAGTAAAGGCAGAATTGGTGGCAACGTAAGCGACGCAATAGGTATCAGATCCCCAAGTAAACCTATGCACGGCATTGTAACAAACAATCCAAAAGCAAGAGAACAACTTTTAAACAAATTAACAGCACAAGGAATTAAAGAAATGAGCAAAAAAGATATAAAACAATTAGTGGCAGAAGTCCTTAATGAAAGTTATGCAAAATATCCTTATAATGCAAACGAATATAGCGAAGAAGAGCCTGACCAAGATTATATGGTAGAATGGAAAGCTTTGGTAGAAGAAGTTTGCGGGATGAAGCGAAAAAATATTGATGGCGACCCCAAAACTATGGAAGATGCGGCTGTTGAAGTTGCAAAGTTATTTGTAAAAGATTCAGATTTATTCAGAGAAGTACTGGAGATGGCTGGATCAAACAAATCAATTGGAGTAGAGATACTTCAACAGTTAAAAGCTGCTAGAGAAAAGAAAAATCTTGACAAAGAATTAAATGTATGATAAGGTAACTTAATGGAACATATTGTCAAACAAAACTGGGTTACTGGAAGTGACCAACAGATCGACTTTTACGACCTGCTTCGTTTGATAAGAGAATATGTTCGAAAAGGAGCCAAGATATTTATTGGGTCCGACTCGTTTATTTCCAAAAACAAAGTATGCTTTGCTTCTGCTGTGTGTCTTCATGGCGGAGAAGAAAATGGTAGATACTTTTTTTATAAAGAGTTTTTGCCAAAACAACAATTCACTCAATTAGTAGCAAGAATTACAGAGGAAACCAGAAGATCTGTAGAAATAGCATGTCTTTTTATGGATGAATATGGTGTGGATCCCCAAAATATCGAACTACACCTTGACGTAAGCCCATTTGGGGCAAATAATGGTACCTCTAAGTACTCCGACATGCTCAAGGGGTACGTACAGGGCTTTGGCGTTGATTATCGTCTTAAGCCGGATGCATGGGCCTCACAAACAATAGCGGATAAACATTCAAAATGAGAAGAAAAGGAAAACTAGAAACTTCAAACTCGTTCTATCAACAAGTTTACTCAGTCTCTATGGATGACATGGTGGATGTTTGGATAGAATTCTTCCACCCACATGGAACAACACTTGTTCTATTCGATGTTGGAAATTATTTCAAGGAACTGCAAGATTGCGGTGTTCTGTGCTCAAGTACAAATGCTTATAACAATAAAATTTTAACAATTGACGTACCAGGTGTCGAAGAGGCTATGCAAGTTATGGATACTATAAAGTCTTCTGGACTTTATCCTATAATCTACCTGTATGATAACGGAAAAAAGATTTTAGACAACATAGAACCGTAAAAAACTAGTTAGTTATGGTCCGGAGTGACAAAATGATAAGAGTAAAGATTGTGCCAGAAGATTCAAGAAAAGTAGCAAAAGTTATAATCATCAATGAAGATGATCACGTACTAATGTTGAAAAGATCCGACTATGTAGATAAGTTTGCGGGTCAATGGGACCTTCCTGGTGGACATATACAAGTTGGTGAAGACTTTGAAGTTGGAATGAAACGAGAAGTCAAAGAAGAAACTGATTTGAGCGTTGGTGAGTGCAATTATGTCGGCAAAACCGAAAATTTAGACTTTTATTGGTGCGAATATCCGGACAAGCCAATAAAACTTAGCCACGAACACACGCAATTCAGGTTTTTTCCAAAACAAGACCTAGATCCGCAAGGAAAGTTCGAAAAAATGGCACTAAAAGCTTTGGAGATGAAAAATGATTAAACTTGCAATCAAAAAAGAAGATTTTTTGGCAATGCCAGAATTTAACACTGGTCTTCTCAAGCCAAAAGACAAACTGTATCCGAAAATCTGGAAAAATAATAAGCTGAACCCTATTGTAGCAAGAAAGCTTATGGAAATCGCTGATGATGTTGTGAAGTCACTGAAGCTTGAGTTTGATATTGAAGATGTGATTATTACTGGGTCTATTGCTTCCTACAATTGGCACGAACTATCTGACATAGACCTTCATATAATGTTAGATTTTGAAAAGATTGATGAAAATTATGATTTAGTAAAAAGAATGCTCGATCAAACAAGAATCAATTGGAACAAGAAGCATAACATCATGATTGATGGAAAAGAAGTAGAGCTTTATTTCCAACACTACACGGAACCACACGAAGCTAACGGAATATGGTCGCTAGAGCTTGACAAGTGGCTTATAGAGCCAGTAAAAGAAAACCCAGAGCTGGATATCCAAACAACAGAAAAGAAAGCAGAGGCAATTGCCAGACAGATTGAGCATCTCTTTGAGTTATTTCAGGACAAAAAGTACAAAGAAACTCATGAATATGCAGGCAAAGTAAAAGTGAAGATTGCCAAGATGAGACAAATGGGTTTGTCTGACCAAGGCATATATTCTCCAGAAAACTTAGCTTTTAAAATGCTTCGCAACGCTGGTTATCTTGAGAAGCTTTCTGCTCTCAAGATAGAAGCTTATGACAAAATGATGTCTCTCAGTTTAAAGCCTGGAAAGATAGACGAGAACAAAGTTTGGAAAAACTATTTACAACAGGGGGATAAATAAATGCCATTTAAAAGAAAAGGTAAATGTGTTTTCAAAATAACCAAAAGCGGAAAGCAGGGTGAGAAAAAAGGCTGCTCTAAAACTGTTGCAAAAGCAAAAAAGTATGTAAAAGCCTTGCACGCAAACTCTGATGACGTTTTAGAAGAGATCAAAGATTATTTTCGTGATCAACAAGATGAAGACTATATGGCCTTCAATGATCACCCACTTTCAGATATAGAATCACTAATGGACCCCAGTAAACCTGCTCCATGGGATCACCTAACAAACCCCGAAGATGATGAAGATGTGGATATAGACATACGAGAGGAAAGAAAATGAATTTTATGGATTGGATGAATATGAATATGGTTGTTGATATTGCTTTTTTGGTTTTTTCCGGAGCAATTATCTGGAAGTTTAGAAAATTAGAACAAAAGGTTGCTCTCCTTGAGTCTGATTTACACATAACCATGAAAAACCCCCAGGCAGCCAAAAGATTATTAAAAGAAAGGCAATAGTTTGATATCCTTACATAGTAATCACTGAAAGGAATAAAATGATTGCTGATGTTGTTGTAGATCTTCAATATGGAGACTGCGGAAAGGGTAAAATTGCTCATGCTTTGTGTAGAGAAAATGGATATACGCATGTTATTCGCTATAATGGGGGTTGTAACGCTGGTCACACCATTTATCATAACGGGCAAAAGTTCGTAACACACCACATCCCCTGTGGTGTTTTTTTTGGTATCAAATCAATTATTGGTCCGGGATGCGTCGTTCATGTCGACACCTTCCTAAAAGAAGTAGAGGAACTAGAAGCGGCTGGTATTCCAGCGAAAAAGCTAGTTCATGTTGCGACCAATGCACATCTTATCACGGATTTTCATAGAGCAGAAGATGGAAAAGATGAGCAAATTGGAACCACCAAGAGAGGCAATGGGCCAGCTTATCGAGATAAGTATGGTAGAAAAGGCGTGAGAGCAATGGATGACCCTAGACTGCAGCCTTATATTATTGGAATGTATCATGAACTTTATGAGAACGAGGATTATAATGAAATTAAAATCTTATTTGAGGGGGCCCAAGGATTTGGCCTCGATGTTGATTGGGGTGATTATCCTTATGTTACTTCTTCGCATTGCACTGTGGGCTCTGCCCTCTTGAATGGCGTGCCTCCTAGGGCAATTAGAAATGTTTGGGGTGTAGCGAAAATATACGAAACATATGTTGGAGCAAAGAATTTTGAAGGGCCGGATGAAATATTTGAAACAATCAGAGAGATAGGTCAAGAGTACGGCGCTACTACTGGTCGTCCAAGGCAGATTAATTGGTTAGACTTTGATATGTTAAAAATGGCCGCAAGGATAAACGGTTGTACAAAGGTTGTGTTTAACAAGATGGACGTCATGGAAGGTTTAAACTCCTGGTGCTTGTATGACGGACCAAATCTATATCAATTTGAATCAAGGCAAGATATTGAATTATGGCTATCTGGTAAGCTAGAACTGGAAGTTAATGAAGATATGGACGTTATATTTTCCGGAGACAAAGAATTTATCTAGTCTAATTATTTTATGACTATTAACTACCTGGACAACGATTACACAATAAATTTAAATACCAAGACACTGAACCAAGGAAGAGAAGCTTCTAAATTAGAGTATTCTATAAGCTCCTCAATTTCTTCATCAACACAGTTATCTTCCTCTACGCTAAATTTTGCCACACAATCCGTAAATACATATACAGAAGACGCAGATGAAGCGAGTGAAGCTTATGTGTTTTTTGGCAGATCCGTGGCAGTTGTCAATTCGAACAAGATCCTAGTTGGCGCTCCAAACAAGAATCACACTGGATATCAAAATTCACCAGCTGACGTCGGGTCTGTCTTTGAGTTCACCTTTACTTCGGGAGTTGTAGACGGAGATGGATCTGAATGGGTACAGACAGCTGAAATCTCTGCAAGCGACATGGCAGATATGCACCCAACACGAAATATTATGCACTTTGGGCACACCATTGCAGCGACAGGGTCTTATCTTGTTGTGGGTGCCCCGGAAAGAGATGGCGCTTCAGGAAGTTATACTCAAAACGTTGGAGCTGTCTACGTGTTTAATAGCGGATCTGGTGGATACAACCAAGAAGCTTTCATAAGATCCCCCAATAATACTGATGGTGATTACTTTGGTTATGTTGTTGGTATGAATGTACAACCAAATAAGTTTGTTGTTGGTGTCCCAACAAGAGAAAATGCTTACATTTATGCTAGTTCGTCTGGTGGGTGGGCTTTGGAGGCCACTATTACCTCAAGCCTAGTTACCGACTCTAACGCTAAATTTGGATCATCTGTTGCAATGTCTGGTAATTATCTTGCAATTGGTGCACCACTTGATCATGTTGGGGCAACAGGGGATGCCGGTACTGTCGCATTGTTCAAAAGTTCTAGTGGAGGATGGTCTGAAATAGGCTTAATCTCGTCTTCTGCGCCAACTGCGTTTGGCTTTTACGGTAGATCCCTGGCGATGTTTACAAATAAAAGGTTAGTCGTAGGTGAAGAATTTGGCCACGTGGCTGCTAATACAACTGGGTCAATAGAAATATCCAGCTTCAATGATTCTGGTAGCAAAACTTTGATACAAGCAATATCAAATCCTAGACAGAACAATGCAGGAAGATTTGGTAGATATGTATCTGCATATGCAAATGGGGAATACATCGCTACTTCTAGGCCGATATCTACAGATAGCGGAACTAGCGACTCTACAACCTCGGAAGGACAAAGAGCTGTACTGGTTTATAAAAGTGGTTCAGGGGGAACCTGGACACTCTCGAATACACTAACTAGAAATACTTCCTTGGCATCATATTATAACAATACACCAGGAAAATGGATGTACACAGCTGACAATAGTTTAACTACTCTTAATAGATGGTATTCTCAATTATCTATCAAAGATGGCATAGCCTTGCATGGTATTGATGGTGCTAACGATAGTAACTTTAGAGATCTAGATAATACTGATTTGTACAATGTTGGATTTGGCGAATTTAGAACATGGAGAACTTATGTCTCTTCTTCTGTCGTCACAGTAACATCAAGTGTCAACACGACTGTGTCTTCCTCTGTTGTTGGTGATTTTGTACCCTTTCGCTTTCATGTGAACGGCCCGATGAATATTCGACTTCAAGCAGGTAACAAGTCTTATAAAACTTTTGTCGGAGAACAAAAATCATAAAACTATTTATCATAGAGGTTTTTACGTAAAATGATTGATCAACTTAAGCCTTTGTTGGGCAAGTTAGCGCTTTTTTCACAAAAAAGAATGGGATTTAAGCGCCCACCAAAGCTATTCTTGCGTAATGATTCTCAAAATTCCCAACAAGCACTAGGTAAGACCGCTTTTTATGATCCGAACGATCAGTCCGTTACTCTTTTCATTCACGGTCGGCACCCAAAAGACATTCTTCGGTCTTTTGCACATGAACTTGTGCATCACTGCCAAAATGAAAGAGGGGATCTTTCTCCAGACAAAATTACTGCCAGTGGAACCAACTATGCTCAGGAGTGCCCGCATATGCGTAAAATGGAAAAAGAAGCCTATTTACAAGGTAACATGTGCTTCCGAGATTGGGAAGACGAATATAAATTAACAATACAAGAGTCAAAATTTTTAAAGGAGAACAAAACAATGACTACAAAGATTACAAAAGAGTTTCTTAAAGAAACCATAAGAAAAATTCTTGCAGAACAGGCACCTGTTATGTCTGCACCTGCTGCTAAGGGTGAAGAAGCAATCGCTTCCCATAAGGCTGTAATAGCACAATATAAAAAGGGTAATCCTGCCGTAAGCAAGGAAGACTATGATCGTGCAGTTGCAGCTGTTGCTGCAGCAAGCAAAAAGAAACCAGAACCTCGCCCGGCTTTCCCAGATCCAGAGAAAGCTAAAAAAGGATACGAAGCATTTGCTCAAGGTGCACTCGAAGAAGAAGTCACTGAAGAAGCAATTGAAGAAGGTGGGTGCGGTAGTCACAAAAAAGGTGATGGACCTTGCCCTGCTTGTGGAAAAATACATGAAGAAGTAGAACTCGAAGAAAACGAAGAACTCGAAGAAAAGTTAGGTGATGGCAAAACTCAAGGATCAGATAGTGTTGATGCTGGATTGGATAAAAACCCTGAGTTCACCAGAGCAGATTTGGCTGCTGAAAAAGGTGGAAAGAGAGGTAATCCAGCTAATGAATCTAAGATCCAAACACCAGAGCAAGAAAACACTCTTTATGAGAACAGATTTGCTCCAAGAAACAACAGATTATTCGAAAAACTTGTAAAAGAGTGGACTAAATAACTGGTATAATAGTAGGGTAAATTATGGAAAATAAACTGCTTTTAGAAGGTGGCGTTGGTGGCCACATGAACCACCCCTACGACAACGACGAGCTGACCTTCGGGCAACTGAAGGATCTGCTTCGCTCTGCTGTCGCTGGCGAATTGCGTGGTACCGAAAAAACTGATGGTCAAAACCTTTTTATCTCCTTTGATATTGACTCACAAAAAGCAAAGGCTATCAGAAACAAGACCCAAATAAAAGCAGGCGGCTTAACTCCAGAGCAACTGGATAATTTTTTCTCCGAACATCCAGCACAAGCCCTACGTTATTCTTTTGTTGAGGCACTTCAAGCATTTGAAGAATTTGCACAACAACTTCCAAAGAAAATACAAATGGAAATCTTTGGCCCATCAGGTGATATCTACTTTAACACTGAAGTTATGAATCCAGGCACACCTGGTTTTGAAAAAGGTGACCCAAGAGGTCAGGGAACACAAAATGTTGTTCCTTATGACAAGAAAACCCTTCTTATTCATGGCGTTGGTCATGCAGAATTGGATCAAGAAACAGGCAATGCAACGGGGATAGACGTCTCCTCTAATTACAAGGCTCTAGAACTAGCCTTAGAAGGCAAGCAAATTGAAGACCCTAGGGTTTTCTCAATTGAGACCCACCCTACTCGTGAGTTGGCTCCTAGCGGCTTAGAGAAAGCGTCTGCTATACTACCCAAGACCCTTGCTGCTATTGACAATGTAATGAATGATGCGGGTGCCACTGAAGATACTCCTTTAGTCAACTTTGTTGTTGAGCAAGCAAAAGCAGATGTCTACACTGCGGCACCAGGTTTATCTGAAGAAAGAATGGAGGCTGTTGCTCTTAAGTTTTTAAACCTTTGCAAAAGAAAAGATAGCGAAGGCTATTACCGTTGCAACGACAAGAAAAACAAAGCGAATATGGTTCCAAATGAAAATATTAGAGTTTTATTGGCTGGACTATCTGGGGACGAAGTACAGAACCTTAAATCTCTTAAAGATAGAATGAAAGAAGGCCAATACAGAAGACCTCTTGCTCTCGCTTTGTCTGACTTTACAAACGCTATTCTTGATGGATTTGATTCTGCTTTTATTTCTGACAACGAAAAACAAATGAACATTCTTCGTGGTCAACTAAGAAAAGTTATGAAACAAATTGCTAAATCTGACAATGAGGCAGCGAAAGAAGGTCTCAGATTAGAATTAGAAAAGCTTAAAAGTATTGAGAATGTAAATACCCCAACAGAAGGATTTGTTTTCAAATATAATGGTGATGTATATAAATTCACCGGTGCTTTTGCCCCAATGAACCAGATACTTGGTATGCCTAAGTTCCAAAGATACGGAGAAATACGATCTATGGACACCATAGCTATCTTTCCTGGCTCTTTTAAGCCCCCACACAGGGGTCACTTAGAATTATTGAAAACAATCGCTCAAAACGCCGATAAAGCTCTCGTGATTGTTTCTCGCCCACTTAAAAGCCAAAGGACTTTGCCTAAGTCTGGAAAAGTTATCGGTGCTACGGAAGCCGTAAATCTTTGGAGAGCTATTCTTGAGGGCTCTGGAATAGAAGATAAAACTGAAGTTGTGATCGGTAATACAGCTTCTCCTCTTCCACAAACAATTAATTTTGTCACAGGAGAGCCTAACCCAGAAGATCCATTTGTTGCTCCGTTAAACTCAGAAGTTATTCTTGGTGTCGGTGACAAGGGAGATGATGCAGCTAGATATAGAAATTTAGCTGCAAAAGTTTCTGAAAAGCGCCCTGATATTGACCTAATAACAGAGCCAGTGTCTGCAATATCTCACAGTGATGAGTACAATAGTTTATTGGCGCAATACGAAGACGTGAAGCAAGAAATGCCGAGTGAAGTATCTGGTAAAAACTCTGCACTTTTTCACGCTTCCGATATGAGATTTCTCATGGATTTGGCTTCGGAAGACCCTAGAGCATTAGACTTACTACAGGATTTCGTTGGAAGCCCAGATCAAGTTCAAAGTTTATTGTCTGCCATGGGCATTGTCCCATCAAACAGTAGTGAAAATGAAGAAGATCAAGTCGAAGAGCCGGAACTTGAAGGTCCACCAGAAGATGAAGTCAGTGTAAATGATCTTGCGGAGATTGTTTATGAAGAAACCATGAAAGTTTTCGAAGCATTCAAATCA
>Ga0209645_1000959_pt1 | contig 14681 bp, 21 predicted proteins | sample ETNvirenome_6_30_FD_184070 | JGI IMG/M metagenome (GOLD analysis project Ga0209645, IMG submission 184070) | Marine viral communities from the Pacific Ocean - ETNP_6_30 (SPAdes) (version 2) | ecosystem: Environmental > Aquatic > Marine > Oceanic | place: Pacific Ocean | collected 2013-06-19
GACTGTGTTGAGGTTTGCCCAGTTGACTGCTTTTACGAAGGCAAAAACATGTTGGTCATTAATCCAGACGAGTGTATTGACTGTGGTGTATGTGAACCTGAGTGTCCACAAGAAGCCATTGTGTCAGATGCAGATGGTGGAGAAGATTATGATTACTGGGCAGAACTTAACGCAACCTACTCATACAAATGGCCTGTGATTACACAACGCAAAGACCCATTACCTGAGCACGAAAAATTTGACAAATTGAAAGGTTATGAAGGCAACAAAAAAGAACTGTTTGACCAAGAACCAGGAGAAGGTGATGCTTAAAACATACGGTGATCCTACAACTGCAACACAAAAAGAATTTGAAGGTGAAGAAATAATTGTAAACATTACCATAAAAGGTGGACAAAAATATTATGACAAAGAATATGTTCCTAGACGTGTATGGCATAACACACAAAACAAACCTGCATTCATAATTGGTAATGGAAAAACTCGTGAGCAGTTTGACTTAGAGAGATTGCGAAACAAAGGCACAACCTATGGTTGTAATGCTGTATATAGAGACTTTGACCCAGACTACATTGTGTCATTAGATAGAATTATTTCAGAAGAAATAGCTAAAGAAGTAGATACTCAAAACAAACCATGTTATTCTAATAAAATTAATATTCAAAGGTACAGCGAACATTTTGTATTAGTGCCAGCCAATCCAGTAATGAATTGTGGAGCCACAGCAACACACATTGCAGGATTTGATGGTCACAAAAAAATATACTTGCTTGGTTTTGATTCATATAATATTGACCCAAAAAAAGTGAATAATATATACGTTGACACCAACGCATATGGTAAAGAGCATGAAATATATGAATACGGACTTTGGACAAATCAAATGGTAAAACTTTTTAACCATTATAATGGTATACAATTCTATCGAGTAGGTAGTAAAATAATAGATGAATATAAAAATATTGCAAATCTGAAACACATAACATATGGAGAATTTGAAAATGAAATTACCAGCTAAACACATTAAAATTGGCTATACCAAATACAAACTCCAAATATGGGATAAACTCACAGCCAGTTCAAATGAAGCATATGGAGAATTTTTTCAACGTGAGCAGGTGATTGGTATAGATGGCAACCAAACTGGATTGCAATTAGTTAATACTCTACTGCATGAAGTCATGCATGGCATAATTTACCAATATGGTATGAAACTAGACGGTGATGCTGACGTAAGAGAAGAGACTCTAGTCAATGTAATCACTAATGGTATGTGTCAAGTTTATGTGGATAATCCGTGGCTTTTACCATGGATCCAAAAAGAGATGAAATCAGACTCAGAATAAAAAATCCTTATTTTTCAACAACTTAGCTAGACTGGTTGACAATACCAGGACTTATGTTATTATATTAACATGAACAACAACAAAAAGGGGATTTATATGTACGGTTCAAAAGAAGCAACAGCAGTATTAAAAGCAATGGAAGACTATTCATTAGAGAATAGCGGAGAAAAGATGATCTTTAACGGACCATCTGGAAAATACAAAGCAATCACTGGTAGAGCAAGAGTAGATGGTTCTATCACTGGTGTAGTACACAAGTTTGACGCAGAAGGTAATACCAAACTTGCTGGGTCATTTAAAATCCTATCTGATGGTTATATTAGCCGTTGGACAGGTGTGCCAACTAAGGTAAATGCTAAGGTCAGTGGCGATGCCTTAAAAGCGTTAGAATTACCAGAAGGACAAGCGATTGTGACGGTAATTGAAGACGACAAAGCGGCATAATTTTTTCATAATACTTCCTTTGGGCGGCTTTGGTCGCCCATTTTTATATGGCAAAAAGACGTAAGAAAATAATAAAGACACCAGAAAACTCTGGCAAATCAGATCAGGCAGTTTTCGTTGGTGTGAAGTTTGATCAAAAACCACACAGCAATTTTGTGGGTGGTAAATTTATTGACAGAATCTACGGTACATATCAAGGTGTTAGGTTGATACAAGCAGATGGCACCCAGTACACAGACGGAATAAGTACTAAGCAACGTAGGCAAAAAAGATTGGATGGCACCACTTTTATGCAAACACTTTATGTCACTAAAGACAAAAGATGGTTTGATAATTCAGGTATGCCAATGCCAAAACCGGAGGCTGTAGAAGATGAAGTTCAACAAGAAGAAGATATTAAAAATGATTAAAGAAACAAACATCGATATGAGTTGGGAAGACAAAAAATTAGCAGAGCTAGAAGAAAACTTATTAGACGCTATAGAACCATTAATAGCCAAAGAAGTTAATGCACTGGACAGAATGGCTATCGCTGGTACACTTCTTAAATGTGCAATGATCACATACCAACAAGATCTAGGTGACGACGCTGTTGCAGACTTACTGGTTGAGGTTGCACAACAAGTGGACGATGGACTTCTAACCAACGTTCAAACAATTGCCAATCAAATCAAAACAATCCATTAGACATTTTTTACATCAGGTGCTATAATTAGGGCATGGCGTCGTGTGATGTGATTATCAAAGATGAAGTAAATGTCAAAATCAATCGCCTTGAACTTACCACTAGAAGAAAACTTGTAAACAAATTCAAATACGAAATACCAGGTGCAAGGTTTATGCCTGCGGTAAGACTGGGTCGTTGGGATGGTTGTGTGAGTTATTTTTCAATGGGTGGACAAACTTATGTCAACATGTTGGATGAAATATTGCCAATCATTGAATCAGAAGGTTATGACATCAATCTCACAGACGAACGACCCACGCTTAATTTACAATTTAATGAGATAGATCAAAACTATTTGGCAGATCAAACATGGCCACAAGGACATCCTGCACAAGGACAACCAATTGTGTTGAGAGATTACCAAGTAGAAGTCATCAATAAATTTTTACATGCACCACAAAGCATACAAGAAATTGCCACAGGTGCAGGCAAAACAATCATCACAGCAACTCTTTCTAAGTTGTGTGAACCATATGGACGCACAGTTGTGATTGTGCCAAACAAATCTTTGGTGACACAAACAGAAGAAGACTACAAAAACATAGGTGCAGATGTTGGCGTGTACTATGGTGATAGAAAACAGTTGAACAGAACACACACCATTTGCACATGGCAATCATTGAACAATTTGATGAAGGCATCCAAAGATGGTGTGGCCACAACAACCATGGCAGAGTTTGCAGAGTCAGTGGCATGTGTTATGGTAGATGAAGTACACATGGCCAAAGCAGACGTGTTGAAGCAACTGTTGAGTGGACCATTTGCTCACTGCACCATACGTTGGGGACTGACTGGTACTGTGCCCAAAGAAGAATACAATCAAAAAGCATTGATGGTGAGCATAGGTCAAGTGGCACACAGAATCAGTGCCAGTGAACTACAAGACAAAGGTATACTGGCCAACTGTCATGTAAACATAATTCAAACAGAAGACTTTGTGGCATACAAAACATATCAAGAAGAACAAAAGTATTTGACCACAACCAAGACAAGAATGGGATTTGTGGCAAATGAAATACGAGACATTGCACAGTCAGGCAACACACTGGTGCTGGTGAACCTTGTGAAGTCAGGTGAACTATTGCAAGAACTGATCACAGATTCTGTGTTCGTAAGTGGCAAGACCAAAGTGCAAGATAGAAAAGATGAATATGATGAAATTAAAACTGCATCGAACAAGATAATAATTGCTACATATGGTGTGGCGGCAGTGGGCATAAACATTCCTAGGATATTCAATCTAGTGTTAATCGAACCAGGCAAGTCATTTGTTAGAGTGATACAATCCATTGGTAGAGGTATTCGCAAAGCACAAGACAAAGACCATGTGCAGATATGGGACATCACATCCACTGCCAAGTTTGCAAAAAGACATCTTACTGCCAGAAAAAAGTTTTACAAAGAAGCCAACTACCCTTATACTGTAACAAAGAAAGAAAACTGATATGAAAACATTAACTAACTTTCTCAAAGAATCATACAGACTATCACCATTTGCTTTTTATTGTGAGATGTTTGAGACCATAGCATTAATCACAGCAAGTGCGGTAATTACATTTACAATACTTGATCCAGCAACTTGGATATTTGTACCATTGTATTTGGCAGGTTCTATCTCTGGTATGATCAGCAGTTGGATTCGTAGGGCAGGAGTAATAATATTTTTGACCAGTTGGTTCACACTAATGAATGCAATTGCATTAGGTGTATTAATTGTAGATTATGTCAAATAGAAAGGACACATGCAAATATTAACAGTAGAAAATCAAGGTATTGCAATCAACAGTTTACAAGATGAAATAGATGATGACATGAGATTTTCTGTGTTTGATAACAGCGACACAGAAAACCCAGACTTCTATTTTGTACCTTTGGTATTCTTAGAATCATTCTCAGCACCAACGGCAGTACTGCAAATTGGCACACACAAAATACACATGCCATTAGATTGGTCTGTAGCAGTAGGTGATGACGAAGCAGGTGATGTAGAAATACTACCAATCACAAGTCTCAATTCAAGAGATTTCAAATGTTTTCAATTTAATCCGTTGAGCAGTTATTCTGCAGAATGGCCAAAGATTGATATCATTAATGTGTACTCAGAAGTTAAATGGTACTTTCCAAAGACCAAACCTGGACAACTTTTATGCACTCCTTTAACAAACACAGAAGCTCCACCTTGTGTATATTTCATCAAGGAAATATCTAAACAATGTGAAGTTATAAACTACGGAAAGATATGGTAATGGCACAAAACGACGAAACATATTCAAAAGAAAAAGACAAGGAAATGATAGACAAAGCAGTAAAAAAGTTTTTGAAGAAGGGTGGTAAGATTGAAAAACTAAGACAAGGATTGACAGCAGATGAGTACCATCAACGTGAACCAGGCAAAACAAAGGTAAAAAGATTTGGCAGGTAAATTTTTAGATCTTAAAAAAACTCTAAGAGCCGCAGACTTGCGTGACAAAAACTTCTATGACTCAATGTCAGAAGAAGATCAAAAATTATATTCACCATTCATGATGATGAAGTACATGGCATCAGTCAAAGGTGAACAATGGATGCAGGAACACTATGTTGAAATGATCAATGAATGTGTGAACAAACACCTGTGGACCATATCCAAATACAAGAAACTTGCATGGATACTAACTGCCATGTGTGGTGTTGAACAGGCACAGTTTCATCCATGGCTTGGATCAAAAAAGAAAACTGGCAACAGCGACAAACAAAAACTGTTAACGCAGTTATACGAGAACATGAAATCCAACGATATAGATGTGTTAGCAGAGATCAACGACAAAAAAGAATTAAAGGAACTAGCACGTGACTTCGGCAACGACGACAAGCAAATTAAACTCAAATAACATGTATGAGTGCGAACATTGTGGCAAAGAGTTCACACGTGAACGCACACTCATGGTACATGTATGTGAACAAAAAAGACGTCACATGCAACGAGATGAGAAAGGTGTGCAGGTTGGATTTCTAGCATACAATAGATTTTTTCAATTGGCACAAGGTGCAGTCAAAGACAAAACATATGACCACTTTGCTCGTTCGCCATACTACATTGCATTTTGCAAGTTTGGCAGATATGTGATTTCAAGAACTATTGTTGAAGCAGACACATTCATCGATTGGTTAATCACACAAAATGTTGGCATCGACGAATGGGCCAAAGAAGCCACATATGATTTGTATTTGAAAAGTAAATTACTCACAGAGCCAGTTGAGCCTGCACTTGAACGCACAATCAAATCAATGCAAGAATGGGCACAACGAGAATCATCAGAGTGGCAACACTTTTTTTATTATGTGAACATCAACAGAGCAGTTGAAATGATCAATCAAGGCAAGATATCTCCATGGGCAATATTTAATTGTGAAAGTGGACAAAAACTTTTGAGTGATATGAACGACGAACAAATTCAATTGGTAGCAACTGTGATTGATCCACAATGGTGGAAGAAACAATTCAAAGCAAAACCAACAGATGTTGACTTTGCCAAAGAAGTTTTGAGATCGGCAGGCATAGAATGATACACTTTGAACACAATGCCGTAGACAACGCTGATGCAATTCTTGAAGAACTTGGGAGCATAAATTATTTGTATTCATATTATCACAGTGATAAATTTTTTGACCTAGCACACAAAGATCAAAACCTTTATTTAAAATGTGTCAAAGATCACGTGAATGGAAAATTTGCATATCATTTTATGAAACTAACTGTACACGATAACATTGACACATTGCCTACCCATACCAAAGCATTGTGCAAACACATACAATCACAACAATTCATAGACACATCAAATCAAATTTTTAATAAAAAAGTCACTGAATCTAAGAAACTTAACATCACAAAATATGCAAATGGATGTTTTTTAAATTTGCATTCAGATGATGTACAGAATCGTAAAATAGCATTTATATACTATTTCAACCGCAATTGGCGTCCAGACTGGGGAGGTACGTTGAACTTTGTTTTAGATGATGGCATCAAATGCTACAATCCAGAACATGGATCGCTAATTATGTTTGACATAGAAAATAATCTTAACAGACACTATGTCACACAAGTATCACCAATGTTGCAACAGTCACGTTATGCTATAGGAGGATGGTTACAATGAAAGAAACAGAAGAAATAAAAATAAATCCTAATAAGCAATACACAAAACCTCTAGTGAAAAGCGGTGTGTGGTTGGCAACATACAAAGATGAAACTATAGGTATGAATTGGTTCAAGCATTGTGGCCCAGGCAAAATAAATGCAACAAGAGTTGCTTTGTTGGCTGTGCAAGGATTTACAATGGTGCAGGGAAAACTGCCTGGTTATCTTTGTTTGTATGGAACTGCACTTGCCACAGGAGACACACAGGGGCTACATGAATGCACACAGTTCATACAGCATGACATGGCAATTGGCCCAGAAAATTATGTGACTCCTGAAGATAATATACCAGCTGTGATTGGACACGAACAAGGCATGCGACTTGGTACTAGTGATACCATGTCATCACAAATTGGTATGCACAGTCCTATAGATGGCATGGACTCTACAGCATATGCAGTAGCAAAAACCTGTGCTGAAATGAAAATAGATTTTCGTTGTTTTAAATACTTTACCAAAAACTATCCATACAGTGGTAATCATGATGCATGGTTGGCGGATTGTAAAAAAGGTGCTACACTAATGAAACAAATGTGCGAAGAAAGATTTGAAGATGCACCGTCTTTGATGGCAGGTGCTGAAGGACACACAACACATTCAGCAGGGATGGGCAGATGACAAAACAATGGGAATGGGTACCAAACGAAAGCGTAGACAAACCAGATTCGTATGAAACTGCGGCATGGGTCAAAGAAGGCAAAAGCACAATAGTCCGTGAAAATGATGACCTTGCAGTTTACTATGACAAGTATCCAGCAGTCAAAGGACACATGTTGTTTATACCAAAAAAAGATACACCACGTTATGTAGGACTAGCAATGTCAGAAGCATATGAACATGGCAAAAATGAAATTGCCAAAGGCAACTGCACTGGATTCAACATTGGCATCAACATTGGCGAAGATGCAGGACAATCTATATTTTGGCCACATGTTCATTTTATTCCAAGACAGAAAGGTGATCAAGAACCAGGCCCCAAAGGTATTAGAACTGTGTATCCAAAAGATCCTTATCATCCTAAGAATCAAAAAAAAGATTATCATGAACAACAAAAAGAACTTCAAAAAAAAAGACGAGCTTACATAGACAAGATTAGAAAAGAATTAGAAGATAAAATTGGTGGACCATGGAGACAATAACCAATGCCTGATATTGATATAGACTTACTTGACAGAGATGTAGCACTGGCAAAAATTAAACATGTGCCAGCATCTATGTACAAAGATAAAAAACTAACCAAACACAACACAGGCATCTATGCACAAGACATACCTATGGATCCAGTCACAGGATTAGCAACACTTGATTATGAAGTTGCAGATAAACTAGGATATTTCAAAATTGACTTTTTGAATGTGTCGGCTTACAAAGGCGTGCGTGACGAAGCACATTTAGTTGAACTGATGTACAAAGAACCAGATTGGACTATTTTACAAGATGCAGACAAAATCAAAACGTTGTTTCACATCAGTGATCATATTAGCCTATTGAAAAAATTACAGCCACAATCCATTGATCAATTGGCCGCAGTATTGGCAATCATACGTCCAGGCAAAAGACATCTGGCAGATTCAGATTGGGCAACTATCATGCAAGACGTTTGGGTCAAACCCAAAGAAGGATACTTCTTTAAGAAAGCTCATGCAATTGGATATGCTTATGTGATTGTGGTGCAGATGAATTTACTTGACTTTGCGGACCAAAGTTAAAGTTCTACGTTTCACTCTGCGAGTTCTCATATTGCCTAAATTAACTACGTGACCGCTGACTATTTTGACTTCTTTGGTGTTGTGAGTGACCAAAGCATGTTTGAACTGTTGCATTTCTTCATGTAAAAAAATGCTGATAGGAATCAATCTGTTAGACTCATTCCACCATGTTTCGCCTGCTTCTAAGAACAGCTTCTTTTCTTGTTCTGTTTTTAACTTGCTGTAATCGTATAATGATGTGACTTGTGGGTTTTGATTCTGCACTATGCCTACATATTCAAATGATCCCACCTGAACTAGGGCCATAAAAGGGAAGTTTTTGCGAATATCTTCAAACAATTCGTTCATATAAATAGTGTAAATGTTATGCCGAAGCAACTTGCGTACTTATACGAAAATACGATACCGATATATTTTGATTCCGGTATAGGCAACGAGTACAGGAGACAGGACAAAATGTATGAACGTATGTTAAAATTCTACAAAGGAATGCCAAACGAAGTGCAATTCCAGTTTTATAATCACGACAACAAAAAGGTAAACATAGGCCAACATACAATAAAATTTAACCTGTTAGACAAAGCCAACAGAACAACTAAAGTATCACAGGATTTAACCGTAGTAGATGCACAAAAGGGTATTGCTAAACTAAGTCTCACTGAATCACAAACAAGAGATTTGACCAGTCATTTCTACAATTATTCATTGCAAGTCACTGATGATGGTGAAGGTATCACAAAAGTTGTGTATGCAGGTACTGACTATGATGCGTCAGGTACAGCAGAAGTGTTGAGTGGGGTGTATCCAGACTTTGTTGAATCGACTAAGATCAGTTCGTTTACTACAGATGGTGCTCATCTAAAGACATCTGGTGTCACAGCTAACCCAGAAAGAAATTCAAACCAAGCAGTACACACAGTTCAATTTTATCTAGACAATTTTTCTGGAACAATTGTAATCAAAGGCACACTAGACAGCACTGACAGTTATGCAACTGGCAACGCAGAAGATTGGTGTTCAATCACACCAGACGGTGAATCAGATGAAGCACTTACTTTTACTTCCGAAACGTCACAACCAATATACACATTCAAAGGTGTGTATTCACAGATTGCATTTGATGTTTTGTACACTGGAGCATCAGCAGGTAGTAGAGCTTTAGGTTTAGGACCTTTAGCAGATGCAGGATTTCAAATAGGCGAACAAACAGGTTCAGCTTCAGGCAATTTAGATGTAAGCAGTGGCCAACCGTTCACAGGTGGAGAAGGATTTGTGTTTGTGTACACAGACGACGATGGTATCGAACAATCAAAAACAGTCACACTTACAGGTGATGGATCAACCACAGAAGACTTCAATCATTTTCTCAACGCATTCAATTCAACAACCAATGGCATACCGCAAAAGTACCTTGCATCAAAACAAAGTGATGGCACTCTAAAAATTGAGAACACACAAAATTCAAGTGATAAGTTTAAATTGTTGTTGCAGGGTGTGAACAAAATACTTTACAGATCATAATAAATTTATTCCGTCAGTAGTAATCTGCCACCATCCATCATATGATATTGTGCCCAAACGTTGTTGAGCTCTGCGTATGTCTTTTGGCGTATACTTGCCTGACACTTGTGGTTGAGGACAAGGATGAAAAAGACCTTGTTTGGAAACTTCTTGGTCATTAAGTTTAAAACTGTGTATGTCAACTATATTAAACTTGTCTGAGTGGCTCATATTGTATTGTTCAAGTTTGATTACACTCATAGGACTTGATTCTACATATTCAAAATAATAATCTTCTTGTTGATTTATTTTCATTTGACTCACAACAATATCGTTAAATTTTAATCTTAACATAGCTGGACCTGTGCGAGGTTCAACACTGAATCTCATTGTATGCAATCTACCCCAATGACCACTTGACTTGTATCCTGGCAAATGTTCACCTGCACGATTAAGAAATGCTTGAACTTCTGATTGTATTGGTTTGATGCCAATAGAACTGCAAACATTTTTTATTGCTCGTTGCCTGTTGCTGATCCACATGTCCATGCCATGCACCCAAGTATTATCGCGTGGAGAAATTTCTTTAGGCGAAACTTGTATTGGTTGCGAAAGCGACCATGGTGTTTTGATTTTTTGATTTTGTGTAATCATAACTATTTTTGCTCTTGGAAATATCAACGCCATTTCAGTCACTGATGCATTGTCAAGTTTTTCTACCAACACAGACATCACACCATGTTTGCCTGATTCTAAAAATATATCAACCTCTGGAGTTCTATAGGTGTTCATAAATCCTTGCTTTTGTGCAAAGTCATATCTTTGTTCCCAACCCCAATCCAACCAAATCATTGATGATTGTTGATTAACTAAAAACCAATTGTTCCACATTGCAGGCATGCCACCATGTTCAAACAAATGCCAATGTTGATAACGAGGCACAGGCACACAAACATCATTTGAGAATGACATAGCTTTGCCAACAAACAAGGCTTGATACTTGTTGATTTCTTCGTACATGATAATGATCAATTTGTCACTATCATATAAATTTTTACGCATAGCATTAATTATTGATAAATACAGTTGCTAATCCAAAAGATTAGATAGGCAAAAAGTTAAAAAGTAAAAGCAAAGGGAGAACAGGCTATGAGAAAAAAACTTGACGCATTCGTACGTTGGATCAATAAAGGAAATAACAAGGTCCGATACAATCCAAAACCAAAATTAGAAATTACCACATATCATAAAGATTACTACACTAGGCCTCTGTCACCTAGGACCAACGGTCTTGGTAGATTGAAAGTGTTGACTGGTGGTAAAACCAACGAGTAAGTTTGACAAATATTGATCGTATAGTATAATAAACGTAATGATCAATCAGATTCAACAGACATTTGTGAGTCGTTTGCCGACCAAACGCAAAACCACACCTAGTGGTTGGACATCATTCAATGCACCTTGTTGTCATCACTTTGGTGAGTCAGCAGATACTAGAGGCAGAGGTGGTGTAAGAATACCGCCGGATGGTGGCATACAGTTTCATTGTTTCAACTGTGGCTTCAAAGCCAACTACACACCAGGTAGAAATATCAACTTCAAAATGAAAAAGTTTTTAGGCTACATGGGATTCACAGTTGAAGAAATACGCAAGATGGGATTAGAAGCATTGCGACACATGGATGAAACTGTTGAATACAAACGTGAATACAAACCCATACACTTTACAGAAAAACCTTTGCCCAAAGGTTCTAAACCAATCATGCATTGGGTAAACGAAAATGATTTAGAATCACGTGGGTTGGTGTATGGGTTAGTCAATGCTATTGAACACATCAACGCCAGAGCATTGTCACTTGAAGACTATCCATTTTATTACAGCACCAACAAAGACAACCAAATGGACCAACGACTGTTGATACCATTTTATCACAAGCACAAGATTATTGGATACTCCGGCAGATGGTTGGGTGAAAAGAATTACAAGATAGCCAAATACTTCACAGACGTACCACCTGGGTATGTGTTCAACTGTGATGTACAAAATTACAACAGACAATTTGTATTGGTATGTGAAGGTCCAATGGATGCCATAGCACTGGATGGTGTGGCTGTGTTGGGTTCAGAACCAAACCAAAGACAAGCAGAAATGATCAACAACCTACAACGCAAAGTAATTGTAGTACCAGATCGTGATGATGCAGGACGCAAAATGATTGCCAAAGCAGTGGACTATGGTTGGTCTGTGGCATTTCCCCAATGGGGCAATGATGTGACTGATGTAGGCGAAGCTGTGACCAAATATGGTAAACTATTGACTTTCAAAAGTATTCTTGCTACAATACAAGACACCAAACTCAAAATAGAATTAAAGGCAAAGCAGTGGTACAAATAACACAATCAAAGATAATCTCAGGAGTCTACACAATTGAAGATGATAGATTTACTGATTCAAGAGGAACCATATGGACTTCTTATCTTAGATCCAATTTCAAAAAGATTGTGCCAGTAGAATTTAATCATGACAAGTTCACTGCGTCAAAACAAAATGTGCTACGAGGCATACACTATGACACCAAAGCATGGAAGATAGTTAGTTGTGTGCAAGGAAAAATATTTCAAGTGTGTGTAGATCTAAGAAAGAAATCACCAACATATATGAAATGGCAAAGCTGGCAGTTGAATGGCAACATCAACAAACAAGTATTGATGCCACCAATGGTAGCCAATGCATGGTTAGTGACAAGCAAAGGTGGTATCTATCACTACAAGTGGGGATACAAAGGCAAGTATCCTGATGCTCAACAACAAGGCACCATAGCATGGGATGATGCAAGGATTGGCGTGAAGTGGCCAATCAAAAAACCAAAATTATCAAAAAGGGATAAACAAGTACATGGCTCAACAGATAGATTATAACAAAGACATACAAACATTGTTCATTGAAATGATGTTGAATGACGCAGAGTCATACGCAAGAATACAAAACATATTTGAACCAAAATATTTTAACAGAGATTTACAACCAGTGGCACAATTTGTAAAACAGTATTCCGATGAATACAAACAGTTGCCAGAACTAGATATGGTCAAAGCCAAGACTGGTATAGAACTAAAATCAGCAGAAGACATTGATCCAGCACACTACAATTGGTTCTTGGATGAGTTTGAAAACTTTTGTAGACACAAAGCACTAGAACAAGCCATACTAACTTCAGCAGACATGTTGGAGAAAGGCGAGTATGGTGCTGTTGAAAACAAAATCAAAGAAGCTGTGCAGGTTGGACTGACCAAAGACTTAGGCACAGATTACTTTGAAGATCCCAAAGGCAGACTCACAGCACTCAAAGACAACAACGGCACAGTATCAACTGGTTGGGCAGGACTAGACAAAAAACTGTTTGGTGGCTTCAACAGAGGTGAACTGAATTTGTTTGCAGGTGGATCTGGTGCAGGCAAGAGTTTGTTCTTGCAGAACATGGCAGTAAACTGGGTTGAACAAGGATTGAATGTGGTATACATCAGTTTAGAGTTGAGTGAGGCATTGTGTGCCATGCGTATTGATTCAATGGTTGCACAAACACCAGCAAGAGAAATATTCAAACAGATAGACAATGTAGAACTCAAAGTCAAAGCAAAGTCAAAAGAATCTGGCAAACTGGTGATCAAATACTTGCCATCAGGTGCAACTGCATTATCAATAAGAACATACATCAAAGAGTTTGAACTCAAACATAATTGTAAATGTGATGCCATACTGGTTGATTATTTGGATCTAATGATGCCAATGAACAAGCGTGTATCACCATCAGATTTATTTGTCAAAGACAAGTATGTGTCAGAAGAACTGAGAAACTTGGCAGTTGATTTAGAATTGTTGTTGGTCACTGCTTCACAGTTGAACAGAGATGCTGTAGAAGAAATTGAATTTGATCATTCACACATTGCAGGTGGGTTGAGCAAGATACAAACATCTGACAACGTGATTGGCATATTCACATCAAGAGCTATGCGTGAACGTGGTAGATATCAGATACAGTTTATGAAAACAAGATCATCATCAGGTGTTGGACAGAAAGTAGATTTAGAATTTGACATTGATTGTTTGCGTATCACTGATTTATCTGAAGATGAAGAATATCAAGCATTTTCAAAACAACGATCCACTATATACGGTAATATGAAAAGACAGAGCATGGTAACGCCAAGTGCCACAGAAAAGAGCGAAGCGACCAGCGGTCCGGTCGCAGGTTCTGGAGCAAAAGTTAGTGCTAAAGTAAGTTCCAAGGGCCTACGGGACCTCATCTCAAGTGTAAATCAAGACGACGATGAGTGATTACATGTCACCATCCAAACCTGATCGTTTGCCAGACGATTGGCAAGATGTCCTTGCTGAGTCAATGCATCAACATGTGGCAGGACAGTCACTCACACACTATCCATCAGACAGACCAGAGTCAGAAACCTACAGCAAATATATCACATACAAGTTCAATGATCATGGATTCCGCTGTGACTACAACATAGATCAATTGTCTGCACACTCCGTCAACATGTTCTTGGGATGCTCCAACACCCTGGGCATTGGTGTGAATCTTGAGGAGACATGGTGTCACACAGTCAACGCATCATATCAAGGTCGACGCACCATGTTTAACATGGGTCAAGGTGGTGGTTCCGGAGAAACCTGCTACAGACTGGCTCGTGCATGGATACCTCGACTCATGCCCAAGGCTGTGTTCATGCTTACACCTCCTGCATCACGCAGAGAG
>Ga0209645_1000960_pt1 | contig 14680 bp, 9 predicted proteins | sample ETNvirenome_6_30_FD_184070 | JGI IMG/M metagenome (GOLD analysis project Ga0209645, IMG submission 184070) | Marine viral communities from the Pacific Ocean - ETNP_6_30 (SPAdes) (version 2) | ecosystem: Environmental > Aquatic > Marine > Oceanic | place: Pacific Ocean | collected 2013-06-19
TGTGTAATGAACAACATTCTTTCCTCGCCTTAGCGCTTCAGCACCCATGCTTACAAGGTAGTGAGATTTACCTACACCTGTATTGGCTGTCACAACTCCAATTTCGCCTCTGCCTAGCCCGCCGTTTAGAACATCTTTTTTATCAAGCTGAGGTATGCCTGTCGGACATGTGATTCTGCTTATCTTTGCAAAGCGAGCTTCATGATCGTTAAAGAAGTCATGTCCTATGGTCGCAGGAGAACCTTTGAAGACAGCGTCTTTCATGATATTAAGAACAGACTCATAGTTTTCTGATGATATTGCTTTTACACTTTCTTCCAAAGCTTGCTGTAAAACTTGCTTCTTACAGAAATCGAGGGTTTTCTCTTTAACATAATTTAAATCACCTAAACTAGGAGAAGATTTTACTCTTGAGAGAAACTCTACAACCTGCTCCCTTAGAATAGCATCATTCCCTTCTGTTAATTCATCACGAATAATTGATACTAGCAAGTTCAATGTAGGAAAGTTTTTATACTTGACGTAAAAACCAAAAAACCTATCACAAAGATACTGAAGATATTTTAGCTCAAAGTACTCATGAGTCATAACTTCAGCCATTTGTGCAGACCATTGATGATCCATCAATAAAGCCTGAAATATTTTTTCTTGAAAAGCACGTCCGTATTTAGAAAAATGATTTACACTTTCTGACATTTTTACCCCTTCCTAAGCTGTCGAAATAATTGGCTGCACGACAATAAGTCTATGCCTCTTATACCGTCTTGATTAATAATTTTGTGCGCCTTCATATTGTTCCATGTAAGATCAAAATTTTCAAGGCAATTGTCTATTTTTTTGATTTGATTGTGAGAAAGATTGTTCGTATCAAGAAGAACCAGTCTCCAGTTTCTTTTAATCAGATCTTCAGAGTTCTCAATATCTGGAAATATCTTTCTCTTGCTAGACGCCTTAAGTAAAGTTGCATCCTGCAAGAGATCTTGAATACTATAGGGCTCACTGCACAAAAACTTATCAAAACATTTAGACAAAGTTTTAAATCCTACACCCTTTACGCCTGGAATATTGTCTGACTTATCGCCTACGATGGACTTAGCAAGACAGAAATTTTCTGGATGAACTGAAAATCGTGACATTACTTTTTTAGAGTCTACAAAAGATTTGAGCGTAGGAGACCAAATAATCGTGTTCTTGTTTATAAGCTGATAGTAATCATGGTCTGATGACACAATTATCTTATTTTTGTTTTTTAGCTTGTAGCTGCAGATATAGCCGATCGCATCATCAGCCTCTGCGTCTTCAATATATATTTGAGTAACTGGTGTTACTTTTAAAATTTCAATAAGCTTTTTTAACTGATAATTTCTATTTTCGTAAGTGTCAGGAATATCATCATAGTACCTGTTAAGCTTTTGCGGGCGGCTTCCCTTTTTATACTCGGGATACAGATCTCTCTTTCTCTTCGATCCGCCACCTTCCCATATTACATAAACAGCTTCTGGTCGTGTTCTTACAATTAGCCGTGTTAGATTATTATAAAACCCAACAATACCTCCTGTTTGCTCACCATTTTCAGACATAGCAGGGTGGGCAACATAGTGGCGCATAAAAAGATTGATGCCGTCAATGATTAAAACACGATCTTTAATCATCTAGACAAAGTTCTTCTGACAAGGCTTTGATTTCTTCGTACGACTCTGTATCAATATCAAAAGAGTTAGGATTACCCATCATCTTCACCAGCGCTGCTTCTGTCAAATCAAGAATAAAGTCTTTGTACATTTCGTCTGCCATAATAGTATCAAATTGATTTTTTCTAAATTTCTTTTCAACAATAAGCTCACCTGTTGACACGTCTGTCACTTCAAGTTTTTTCCACTGACCTGATCCAGTAACTTCTATGTTTTTTCCGTCAATAACTTCTGGACCATTTTTTCTAAGCATGTCAAAAAGCTCTTCGTGTTCAACGATGCCTTTTCCAAAATGAATCTGAAAGTTTGCTGTTCGAAATGGTGGTGCTACTTTATTCTTAACAGTTTTCGCAGAAACTTGAATACCGATGACGTCGTCGCCGTCTTTGATTTGTTGTCCTGCTCCCAGCTTGATTCGTATAGACGAGTGAAAAGGGATCGCCTTGCCTCCGGGTGTAGTAGTAGGATCTCCATACATAACTCCAATTTTTGTTCTGATCTGGTTAAGTATTACGAACAATGAATTAGTTTGGCCAATAACGCCAGTAATTTTTCTCATACCCTTTGAAATTGCTCGGGCTTGCAAGCCAATTGTCTCTTTGTCATAATCCCCCAACAGTTCTGCTTTAGGGGAAGATGCAGCAACAGAATCCCAGATGATTGTAACTGGCACATCCTTGTCTAAAGCCTTGGCTTTTAAAATTGTTTTTTCTGCAATTGACAATACTTCTTCAGTACAGTGCGTATCGACGTAAACAAAGCGTTTTGATACGTCAACGCCTAACATTCCTAAGTTTTCAACTGATGTTGCGTTTTCTGTATCTATGTAGACTATAATACCACCCATTCTCTGAGTGCTTCTTGCAATCTGAGTTGCAATATGCGACTTTCCGATTGAAGGAGGTCCGAATATCTCTACAATTCTACCTTCGGGTAAACCGCCCTCTCTCCTGTTTGAGCAGATATAATCAAGCAGTGTACTACCTGTACTAACCCACCGCCTTACGTGAGTAGGGCTTTCATCTTCGGCAAGATTATAGGCAACCCTGCCACCTTGATCTTTGTTTAGAGACTTGATCAAGTCTTTTGTAAAGTCATCAGACATATGAACCTCCTAAGAAAGTATAATAAAAAATAGAATAATTTTCAAATAAAAAAGCCCCGGAAAACCGAGGCTTTAGAAGACACTAAAAGGTTTGCTTACTCCATTAGATCAGCAAACGCATCGTCTAGGCTTGAATAGCTTTCAGAGCTTTTGCTCTCAGAGCTAGTCTGACTAGTCTCAGAGGTGCCTGAAGTACTGTTGGTGCTCCACTCAGTGCCTTCGCTGGCCTCTTCTTCTTCGCCGTTAAGCCAGTTGTTGACGATGGTGCTAAGCTCATCATATGACTTGCAAGTGAAAATATCGTCAATGTTTGGAATGTTTGTCATCCACTCTTTTGCCTGACTTCCATCAGTGCTCAAAGGCGTTGACTTTCCTCGAGGGGTAACCTCTGTCATCGCCCACTGTTGACCTGGATTTTTGTTGCATGCAACCTTTACATCACGACCAGTCTTTGGGTCTGTAATATCACCGTAGTCCTCATCCAACATCAAGCTCAAAAGCTTCTGATAAACTGTCTTTCCGAATCCCCAAATTTGTGGACCCTTATCTTCTTCACCACGAACAATGCAGGCGGCATAAATGCGCATCTTCGGATAAAGCTTCTTAGCCATTTCATATGACTCTTTTGATCCTTCGTCGCGAAGCTTGTTAATCAGCTCCTGAATTGGATCACGCTTTCCGAACTGAGACGGAGCCAAAAGGCCTCGCTGTCCTGGGATGTTATAGTAAAACTGAAGCTCCTTAAAAGGCTGGCCATCATTATTAGGAAACGATAGCAAACGAACTGTGTGCTCTTCGCCCTCAGTTGGCTTCCACATTACACTGCGGCTTCGGTTTGTTCCGCTAAGTCTATCAAGCTTTCGCTTAATTGCCTCAAAATCAATTGACATATTATTTTCTCCATTTAATGTTTAAAAAGCAATATCTAATTTGTATTGCTTAAGCATATTACTCTGCTAAGGAGAAAAATACAATTCTAATTAAAACTTTATTCTGCCTAATGTCTTGTGATTCCAAGTCTGGTTTTCGGTAATCCGATAAATGTCTTGTTTGCTTCGAAGATCTTTTAGTTGATCTTTTGTGGTAGGTGTTCCGTCTGGGTTATGCCCAAGCTTCATACCGACGCCGGCGACTCCGCCTGCTGACATTTCGTCGATATCGTCAGCTTCATCTTCTTCTAGCTCTTCAAATATTCCGCTAGCATAAGCGGCTCTGTCATTTTGACCTCTGAGGCGGGGTGTTACATTCTCATGAACAAACACAGATAAACTTCCTTGCTCAAATGCTTCTTCGTCTGTTTTGATGTACGATTCAGCAACCATCTTCATCACATCTTGATCTTGCATCATTCCAGACAGATCAGGATAATCGCCGGCTGCAAACTTATCTAGTGCGCCCGAAGCCATTCTATGAATTGGAGGTGCTTTAGAAGCGACTGCTTCATAAAAATTACCTAGTCTTCGAATTGTTCTGGCAGGACTAAATAAGATAGCTGAAAAAATAGGACCGCCTTTTTCTTGTGTCTCGTTAGATTTTCCGCTGCTTACAAAATAACTAAAGAGCTTTTCTACACCCTCAGCATACTTTGTGTATAGCTGAAACAGAACTTGCTCTATTGGCGCCATTTCAGCAAGGAAACCTCCCAACGCTGTAATAGGGTTAGCAGCTACACCTACACCCGTGTATGAATCATAAGCCTGAAATAGTGTCACAATAAAGCTTTTAATATTCTCTAACAAATCCTCAAAGCTGCTTTCCATTGCTGCTCGATCTTCTGGGTGAGTAGCTGCTATCTGGCCTAAGATTGCTTGCCATTTGCTTTCGTCGTCAGAAGCAATGGCTTCAGCAAAAGAGTTTTCATCGGTGTTTAAGTGCTCAACAATCTCATTTGTGATTTTTCTGAATTCAAGCGCACCAGAAGTCAAATATATGCTGCCTGCTATTGCGTCGACAAAAGGAATTGCCATCGTCGCGCTTTTTCCTGCAACCTTCACACCCTTTAATCCTGTTCTAGCTGCGTACTTCATTCCAGTAGCAAACTGATCTAAGTACTCATATTCTTCATTTACGTTAGCTAAAGTCTCTTCAAGAGAGTAAGTACCATTATTAAGCACTCTTTTTTCAAGAATGTTATCTTCCATTTCTTCCTCTTCTTCATCTGTTTCAAAATAGTCTACAGGAAACTTTTTACTCGACATGTAAGAAGAGAAATTGGCATCGGCTCCTGTATAACCAAGGCTTTTTCCTACAGAAAAATTACTTCCAGCTCCTCCGTTGCCTGCAAACGAAGGGCGCTGTGTACCATAGTATTCTAGCATTGATTTATTATTGGCCATGAAAATAACTATCTAGAAAGCACTGAAACTTCAACAGGAATTTCAATGCCAGAATAGCCTTCTGATACTGACTTCAAACTCATGAGCTCTTCTTCTCTTTCTTTTTTGGCTGCAAATGTTATAGAGTCATGAACAAAAAAGCAGGGTTTCACATCTGCTTCGCTGATAAGATTAGAAAAAGCAAGACTGCAATAATCAACAGCTGAGGACTGGATCCAATAGTTTACTAAGCTGTCGTCATAACAAATCGGCCGGCCATAGTAATTGTATATCATTCCATTTTTTTCAAACCTGTCTGTCAAATTTGCCATAAAACTTTCAATTTCAAAATGATCTTTTATTTTTTTAAGATCTTTAGAAGAACACTTTAAAATATTCTTAGACGTAGAATCTCTTGCGCCGTACATTACAGATAAAATGCCCCTCTTGAATCTTGGCCTGTCTTTAATACTCATGCCTATTTTGTTTGCGATATCTTCGTAAACATCTGTAGATTCTATTTTCTTCCCTAGAGCTTTTAAATAGAAAGTTGGTTCACAAGATTTAAGGTCTAACTCAAAGAGCAACATGTTTGGATCAGGGTGCGTTAAGCGACTCCTCTTTTCTTTGCTCATTGTTAAAAAGTTACAACCCTCGATAATTCTTGTTCTACCTGTAGTGGAGCAGTGATCATATTCTGGATGCGGAAGAATTTCTCCGTCAAGCATAACAGGCTCGAGATTCTTGTATGTTGCTGCACGCCTATGATATACTTTGTCTGTGTAATATGACGTCACAAGCTTTTTGCTAAAGTTTATTTGATCTCGAATCTTACTCAAGTACTGTCTAGTCTTTTCCGGCCCTAAGATCAAAGACCATAAGATCGAGTCACTACTCTCAATATTCAAAACATCAGAAACTTTAAAAAACTCTTCGCTGACCGTTTTAATCTTACTAAGCTTAGATATTGCCCTGAGCCTATTTAAACCGTCGATGGAGACTGACACATCGCCTTCTTTGTCAAAAACTACATTTGCAGGAAGCGACTTTATAGAGTACTCGCTATCAATCTTTAAATTTTTTATTTTCTTAAGCTCAAATCTGTTGTTCATTAAAAGTCACTCGGGCAAATCCATAATTTGAGTGAGTCTACTTGTCATTTGATCTCTAAATGCTTTTACGGCGCCTTGGTTTGAGGCTACTAGCTCAACGTTTGTGGTGAATTTTCCTTCACCAATGCTGTGATTTACAGACTTAACTGTGTAAATGTTATCAAGCGACGTGTCAGTATTAAAATCTATGAACATGTTCTCACCTAAGAATAATAACGGCATCCCCATCATATTTACACTAATTGACGAAGGAAAAAGAATTGTTTCTTCGAAGTCAGCCGGAGCGTCTGCGTCTGATGTTCCTGCTTGAGCGTTGTCAAAATAGTTTTCAACCATCAAGACATTTGATAGCTGGCCGCTAGTGTTGCCTGACACACTGATGTTATTAATTGTTCCTGTTGATGCACCATACGTTATGCTTGGATAAGCTCGCTTGAGAAACTGCTTTACATCACCAAAACTCATTTGACTAATAACCTTTTGAATAGTTTTGCCCTTCGCAATAGCCAGGGTCTTCGCGACTGTGCCGGCTATCGTCGCGCTGGACATCTGAGAGTTCTGCTGTATCTGTCCTACTATTTCTCCTGTCTTCCCCTCGTACATAACGCTACCAAGGACCATAGACGTGGGATCAGAAACAGCTTCTTCGTCGAATATATGAACTCGCAGGACAGACTTTTCACTCTTAAGACCGTCTGAATCTACTTCGTCTCTAATTTTGTCGAATTTAAAACCAAATTCAAACGGCTTACCCTGATCTTCTGTGTTCGGAGGATGAACCACAGGGACGACCTCATAGAACATTGTCAAGTTAGGCTTTACAAACTTTGTTGCCTCTGATAGTATCCCCTCGACTCCGTCTTTAGCGTATATGTCAGGTAAGCGACCTAACCGGTCTTTGTTAACATTTTCTTTTAAGTAAGCCTTGTACGCCGCTAGCGCCTTTTTCTCATCTTTGTGTAGCTCACTACCGACGTTTTTATAGTGCGCGACAGCTTCTTTTATTCTGTCTTCTTCTGATTCAATCTCATTAAATTTATCTAGCGCTTCTTTCGATTTCATCCCTAAGAAACCGTATACCGACCGACTGTATACATCACGAACCATCTTGTCGATAATGCCAAAGAAAGCCTGGACAGTTAATCTAGACCTCGCTGCTATCACTTCCTTCATCTTTTTCTCAAAAGCTGGGTATTCTATTGGAAAGCTCGCAGTTGTGTGTTTTCGAGCTCCTCCAGCCTGGTGATTCAAAGGATAAAACATTAATTGAACTTCATCAAAGAGGCCGTTAGTTGCTAAGGATGCGCCGATAAATAGTGTACAAAGCTTACCGAGAGAAACTGTTTTAATAGTTCCGTTGGAGTCAAACTGTTCTTTGACATCATCAGGGAACGCATTGATTTCAGGCACTGTATCGCCAGTTGGGTATCCTTGAATTCCGCCCTGGTCTGCCGCAATTAACGCTGTGTCTGCACACTGTGTAATAAAGCTGTGAGCAAATGGATCTGGTGTTATACCGGGCCTGCAGGCGTAGAGTTTTGAAAACAACCACTCTTGAGCATTGAGTGTATTAGTTGTAACAAAGTTGTCGGCAGCAATTGCTGCTCTAACGTCCCCGTCTTTAACTTCAGGTAACTCAGTTAACTTCAAAACTTTTGCTATTGCTTGAACTAGCTTGTCTTTGCCCTGATCAGTGTCTTTTAAGTTGGCCATGAGCTTTTGCATTTCTTCAAATTCAATCAGGGCACTCGGTGATTTTGCTGTTCTGGCTCTTGCCTTGAGTATCTGCCTTATCTCCGGGAGCTTTTTCTTTTCCGCTTCAGACTGAGCTTCTTTTTCTCTTTTGGCAATATAATTTTGCAAGGCCTTGTCAATAAAGTCTCGAAACATGTACATCGGAGCGACTGGTCCTCCGGCAGCAGGACATGACTTAGACTCAGCATAACCCGCGCAAGAAAGCTTAAGCTGTATTCCAACAGTGTTGTCTCCTGAAAAAGAATAGTCAGACCCGTGTACCGTATAAAGCCCGATATCTCTTAAGCCGTCGATATAATTTCCAATAGTGTTGTCAGAAGTTGGGCCTGCGTCAGGGTGTGTCCACCCAAACTCTACACGTATCTTTGTGCTGCTAAACTTATCTGATGCTATTAAGGGTGCCAGCTCTTTTAACCTAGATCGATCATGTAGGGTTAATGTGAGATTTGCAACCTTTGATGCCATAATACCAAACCCAGCGCCAGATATCGTCACGCTTAACTCATTTAGTGTAAGAAACGGCTGAATTGGATCTAAAACAGGAGAAGTGTTATACCCTTTCCCTTTACCTTCAGCTACGTTCTTGGAAACCCAGTCATAAGAACCGGCACTATTGATGTTTGCATTGGCCATTGTCTGCGGTGATGTGAATATATCCATTAGAGAATATTCAGTTGATACCTTGAGATCTTCATACTCAGCATACTCAGGTCGAGTCTGACCTCCAAATCTAGGTGAAGGACCATTTGCCCTGTAGATTGTTGAGTCTAAAACCATATCTCCGTTCTCGTTGTTTCTTACGAAACGCATAAAAGCAGTTTGATTTAGCTTTCTCTTTGTTGGCCCGTTTTGAGAGGCCTCATGCATAATAATGAGATTTAAGAACGGTGTGCACCTAGACATTTCTAAAGCTGAAACAGCACCAAAAAATACAGACAGGTGGTTTGCTTTCTTACCTGGCATGCCCAGCTTATGATGTTTCATTACATAAGTTGATAAGCTTGGATTTAGAATCTTATCAGGTTCAGATGGATTTGTATTTATGGGGTACTGCACCATTTTGAAAGGTTTTTTGGGGTCAAGATCGCGGTCGAGGACGAATATTTTTTGATTTTTCTTTTCTACGGCTTCTTTTTTGGCCTTTCTAGTAGGATTCTCGCCTAGTGCTTCGAGCTCGGCTTGGGTTAGTGGTGCTGCAGTTTCCTGCAATTCGACAGGATGCAGCCCTTTCAGTATGTGAGACAACTCTACTGTGTCAAAGAGTGTGACCCCCTCAATGGTCGACGGAACGTTACCTACCTCCTTAGACTCATCTGCGTACCAGTCAGCGTCATCTTTATAAAAAGTGTGGTTTGGAGAATAGTCTCTATCAAGGTACAGGTTCCCTACGGAAGGTAAAGACGCTGCAGATGGACCATGATACACTTCAACATAGTCTGAAAAATTGCTCGGGAAATCCCACTTAACTGCTTTTCCAGTAACTAAGTCTTCTGTGAAGTATACGCCTGTTGTCCTATCTAAAACTCTTGTTGCTATTTCTTTAAAAATTGTTTGCTCTGCTGCGTCTTCTGTGGATGTCATTTGACTTAGTCGAAGGCCTTCCACTTCTTCATCAATCCCGGAATAAGCGTAAAGCTGATTGTTTAGACCGCCGCCTGCGATATGCTTTTCATACTCTTTGGCAGCAGCCAACATCATTTCATAGCTAAAGTTGTAATTTCTAACCTTGTAAGTGCTCATAATAAAAGACTCATAGCCTCGCTAGGGTTCGTAGGTATTCTTAGTTTTGTCCCAGGTGGAACTTGAGTGCACCACCCGATACCTGAAGCAGCTGCAATTATCCACCACAGCGATCCGTCACCATACGTAAAACCTGCTATCGAGTCTAGTCTTTCACCTTCCTCAAGGACTCTTATTGAGGTCTGTATTGCTCCAGTTTGAGCTGCTTGGTAAATTTTATAACTAGCTTTGCTTGCGTTAATAATTTTACCGTCCTTAGACCTCTTAACAAATGTGTATCTAGAAAACATAATTATTTACCTTTCTTTTCACCCTGTACTCGTGTAGTTGTATTGCTAGTAAAAGATGCTTCTCCATTGCGACCATCGTCAGAGTAAACGTCACCCGCAACGTTTCGCATAATAGAGCCCACATTGTATAGCGGTGCTCTGTTGTAGCCACTGTGGTCGAGACCTGGTGGTATGTCGTGGATGACTTTAAAGTTAAATGATATCTCTACACCTTTAGGTGCTCGTGCATTATAATCTGTTTCCCAAGGAAAGTCGCCAAGCCAGTTAAACGAAACGCCTTCAATTACACCTGCTAGGCCTCGTCCTTTTGTCGTATCAAATGCTCTTGTAAACGGGTTGTTTGCAGCATCCATGAAAGCAGACTCTGGGCTAGATATCAGCGCTCGAAGGATGTCAACTGCCATATTTACTTCATTCGGCATTGATGCGTGTACTCCTTGCATTAAGTTGTCAACCAGGCCAGCCACGTCTAAGCCTGCAGCAATTGACAACCAGCCGGCAGCCGAAGTTGTAAATTGTGGACCCGGGTCAACTAAGATACCAGAGTGTGGGACTAAAAGCTCTGTTCCATTGATCGATGACGCGCCGTCGACAATTAAGATTTTATACAGAATCTTACCATTATAAGTGACCCTATCTGTAATCTTTCCAGTTGCCCTTGCAGATGGCAGATAGGTTTTATTGTCAGTGGGAGAGTAGTACCCGATATTAGTGTCAGGCTTTACTAAAACAGTTTGAAAACGTGCTGAATCTTGGCCGGCACCGTTGTATACGTTAGGATCTCTTAAACCCTTGATCATCTGGCCAGTGAGAAGCGGATTTGCAAATCCATTAACTAGAATCCTTGACACTAGATTCATTCCAATGTCTGTCCCCATTCTGGCAAGTGTACCTCCCATGCCTGGCTTTTTCTCCATTAATTGCGCGACGCTGTTGATCAAACCTATCGGGCTGCCAAAAACAGCAACGTATACCAATGTAAGCACATCAGATATCTCATTCATGACCTTTTGCAAATCTCCGCCGCCCTTTGCCATTAAAAAGCTAAAGAAATTACTGTCATCTGCCGGTCTTGCGGTCACTTCTTTGTCACCGATTCCAAAAGTTCTAGCTAGCGCAAATCTAGAATAGTTTGACTTAATTACATCGCCCACTCTCAACCTGACAATCGGTGAAGGCCCGATGACCTGACTGAAGGCTTGATAAAAATTGCCTGCTCCGTTGTCAACCATTGTGCCCTGAGTCCACTGAGGATATAGGAGTGTCACAAATTTGTTGATCTTGTACCACATCTCATCAAAATCTTCTCTGTTTGTCGCGTAAAGATTGAATCCTAATTGCAAACTTCTTTGAGTTCCTTGATAAATTTGAACAGGATCTAACCTACCATACCCAGTGACAGGATTATATGAGGGTGTAATTGAGTCTGTAAGGTTGGTTAAAAATGCATGAAACGATAATATTTCATTTGTTCGAAGATCTTGTATATAAAAAGGAACATACTCAGCTTCAAGCTTGTCTTCTATCATTTTCACAAGATTGTTTGGTATTCTGTTAAATGTCCCGTCTACGTCAATGGAAAAGTATGTATTCCTAACCATTCTACTTCCCAACATACCTCGCTGAGGTGACGCTCCCCTAACTGAGTTGTTTAATCTGCTAGCTGCTCTTATCATGTTAACAGGCAGTAAGTACATGGAAGGAGTTGCTGACTGTTCCCATGCCAGTGTTTCTTCTCCGCCAATGTCACCCTTGATGTCAAAAAAGCTATGATCTATCTGCCCTTTTGTTTTTCTACTTTTTCCAACTCTGTTACCGGCTAAATTTTCAAGGCCGTCGACGTCTCTAACGTGGGTTACGTTTTTAGGATCTGTTTCACCTGTTAGAGAATTTGTACTCTGGAGGCTGCAGTCACCAATCACTGCCATGACGTTTAAAAACTTTATAAAGCTATTTTCTTCTATGACAGACTTCATGACAACCATTATTTCTTTTCCCCGATAAGAATCAGTATCAATCTGTGCTATTCTATTTGTAATGTTGTCATATGTTTTAAGTATTGAATTTGCCACAGCCATCCAAAACCCAGGTGACTGAGAAAAGCTGCTATGCCCTGCGATACCTTCAGCATCTTCTTCTATACCAAAGGAAATTTCCAAACCTCGATCGACACAGCTGCCGTAAGGATACTTTGTAGCAGTAAGCATATTAGAAAAGATATTTGCATCTAAAACAAGGCTAGTCATGTTTCTAGATTGGCCTATCATATAGACGCCTACCTGAGATCGACCATGCTGTTGCAAAAACTCGTCTGTTGATGCTTCAAGTGCTTTGGCGTCCTCTTGCTTTAAGTAAGACTTGAAGGTGTCAAAAAACTCCTTAGCTATGGTTTTAAGTGCAATAACAGATATTGCCGCTTGAATTTTATGGACTGTCCTGTTTTTACTAGAAAATGTTACCGTACTGTTGTAAGTGGACCCAAAAGTTTTTGAATTATTAGCATCGGGATCGTTAACAACAAACTCGCCTTTTCCTGCACGGACTGAGTCACCTGTACTAGTAGATGGAAACCCTGGTGCGTTTTTTGCCCTAGTCTTTGATATATCTTTTTTAAGGTATCCTGTGCTTGAAATGTTTGCCGCGTCTTTGTGACCGGCCGCTATCATCTCTTCTTGAAGCGCAAGAGCCAACGTTGACTTGGCAGCGTCACCTGGTGTGTCTTCATCATAGTATCCTGATGCCTTGAGCAGCAGAGAAGCGCCAATATTCTTCAACCTATCAAACGATGCTTTGTATTCTTCTTTGTCATATAGGCCAAAATTTTTCTGGAGTGTAAGAGTACCTCTATTGTTGGCAAATTCTTCAAATTCTTCAATATTTTGAGGATTAACAGAAAAGGCATTGTTTTCACTACTACCCACATTTGCAAACCTGTTGTTATGCAAGAACATTTTTTGAGTTGCCTGAACAATATCGTTATCTTCACCGTTAGGATCTACCAGTGTCTCTGGTGACGTACTCAGAGGGCGTCCTTGTATATCTGCAAGGCCGTTGTGAAAATTACCGGATTTACCTGTTTTATCTATTAGGCTGTTCAGGTCTGTTCCTGATTCATCAAATTTTCTACTATTTGAATATTCATTTAGTTTTGCAGCCTGTTCTGTTCCCTGCTGCACAAAGACTGATTCAGCACCTTGATCATCAGCTAGCGCGAGAGAGTCGCCTCGCCTGTTTGGAGCAGCTTCCTCGTTCCCACCTTTTAACTTAAAATCATTTGTACTGTCATCAACAATATACTTAAGGTAATCGCCTAAAAGCCCTTCAGCTTCATTTACGAGATCGAGAAGTTCTTTTCCTGTGTTGGTCTCGATACCTAAACCGTCAGGTGAGTCACTTCGTGTATATGATATTTTATCTGCTCCTGACCCTATTGAGTTCAGGAAGTCTTTAAGAGTTTCTCTAGCCATTCTTCTTCCTGTATAATATTGTCAAGATACTTTTTCATTTCTTTTAATTCTTCTTGGTTGTTAGAAAGTTCAGCTGTGATTGCTAAAACAGGAGCTACATCATCGATAACTTTCTTTATATACTTATCAACTTCTTTAAGTTCCTCATTATCTAAATCGCTTTTAACGCTATTCCTGTAATCATTTAAGATTTCTTTTAAATTTTCTAAAGTTGACATCTTAGCCCGGCATGTGTATTTGGAATTTACGGCCATCAGCAAAGGAGAAGTCCTTTATTGCTGTGGCTATTCTTGTTTTGTTTAAGTGAAGATCAACCATCATAGTCTTATCTGACTTGATCGCATCAGAAATTGCAGTGAGGGCAGTTTTTTGCTCTGTTGCCATTGTTTGCAAGTTGTCAGCCAGTGCTTTAAAGGCTGGGCTGTTCTCAACTGATAGGGTCTCAGCAGTCACGGCCGCGGCTTCAACTTCGGCTGCAGCCTGTGTTGTAACAGTTAGCGTGGATAGTGCTGTTGTAATACCTTCTGGGAGCTTCCCTAAGGCCTCTGCAGCTTCTTTCAATCCAATTCCGGATAATTCGGCAGCCAACGAAGCGGTGTCAATCTGTGTTACTGTGGGAGGCGCTTTTATTTCAGCTGCGGCTGCGACCTGAGCTGTTACATTTGTGTTGATATCAACGTCAAGAGGTCCGGCAGCATTAACAGCGTCTGTGATCATCGTCCCGATTGACCCCATGTTAAGTGCTATTTCTTCTTCAATTCCTTTGCCAAATGCTGCCCCAACAGCTGCAGCTGCCGCTGCTATCGGTTGACCAAGATGTGTGTCACCCGTATTTCCTGCGTTGGCTGCGATCCAGTCAACACCATCTTTTAACCCTGACCATGCAAGTGGAAGTGAGGATGGCTTGATATACTTACCAATTGCAGCAGTAAAGCCCTCACCTGCTGATTCTCCGGCTTTTTCTGCTTGTTCGCCTGTGGCGGACTTAAAAGCACCCATCATGTCACCAGTGGTGACACCCATAATTCCACCAAGGATTCCCTCGGCTCCTGCGCCGCCTTTTTGTTCTAATATTTTCGTAAAGTGACCGGTGAGTTCTTGCATGTTGCTGACCATCATCCCGATGCCTTTGGCCGCGGCTTGGGATGCTGGAACAGTCCTTCTAAGCTCAACGTTAAAATTATCACCATCAATCGCGAGGCCCG
>Ga0209645_1000961_pt1 | contig 14675 bp, 18 predicted proteins | sample ETNvirenome_6_30_FD_184070 | JGI IMG/M metagenome (GOLD analysis project Ga0209645, IMG submission 184070) | Marine viral communities from the Pacific Ocean - ETNP_6_30 (SPAdes) (version 2) | ecosystem: Environmental > Aquatic > Marine > Oceanic | place: Pacific Ocean | collected 2013-06-19
CTGCTTCAATCAAAGCACCATCGCGCTCACCTGTATTCGTGTCCAGTTCCCGAAGGTCAAGCGGCAGCGTAGGCTGCTCATTGACCCAGCGAGCCATCGTTCCGTCACTGACTTCAATAGATGAAAAGTCGCGCTCTGTATTGTCGCTCTCCCGGCGAACGCGAACAACTCTGCTCCCATCATCCCAGCTTTTAAGCCTGCGCAGCGAATAAGCTGCTGCTGCGCCCTCAAATTGATTGAGAAGCGGCGTCTTAACGCCAGACAGCGCGACCGGAGTCACAACGCTGCTGACTACGTTGGAAACTTGATTGGAGCCAGTCATTGGGCCTTACTGGAGCTTGGATGTCTTGAGAATGCCGGTGATGACAATGTTAATGTCTGGAGAAGTCGCGCCGGATAGCGTTAAACGCAAATCCGCTTTCCCGACCTCAACATTAAGCGCACCATCTGCGGTGATTGTCGCTGCATCTCCAAGTGCATTGGTAGCGGCGAACCATGTAGTGCCGTTATCGTAGCTTAATTCAAACGCCAGGCTGCCACCGCCGAAGGTTCCGAATGCGCCAACATTCAATTTTCCTTTAATTGGTAGCGTACCAGTCGAGCCGTTACTTGTGAGATTGTATGTTTGAGCCATGTTGATATTTTTATGTGATTGCTGTTAAATTGTCAATGCAAAGCATTGTCAGTTATTAGTGCTGATTGGTTGCGTACCAATTAAATCCGTCACAAGCAAGCAGCCAGCCGCCATATTCATTTTGATGGATATTTTCATCCGAATTGCTATTTAGGTGAATGTGCTGATTTGGCGTAGGTTCTGCGTTCTCAATTATTAAGCTATTTGACGTTGATGTTTTCACTACACTGAGCAACTGCCCCTCGACGCCTCCAACTAGGCCTCCGATTGTTATATTGTTGCTGGATGTGTCGCATAGCAGAATGCTCTTGCCTGCAACATTCAGATCGTCGATAGGGCCAGCCGCAGTAACGTCCAATGCTGTGCGATGCTTTGCGACTGTAACGCCCAGATCAGACGTTGTGAGCGCTTGTGGCACTTGTGCTGCTGCTGCTGCGAATGCTGTGCTGGCGCTCGCATATAATTGTACATCCTGCTGCGCAACAACTACATCATTGATCTTAATTTCAAGATATGCCGCCAGACTGCTTTTATCGCCAAGCGCCTGGATAACTCTGGAGTTATTTGCGCTGAGTGTTCCGCCCCAGCCGTTGGCGATTTGGATCCATGTGTCCTGGAAAATGAGTGGCTGCGACGAAAGCTCGATTACTTGCTGCTCGCGCGATGTAGTGCTGCCAGCGATTAGCTCTGAGCCAATAACTGACGATTCCGGCGACAGATCGATGCTTGTGCCAGATAGCGTTGTTTGATTGCCGGTAAATGTATATGCGACGACATAACAGCCCTCGCCTTTTTTAGTAACCTCGACCAGCGTGCCGTTTGGCCCCGTGTTGCTGTTCAGCGCATTCAGCGCAGCTTCAACAGTCGCCGAGCTTGCATCGTATGCGATCGCTGCGGTGGTGTCAGTGCCGTCGGTCAGCGTGAATGTGCCTTGCGTTGGCTTTGCGTTGCGCGCTGATAGCGAAACTTTTACAGATACGCCAGCAGAGCCACTGCGAACGTCATAAGTTCCATCTGGATCGATTAAATACAGATTAAAGTTCTGCTCTGCGCCCTGCACAAATTCGCGCACCTGTGCTGGAGTTTGCGGCTGATTAAGTCCTGCGACGATTGCTTTGCTAATGCTTTGCGGCTCGCTGTTTACATAAATGTTAATGCTCATGATGTTTTATTATATAGGAGATGGAAAAAGCTCGGTCAATGTTTCTAGTTTAGGAAACCCAGGAGGCATCGGCAGGCTCATTCGATGCGTCAGCGGATATCTGGGATCGGTATCTGGCCCGGATCCCGGATATCCGAAATATGATTTTCTGCTGCCCTTTGAGTAGGTTACAATTAAAAGAGATCTGCTCATACTCCAGTCTGAAGTGCCATTGTTAATAACTGAACTTTCAAAGTAAGTCAGCATTGGAAGAGGCCCTTTGTTTTTCTCAAATGAAGCCGCTCCATGTACTTTGATAAAATTTTCTCCGTCATGGCAATATTCAACCTTATGGCCATGCACTGTATTTGCTACAACTTGTATTTTTATGGGCAATGGAATGCCGCAAAGAATCAGAGATTTTCTGATGTCCGACTCGGCCTTAATTAAAACATCAGCCATTCTGCTCTTTGCAACCTTACTCATTGTGGCTGAATTTTAATGGCAGCAACTTCGTAAATGTTGCCCATCCATCGCCTGATGGATTCTGGCTCTGCATTGATTACATAATCTCCGGCAGAAAGATGCGATCTGTATTGTGTAATAGTCAGCGGTGTCGTTGTTGTACTCAACTCGTCAGTTTGATTGCCGCTTGAGTCCAACAAATTAAAACTTGGATCAAGCCCTATGGTTGTTGGATCTCCAACTTTTATATATCTCAAATCAGCTATACTTGGAGAGTCGGCTTGCCATGTTTCTGTCCTTCCCGGCACTGTTTTTGACATTGTATATGACGTAGTTCCAGTATTTTCTTCTAAAGTATAATATGGTCTAGCCCGTCCAAACGAATCTGTCCAGTAATATTTAGAGTTGCTCACTGCTGTAAAAGTGGTCCCGCTTATGCTTCTAATTGTTGCATTGTAACTGTATTTATACACTATGCTGGTGCCACTTTGTTGTTGTGTTTTCCATCCTGCTGAATTGGAAATTGTAACTGAATCTCCAACACTAAAATTGGTAGTGTTGCTAAATGTCATGGTGAAATGGATATTATACGCATCGGGGCCTGGGTGTGTCCATCCATTTTGATAGTAGAATGATCTGGTGCTTGTGTTTTTAGAAAAGGTTACAGTAGCCATTTTTGGAAATTCAAAAGCATAGAATCCAAAGGGCTCTGTCCTCGGTTCGGGAACATTAGCGAACATTCTCTCATAGATTACAGTGCCATCGTTTCTGTCTATTAGGTTCCTGTCGCCAACATAATACGCAGCGGAATCATCAGAAAATGGACTGCCGCTAGGTTTCTCGTCCGCTGATGTCATTTCGTCATTAAAAGTAAGCGGAGCATACGTTGATCTGTTGCCACACATGTAGTGGATGTAAAGTTTAGTATTCCTATCTCCGGCATGGTGAAATGGATATTCAACAATTCCTCCAGTGCATTTATGCGTATCAAATGCTGCGCTGTTATATGGTAAACTCATGATTGTAGTGCGTTATCAAGTTTCGTGATGATTCTTTCAATTTCCTTTATTGATTCCAGTTGGTTTTCTGCAGCTTCTTTTTCCTTCTTCGGATCTCCCATAGACGTAGACCTTTTTTCGTCTGCTGTAATGCCACCCACCATAGCACTTTGCGCAGGTGAAATTGGCGCTGTGTCAAATCGGGATTCAAATAAATTCCTAGGGCCAGTCCATGTTTTTTTCTGTGCCTCAAGCGTGTCGATTTCAGTTTGAGACATGTGATCCTTGCGTGGATCGAAACGAGATTTACTAAATGTTTCTTCTTTTTGCGCCTTTTGAACTTCGCCGGTAAGTTGCTCAGCTAGCTCAATTTGCTCCTTAAGGCTCTGCAAATATTCATTCGCGGCATTCGCTCTTGTTGGATCTGCAACTGCATCAGTGACTTGATCCTCAGCATCAGCCAGTTGATTAGCTGCATCGCGCGCCTCTTTATTTGCTGCAACTCGTGCATCGACACTCGCCTTAAGTAACTTTGCTTCTTCTTCGATTTGCTTTTTGCGACCACGGCCAAAAAACTTGAGTCTTCCCTCGCGTTTCAACTTCTGCTTTGCCGATTCTCGATATCCGCCAAGCTCATCTTCCTCTGGCCGCCCAAAAACTGCTGCGCCAACTTCAGTGCCGACAATATCCATTCGCTTTTGCGTGAACTTCAAAAGCAACGCCATCGCTTCAACTAGCTTCACAACAGCAGGCAGCGATGTTTCGCCAATCTCTGCTCCGAGATCCTTCAATTCAGCAATTAAAAATTTGATACTGTTTGCTGCACTGTCTGCTGTAGCTGCTGCATCTCCATTCGCAACGCCCATCTGCTTAATAAGCAAACTCTGCACCGCAATCGCTTTTTGAGATGCGTTCAGTTTTTCAGTGCCATCTGCGATTTTTAGATTGAATGCTTCTTGCTCAACCATTGCCTGGTTTAAGACAATGCCAAGCTGCTTCATTGGCTCAAACTCGCCACTGATAGCAGATCGCAACTTGAGGAACGCTTCCTCTGGCCTTAGATTGTGGAAACTGGCAATGTCGCCAGCTATCTTCACCATGTTAACCGAGAACTCATTGGCGGCCTTAGAATTAAGACCGAATGATTGAGCCATTTGGCCAAACGTTGCCAGCGCATCCTGCATCTCTTTAGTCGATGCTGGGATTGTTTCTTTGAGCTGATTGATCTTTTCATTCATCTCGTCGGCAGCCGGGCCAAAGACTGCTCGAAACTTTGAAGCCGTTTCTGCTGCCGATGTACCAAGCGAGATGATGTTTTTTACAAGGCCAATGCTAGCGAAAGTTGCGCCAAGTTTCAAAAATTGACTTGTTGCGCCATCAACAAAGTTTCTTACAGATCGCTGCGATTTTTTTATGCCCTTGCGGAATCCGCTTGAGTCGAGATCAATGTCTGCCTGGATGTCTGCTCTAGCCATTTGCTTCTGCCTTTGCTCTTAAATGTTTACTCTTTATGTCCCGCAGCACTTTTGGCTCAAGGATCTTGTAATTGGGAATTGTAGAAAGTCTGATTGATTTTTGCAACGCGAAGATTTGACGCATTGGCATTTTTGCCACCATTTGCGGATGCATGCCGTAGCGAGCGCCAATCTCATCAAGCGCTGTGACAATGCCCTCGACTTCTGCGATCTTAAAGTTTCTCGTATTACTGCCACTCGCGGCCTCTGGCATCTCGTCAAAAGCACATTCAATGTGCGCCAGGATCGCATGGATTAGCTGTGCGCTCTTGTTGCTGGATTTGAATGCTCTCCATAGCTTAAACTCTAAAGCGGCTTTCTGGAGCATATTAAGCGGGAATTTGACGCTCACACGTTGCAGATACTGGAGTATTGCATCGTAGCTCGGACTGCCGTTCAGCATACCGTTGTTTTTGCAGCGCAAATCAATCCACGCCTCTGCGGTCAGATGGTAAACTTTTATGCCGCAGATATTCGCAAAAAGACCCTGACTCGAAAACGCCCAAAGCCGAGCTTCCTCGATCTCGGCTTTCTTTTTCTGATACTGGTCAAAATAACTCATTTACGAAAAAGCCCCACCCGCTTGGGGCAGGTGAGGCTTAACTATGTTAGAACAATATACTACAACTAAACGGATTTTTTCTTTGAAACTTTCTTTTCTACAGGCTCCGCAAATTGATTATCAATAAGCCATTGAGCGCAGAGATCGCCGACATCCACAGTGTCGCCGGCTTTTGCCGGTTCGCCGCGTATGGATTTATCGACTGTTAAAATGACTTTCATTAACCTTGATAGGTCTTAAGCACTGCGCGCATCGAGAAAGTTGTCATCTCGTCAACGCTGCGATTTGCGGCAGTGTCGAGAACGACCAAAGTACTCGCTGTACCGCTTTGATCGTAATCGTATGTAAACTCATCGCCGTCTGGTGGATTGGCAGTCGTTGTTGCTTCTTTCTGAAGTTCAAACTCGACGATCACTTGATCGCTGCCTTTGCGGATCATGAAGTCGCTGCGATCGCCAGTGCTAGTCGTGCGGCTGATAACGCGATTCTCGGTCGCTGTTGCATTGCTGATCGAGTTTACGACATAAGTAACTGCGTTGATAGTTACATCAGTAAAGCCTTGCGGCTGGTTTGCTACGGAATTGTATGGAAGTGACATTGTAAGTAAAAATTAGAGATTGCCTTGTTCTTTTATCATGACGCTGGGAACGCATTTGTCAATATATCAAATTGACCTGTATACGTCAGAGTTGTCTCGTCATAATCGCTGTCATTGTCACTGACTTCGCGCCGAGTGCCTGCTGGAGTCAGTGTATTGATTTCATAAAATGGCAAATAACTATCCATTGCGCCCTTTGCATTGCCAACTGATAACCAGCGCCGGCACATCGCAACAATCTCTTGATGACGAGTTTTTATGTCAGCATTTTGACTCGCCTCGCCATCGCGCTCTGTGCGAATTACGAAATCAACACTAAAATCATACTGGCTGTACTCAGATGCTCCGCTTGGTTTGTGGATCGCCTTATCTGTAGCGGCGCCAAGCTCCACCATAACTGAAATGAAATCTTCAGGCAAAGTCTGCGGCTCATTCGCGCTTTGTAGCTCCAATATCTTAGCAGCAAAGAACTGCTGCCACCCGGACTCCAGATTTCCTTCAAAATTAAATACTTGTTCTTCGCTGTTTGCTGCCATGATTCCGATTCAATAGTTTTTATGTTAATTGTCAACGTACCCTAAATCCCGACTTCTTCGCATTGGCTCGCACCATTGCTTTCATGCGCTTCTGCATGGCGACCAATCTGAAGCGCTGCAAAAAGTTGAGTTTACTAAAAACATGCTGCAAGCCTGCTGCGCTGGCGCGAATGACAGCGCGCGGGCCTTTGCTTGTGCGCATCATGTGTCCGGATGACGATGCTTTGCCCATGTTTCTGCTTATCCAGCCAGGCACTTTTTGTCTCGGATTGATGCCAACCATTGCCTTCGCGATCGATGCTTTAGCGCTGCCAACATTCTTTTTTTCTTCTTTGAAATATTTAGCCAGAATCTTCTCGGACACCCACAAGCGATCTTCATATTTCAGCGATCGCGTCCTGCCATTGTTGCGCATGTTCAAAAGATGAAATCTACGGATCTCATTTATTGATAATGCAATTCCGGCGCCTGTCTGCGTTCTGCCCTTGTAAATTTTGCCTCTGCCAAATGTAGCGAATGCCCATTGTATGACCTGCGGCTCTTGTATGACAAATATTTGACGCAAATCATTCCACATCGCCCATTCACCCTGCTTCCGATCAGCAACGCTGCCGATAGATGCTTTTCTCAGATTGATTTTACCGCCAACCATCGGCGGCGTAGCTTTTGCAATGTCTCGAGCATACAAAGCGCCCTGCTCTTTAATAAATTCATATTCATCAATCTTGGCGCGCTTTGCCATCTTGCGCATTTTTGACTGAAACACGCCATCATCAATTTTTACAGTTTTTGATTTATTCGCCACGGCTTTCCTTGCCCATGCGCTTTACTTTGAATGTGTAATGCTTGGTGCTTGAATCGAATGATAATATCTTAAAGCGCGCTCCATCGCTGATGCGCTTAATTTTAATGCCTGTATAAATCTTGTTTGGCAAATCGTCGGACGGGAAAACGACTTCAGCAGTCGCCTCTTCAGTGTCGCCGTAAATAGCGCGAGCGACATCCATTTCAAGCTCCTCCATAATGCCATTGACCGTGGAGCCTAGAATCAAAAATGGCTCTCCGATAATGCCAGCAGTTTTTTCGATAGATCGCGCAATAAATGAATCAAAGTTACTCATGCTGTGATATTGTCTTGTTTTGTATGTATTTGCAATACGCAAAAAGCGCCACAGCCTAGACCATGACGCTTTAGTGTTACTCGGAAATCAATGTTAATTGATCGCCTTTTTCTTCGCTGCTTTCTTAGCGACCTTTTTGACCGGCTCTTTTGGCTGGTCTTGCTTGATTACTTTTTTTCGCTTATCGAGAAAGCCTTTGCGAATGTAAATGACCTCGCCTGGCTCAGTGCATCCCTTATAAGCGATTAAACACTCGTTGGCATCTTCTGAGCATACAAGAACCTTTATTTCGCCCTCTGGGCTTTTGTGGATCGTGACTGATGGTTTTAGCATAATAAATAAAAAGTAAAGGCAGCCACCCATAAGGATGGCTGCCAGTTAAGATTAAGCGGATGTAACGCGAACACCGAAGTCTTGTCCTGCGGCTACGCCGTAGAGCAGACCAAGTGAGTATTTAAGCTCACCGGCGTTCTTGTCGTACCAGCGGCGCCATTGAAGTGGCAGACCAAGGCCTGGAACTTCGATGTCAACGATTTCGCCACCATTTTCAACGAAGCCTTCAGCATCCACGCGACGACCTGCGAACAGGAGCGAGCTGCGGTGGAAAGCGAATGCAGCGAGATTTTCGCTGTTTGCATCACACTGATCGGATTCAAACAGGTCGAACTTGTTGACGCGAGGCGCGATGCCTTCGGTCTTTTCGCTGATAACACCAGGCATTTCTGCGTCATTCAGAGTCTTGAGGATCGAACCATAGTAGGTTGGATTCATGAACACTGCGCGGCCGCTCTTTGGTGCGCCCTTGGTGGCTGTAAGTGTTGCACCCAGATCGATCAGATCATCGCGGTCAAAGTTGGCCGCAGTGATTGTGCTGCTGGTTGCAAAGTTTGCAGCGGTTACGAGATTCCAAACGTCACCGAAGATCTTGTCGCCAATTGCATTAAGCGCAGGCTCCAGGAACAAGTCGTTAAGACGGATGGATGATTTAGAACGCTCGACGTCCTTGAAGCCGTAAACGAAGCCGTAGAAAGTATCCAGAGTTACGGTCTTCGCAGTCATTGCTGTATTCTGCGAAGTGTAGCCGCTGGACAAGTCAACAGCAGTTGGCTTGGTGGCGTAGCGTGTAGTTACTGATGCACCCTCTGAGGACACTTCACTGGAAAAGTCAGTGACAAGTGCCGACAATGGCTGCAACAACGATGTTAGCGCAGGAAGTGATTCCTCCGCGATTTGTGCTAGATTAGCACCGGCGATGGTATTTGTTGCCATATTATTTTATTTTTGGTTGTTGATGTTGGAGGTTAAACTGGAAGTCGATGCTTGTTAGCGATGTGCCACGCATGCTTTTCGCCCGGCTCCTGGCTGTTGTATTCCTGCCAGTAGGCTTCGGTCGATGAGAACACTTCAACATGATTCTCGTTATCAGTCGCAACAGGATTGACAGTGTTTTGCATCATGATTTCAGCCGCTTTGGCTGCAATCAGATCCGCACCTGCCATCTTAGCTTCTGCAAGTTCCTTGTCATGCGTCTCGCTCATTTGCTCAATTTGCACGTTAAGCGCTTGATTGTCAGATTGCAATGCGGAGATCTCGACTGCGTTTTCAGCAAGCTGATTCGCGCTCGATTCGATCTCTGCGTTCAATTCTTTGATTTCACACTCAAAGCCTTCTTTCATTTCGCCAAGCTCTTTGTCGTATTTAGCAGAAATGCTGGCGACGATTTTCTCGACTGGAAGTGCTTTGTCGATTTTCTCAAGCGCTGCATTCATATCACCGATAGATGCTGCGGCTGCAATGCCACCTTCGATCTCATCGATAAATTCTGCTGCAAGTGCTTCCTCGGCAGTCAGCCATGTTTCTGCGTCCATAAGCTGAACAAGCTCTTCGCCGGAGTATCCGCTGCGGCCGTAAGCATTTACGATGTTAAGCTTCATCTTGTCCATCAGATCCGCGTCTTTGCGAAGCTGGTCGCTGTCGCCGACCGATACGGTCCATGGATTGTGAATCATTAGAAACGCATTTGCTGCCATGCGAATTTCGTCGCCTGCCATTGCGATTACAGATGCCATCGATGCAGCGATGCCGTCGATATGAGTAACCACTTTAGCGCCATGGCGCTTCAGCACGTTATAAATTACATTGCCCTCGATTATTGATCCACCTGGCGAGTTGATGCGCAGGTTGATTTGCTCGATTTCTCCGAGCGAGTCGAGTTCATCGATGAAGGATTGTGCGCTGACGCCAAATCCTCCGATTTCATCGTAAATGAAAACATCCGCAGAAGCGGTCGCATTGCCCTCGGCGTCCTTGGTTGTTTCCATTGCATACCAGTTATTCTCCGGTTTGTGTTTCATCTTCAGTTTCTGTTTCTGTTTGTATTAGTACTTCCGAATCGCCCGGTTTTGATATGGTTCCCAGTTCGATCGGATCGATTTCAAATTCTGCTGCAATTTCTTTCTTCAGCTTAATATTTGCAGCGCGCGTTCTCAACACAGTCTCGTAGTCTGCTCCGCGAGCCTGCACGATAGCATCCTCTGTAATTAGGCCAGCCCGCAGATCGTTAAGATCAGCAGCGCGCACTCGGCCCTCATCGACTGTAAAGTGAGGCGGCTTTGTAAATGATATTTTATACCAGTCATCTGGTAAATCATAAGTTCCCATCTTGGCGCGCTTTGCGATCACATAAAGCGCTGCGCGATGCCATGCCGTGTAAATGTCCTCACAGCGAGCTTGTATTGATTTGTTGACATCAGACACAACAGCGCGAACGCCGGCGCCTCCAATAGCTGACGAATCAAGCATTTCGCGTCTCCAGCCCAATGCGTAAAACGCAGATGACTCAATCATCTTTGTAAAGTTAAGCCACTGATCGGATGGACGCGCAGAAGTATGCGCCTGCAAGCTGCCACCATTTTTAATGTAGCGAATAAGCCCTGAATCAAAAAGTTGAGTCTGCAATCTTCCATCGCCTCCCGGATTAGGATTCACAACGAAGTTGCCAGAGTCGACTGTGCCAGTCTCGTTGGATTCGATGAGCGAGAGCGCGCTGTTCACCTTCTGGCTGATCTTCTCGCTGTCGCGTGTCTCGCTCAGGTCGTACCAATCAAGAATGCCAGCAGCAACTGTGGGCTGGCCGCGAGTTTGGCTGAACCATTCAATGTTTGCCACATGAATGACGCCATTTGCTGGCACATCCTGATAGCCTCGCTCTTTTGATTCGTCTTTGATGCGAAACGCAACTGGCTGCATCAGCGGATCAACGATCACACCTGCGTAAATTCGGCGCCCACTGTAAGGGCCGTCTGTAATTAAATTGTCTTGATTAAGCTTTTCGTCGCAGTTGCCAATTCTATGCGATTCGATGAATTGTAATTTTGGGAAGCCTGTCTCTTTATCCTCTGTCAGAAGAATTAAAAAGTCACCATCGACATCAATCGTTTTTGATGCGAGCCATACATTTTTGCGGAATGAAAAACCTCGCCCGCGAGTATCAAGCATGCGGTCGATCTTCTGAAAGTCTTCCTCGACGGCTTTAGCAAATTCTTTATTTGCTGAATGACTCTTTAAGCGCCATGAGTTTCCGAAAACATAATTCGCTTTCTGGTTGACCGCTCCAGATACAGTCGAGAATGCTTGATAGATGTAACGAGAATCGCCCAGCAGCATCTTGTGCCGGTTCTCTTTCATAATCTCTGCAATATCGCGAGCAAGTTTACCACGACCAAATCTGCGCTGATCGTCAGCGCCTCCTGGGTAAAACTCGTTAGTGCCGCCGCGACTCCAGAAAGAGCGCCAGCCATCTTTCACTTTCTTCGGAAATAAATTGATCGAACTGACTGCCATATTAGTATCTGCCTCCTGCTGTGTGAGCAAAGCGAGCTTTGACTGTATTTGTCACTTGGTTGTCTGAATCTAAAATGTAACTTTCTAATTCTTCATCGGACATTTTATTTGTCGTGCAGCAATTTTTTGCGGATACATTTTCAAAAATTGGAGAACCTGTAGCGCTTCCTAATAAAGTCCAACTGCCAACATTCCATGGAAGAATTGCTTTTGTTTCTTCCAATGTTCTAAATGTTGAATCTCTGAAATATGTTTCGCCAACAGTTTCGTTGTAAATGCTCCAAGCATAATCATCTGTATCGTAGCTTCCTATTGATATTTTAATTGTGCCCAAGGATGTATCAGATAAAACCCAACTAGGTGCGCCTAATCTATTATTTGATCTATTGTAATCACCATCGCCTTTGCTAATACCGCTGACGCTGAATGATGAGTATGAACTTACAATTTCTTTAGTCGCGCCTCCAGTCATCAGTTGCTTGTAGCAAAGACGCAATGTTGACATGAAATCAGTGACGCTCCAGTTGTCTGGCAATTCGTATTGAAACGTCTTACCCGCAACAGTGGCCTGCACCATTCTGGCGCCGCCCTCGCTGACTGTTTCAAATTGAGCAACGACAAGCGATTCCACAAGCTCAATGGTCTTGGAAATATCCTTGCCGGCTTTTAGCCAAATTACAAAAAGAAGATCGCGCATCTAGTAAGTTTTACAATGTACACGATATGCTTTTATGTCAATATTTGCTTTTATCAGTATTATCTTGATTGGTAACACCGACTAGCCCTGCCATCGACGCGCAAACGACCTGCATAAATTCGCAGTCAGCCAAGTGGTCGTCATGTGGCGATCGATTGATCCAATCATAAAACTCACTGCCGTCTGTTTTGCGCTGACGCACAATCCGCGCCCAGGCATTGATCTGCTTTTCGTAAACCGGGCCTGCATCGTCCTCGTATGTCCACGCAGGTTCCGGATCTCGTATTGATCGAATCAGCGCGAGCGCATTTTTCGCTTCCAGTTTAGAGAACCAGAATTGCCCTACAAATAGCTGATTGCCTGCGCCAGTTCCTTCCCATGCGTCAACGTACTGGATCGGGGAATACATACGATACAGTCCATCCTTGTGCCTGAATTGCTTCTTTTCGTCGCCGCGCAGCATCATCCATCCATTCTCGGCGCAAATGCGTCTGACTTGAGCAGTGTTGTAATTGCCATCGAGAAACACACGGCAGCCAACTTCTCGATCCAGACCGCCCTGCGGAATGTTCCACTTGTCGCAAACATCTTTAATCTCTCCAGTCGATAGCGCTTTGCCCCAGTCGATGCCTCGCGTCTGTAGCTTGCCGTCAATCATTCCCCATGCTCGTATGCGCCAGTAGTAATGATCCTGCTGAACGTCAACTGTGCAGAATAGGAACTTGGCGTCCGGCCATGAGTCGCCGCGCTTATAGCCTCCACATGCTTCCGGCACTTTATCGGTGCTGACATACTTTTTCTCATCCCACGGCTCTGCGAGGCGTTTACGAATAAAGTTCTCGATCCCGGTCAAGCTGCCGCGCTGGCGCTCTGCGCTCGCATCTTTCCAAAGCATGACAAGATCAGGCCATGGGAAATGCGCGATCGCATTGTAATTGTAAAAGTCAATTTTAGGATCGCCGTCTTTGTTTTGCTGAACGTAGCGACCATCAATGTTTCGCTTTGCGACTCGACCCGCGCTCCATGGCATCTTGCCATGGCACTTTTGGCACTCGTAATAAATCGAATCAGTCAGTCGCTCTTTGTTAATCGTGCCGTCATCGTTGCGGATTGATTCGTCGTCGCCCCAGCGCATACCGCCGCGAGGGATCTGCCCGTCTTTCGTTGGCAGGCTCCAGACGTATGGGATCTCCTCGCCGCAGCAGTCGCATTTGATGTGCCAGATCTTCTGCGTCGATTTCTTCCAAAGCACGTCAAGCTCGCTGCCCTCGGTCTGACCGGATGATGGCAGGAACATTGACCAGCTCCAAGGATACGAGGCCTGACGGTCATGGACCTGCTCGATCCAGCCCTCGCCCTCCTCGTACGCCCAGGATTCGTCCATCGAGATGAACTTCAGCGTTTTCGAGTTACGATTGGCGAGAATCCGCGCTGACAGCAGACGAATAAATCCGTATGGCATGCCGGTGTAAAACTTGCCGCGACGATAGCCCTGCTCTGGGATCAGCCGAGTGATTGCAGTGGTATTGTCGATCAGCGGCGTAAATTTATCATCAGAGAACTCTGCGATCGCTTCCTTGGTCAAATCGTAGTGCGCTGCGCGGCATGGCGATGTCTGCGCTTTGTACAGATGCAAAAGCTGCGCGGTCAATGTCTTGATGTGCTGCACCGATCCGAGCAGCCCGACTGTTCCTCCGCGAATCTTTGCTGCTGCGCGCATCGGCTCAACCATCAGCGGATGATTGTTGCGATCGAATTGCCCATAATCCAGTGTGATGTTGCGCTCGCACCATGCGACTGGATCTTGAATCTCTAACTCAAGTAGATTCACAACTGGGCGCCCTTTAAGTAATCGTCGGCAGAATCCTGCCAGGTGTCGCACAGCCAGTCCGGCACATTGATCTCGCCAGGTGTCTTGCGAACCTTGCTGAACCCGGCGAACAATCTGCCGCCGAGAATGATTGGTTTTAAGAAGTTGTAAACCTGCTCTGGCGTATCCATCGCGCTGACTTTCTCGCTCACTTGCTCAAGTATGCCCTCGATGCACGCATTGCCTGCATAAGTTGATGCGCGAATAATGCGACACACCTCATCGCGTGAAAGCATCTCGCCTCGATCCAGTCCGAGCTTCTTCGCATGCGCTTCAGCTTCGCGGATCTGCTTGTCGATCTTCAGATACGCATTAAGCGCGACCTTCTCGCGCTCCTCATCCATCGCATCCTTCGCGGTCTGTAATTCTGCGAAGTATTCATCGCGCAATTCTTCAGCCGTTTTGGCTTTTGACTTGTCTCGCTTTTTGAGCGGTGCAGGGCTGTTTTCTTTTCTCCACTCAGCCACAAGGATCTTCGATTTAGTCGGCAGCTTGGCGCGACTTGAAAGCCACTCCATTGCAGCTTCATGGTTGTCATCCGGAAAACCCTCAGACAGCCAGTTGCGCATCGTGGGCACACTGCACCCATAAATCTTTGCGCGGCTTCCTAATGTTTTGCGATCTGGCATTTAGTAAAACTTATATGGCTAATTGTAAAATTCAAAATTCGATTTTTTTACACGAAGTCGCTACACC
>Ga0209645_1000963_pt1 | contig 14666 bp, 19 predicted proteins | sample ETNvirenome_6_30_FD_184070 | JGI IMG/M metagenome (GOLD analysis project Ga0209645, IMG submission 184070) | Marine viral communities from the Pacific Ocean - ETNP_6_30 (SPAdes) (version 2) | ecosystem: Environmental > Aquatic > Marine > Oceanic | place: Pacific Ocean | collected 2013-06-19
AGCCCAGCTGGCTGCAGTGGCGTCCACTACCACTTCCCATGGTGGCAGTGCTGCGCATGACACGCGCTTCAGAGGGTCAACGCTCTGCACTGGTGCCAGCTTGATGAAGCCGCACGGATAGATGAGCGCAAGCCGGGTAGCATCTTCCAGCTGTTCTCGGATGGTCAGCAGATACTGGTTTGCCGTTGCTTCAGCCACCTGGGGATTGCCCCTGGCACGCAAGTCAGGTTGCACAAAGACAGCCGGATTCTTTGCATACAAGCTGCCCAGATAGCTTTCAACCACAGCATATGCTTTGGGCACTTCCGTTCTTAGAATGCCATCCAGGGTGGGGAAGGTTTCATCCTGCCAGAAGCGAGTCATGTAGAGATTGCGTAGCTCTCTCATCTCATCTCTTCTGGCATCCCAATATTGCTGGTGCTGGTGATAGAAGTCAGCCACTTGCTCTGGTGTCAGCATGGTCAGCCTTAGAAGGGAAGTGATGAAGACCGGATACGCTTTGCCCGGCTGGCAGCTATCAGGTCATCTATTCGAGTCTTGCCGGATACTATCGCATGGGTCCGCCATGATGAAGGCACATCTCTAAGACACCGGTAAGCCAGTGCCATAGCGATAGCAGCATCGTCGTGGCAGCCCCTGGGGGCTTCAGGTGCCACCTTGCCAGCAGGGATGGTCAGGCTTCTTAGCTCCAGCCAGGTGGCACGGTCCATGATTTTGATGATGCTGAGCGCTTCCCTGAGCGTATCAAAAGCATCAAGCTTGCTTTGCAGCGTGGTGACCCATGGTCTGCCTGCTGGACTTCTCCACTGCTGATGGTATCCGCAGTGCCCCAGCTCCAGCATCAGTGCATGGCCGTGGTTGTTTGACTCTGCCAGCACCAGTGCCTGGTTGTATCGGCTGGCCACCTGGATGACTCGATGTGCCCACTTCGCAGGGGTCACTGTATTGGAGCGCTCTGTATAGACCGGCTGCATGGTGGTGACTGACACCACTGCCAGGGCACTGTAGTCACCACCCACACCACCACCGACGTCAACACCGATGACATACCGGTCATGGGGGTGGGGGGGTTCAATCTCGCGGCCTACCGTGGTGCCGATGTGTTCCACCACATGGATGTCAGCCAGCACTTCATCACCGTAATAGCCACCTTCACGCTGCAAGAAGCAATCATCCAGACAGCCGGGGTATTCCCGTCTGAACTTGTGATCAGACCCCAGCCGCTTGCTGGTGGTCCGGTGCCAGTGCAGCTGCCCCCTGGTCAGCCCGTAGCGGTCAGCCAGCTGGGCTTCAGCACTGGTGGGCTGGAAGTCATCGGGCACCAGGTCACTGGTGTAGGCAGGGTGTTCATGCCACCACATGGTCAGCAGGTGCCAGCCGTTCTCTGGTGCTCCCTTGACCAGCTGGCTGAAGAAGTCAGCCGGGTTGTTTGCGGTGCTTTCAACCACCAGCAGCCCTTCACCCACCGCTGCATCAGCCTGGGCAATCACTTCTTCAAGGTCTGGGGCATACGCTGCTTCTGAAATAAGCACAGCCGCTGGGGTAAACGAGCGCAAGCCGGTCTGACTTCTGCTGGTAAATGCCTGCAAGCTGGCACCGGTATCAGCGTAGACAATCCTGCCCCGTGCTTTCGTTTGAATGGGGCGCTGAAGCAGCGCTGGGGGGTCTTCAAGCCACCGTCTGTTGTCATCCAGCAGGGCAGTGGCGCTGTCATCGCGCATTGACACCACCGCGTGCATGGCAGCATACGGGCTGGTGTAAGCCATGTGGTGCAACACCATCTTACAACCCGTGGTGGCTGCCACCTGACGGGCTTTGACAATGATGATGCGAGTATGACCGGCCTTGACCGCTTCAAAGATTTTCCGCTGCATGGGCAGGGGGCTGAAGCGCACCGGCTTCTTGCTGTCTTTGTCTTGCACCGTGTGGAGCTGGGCAAAGGTGCTGGGGTTTGCCAGCAGCTTGACCACCTTGCCAGCCATGGCAGGGGGCACCCTTCCTGGCAAGAAGACGGTCACTCACTCACCAGCTGGAGCACGGCTGCCAGCTCTGCTTCTTCAACGGGTTCAAAACCACGCCGATACTTGGGGGCTGGTGCTTTGGCTGCCTGGGCTTGTATGCCGTCAAGAATGTACTGGGCAGCCTTCAAGGCCGTTGCATTCCCTTCACCAGCTGCCAGGGTGTCAGCCAGCACCCTGACGGCTGGCATCAGCAGCCCGTTCAGCTGCTGGGTTGCTTCTTCAGCCAGCTGGGCTGGCGTCTTTGGCATGGCTGCCCGGTAGGCTTTGACCCAGCTCCACAGATAGGCGCGCTTGATACGGTCAGCAGTGCTCTGACAGCAGACCCCAGCAGCCACAGCTTCAGCGATAGATGCCCCGTCATGTTCTGCCAGCCACTTGACCAGGTGCTGCTGCTTGCTGGTCAGCTCTTCAAACGGGGTGCGCTCATCTCGCTTGCTGTATGCCATCAGATAGCCTTCATCATCTGGGTTGCTTGCCGTGCAACATCAGCCATCATCAACTGCAAGTCATCCACGGGCAGCTCCACAGTGGACCACCTGTGGTCGCACGCTTTGCACCGTCTTCTTCTGCACACCAGCTCTGGCCAATCTGAAGACAACCTGAGCAAGAAGGTGTGGCTGAAGTTTGCTGGGGTCCTGGTTTCTGAAACCGCTGAAGAAGACCCACATTCTGGGCATTGCATGACTGATAACCTCGGTTACCACTATATATAGCAGTGGTGGAAGCACTTGCCAAGTAAGGCCGGTTCAGCAGCTTCAACCAGTCGAATAGGGCAATCCAACCCAACCCACTATATATATATAGATGGTTCTATTGGATTGCTTATTAGGCTGGTTCAATGTCTGGAATGGTGCCGATTTACAGAATGTTAATGCTATATTTAGTGGTGCTGTGATAGGGTGGGTGCATGGCCCCCCCTGACTGGAAGACCCTGCTGGTGAGAGAAGACACACACCGGCTGGTGCGCTTTGCAGCGTTCCTGACCGGCCTGAGCATTGCAGACTTCACTGACCAGGTTGTCAGACGGTGGCTGATACTCTTCATCCAGCAGCAGCTTCAGAAGCCACCACGGCGGCTGAAGCAACAGCTGCTGAGCACCACAAAAAGAAAAGGGTCAGCTGGAGCACCACACCACAGCTGACCCCAGGACTGAAAAGCCCATGCCACGACCAAATAGTATCGCGCCTACATTACTGCCGTCAATCCCTGACGGTCTGACCTGCAAGACCAGACATCTGCACGGGCAGCTGGGCTGGCTGCCCTTCACCTGCGCTGGATTTTTTCAGCAGGGCACCGGCAAGAAGATGACCATGCATGAGCTGGTCAAGGCTGCTGCCCTCACCATCGATGTTGACCCCTATGATTGGGAAGGGGCAGCCCAGCGCTGGGGCAAGACCAGGAAGGAACGCAAGGCAGCCATGCGGGCTGCCAGTGTGGAAGCGCTGGACACCTGGCTGAATGACATTGACCTGCTGGGCATGGTGGTCAAGGAAGCGGCTCGAGCAGGGTTGCCTGCACAGCCAAACCGCGTGCTGATGACCGGGCAGGGGTATTGCCTGATTTACTGGCTGCCTGATGCCCTGGGCTGGAAGACGGGCAGCTGGTCACCAGAGCGGATGAAGCGCGCATTGAAGCGCTGGATGCAGAGCGCTGATGCCCCGTGGTGGTGGGATGACTCTGCCAAAGATGTCGGAACCAGAATCTTTCCCCTTCCTGGCTGGGGGCACCGTGACACCGGCAAGCCCGTCAGGGTGCTGCACAGCACAGACCAGATTGACGGGGCTGCTATGCTGGGCTTCTTTGAACGGCTGGAAGCGGCCTACCCAGCCCGATTGCCCAGACAGGCAAGGAAGAAGCCCAGCCGCTTGCCCAGACAGGCAAGTCAGCAGCAGCAGCATAGACGCTGGCAGTATCGGCAGTGGATGGCTGGCTATCCGGTGCTGGCCATTGGAGAGCGGACCACCTGCCCACTGTGCCAGGGCAGCGGATACAAGCGCATGGATGAAGACGGGTATGCGTGCTTCAGCTGCTGCACTCGCTTCACCATTGCCCCTGACCCTGATGAAGCGTTCCCTGATGCCCAGCTGGTCAAGCTTGACCACCACGGCCGGGCACTGTGGCCAGCGCAGGTGCCTGAACGACTGGTCAACAAAGCGCGGACTGGGGCTGGCAAGACATGGCTGATGCAGCAGCTGGTGCAGCAGCACCTGGTGCCAGGACTGCACCAGCGCAGGGTGCTTGCAATCAGCCCCACCATTGCCCTTGCCCAGCAGCTGGCTGACCGGCTGGGGATCGCCCATGCTGACAGCACCAGTGGACTGCACCTGGGGCGGGAGTCAATCGCGTGTTGCTTTGCTTCAATCCGGAAGAAAGCAGCTGGGCTGACCCCCATGACCCTGTCACACACCTATATTCTGGTGGATGAGATTGAAAGCTGTCTGGGGCAGCTGCTGGGGATGCTGGCTGGTGATGCAGCCCGTGAAACTTACAACCTGCTGGTGTATTGCCTGGGGTGGGCTGGGGCTGTCATGCTCGCTGATGCCCATGCAGGACCCTGCACAAAACGTCTGCTGGAAGATGTGGCGGCCTACCGGCTGAAGTGTGGCAGCCTACCGGCCACCTGGCAGAGCTGGAGGACCAGACCACACCAGCACACCCTGCACTATGTGCCAGCCATCCAGCGCACCACGGCAAAGGGCAAGCAAGTCACGGTCAGCACCAGTGATGCAGAGCACAAGGGGCTGATTTATCAGCAACTCGAGCAAGGCAAGCGGCTGGCAGTGTACATTCCTGGCAGGGAAGCAGCGCTGGGGTTTGCTGACGTTGTCCAGCGCAAGTGGCCACAGAAACGAACCGTGGTGGTGGTGGGGAGTAAATCGAACCAGGGCAGGGCAGACCTGAGCACAGCAGCACTGACCGCTGATGTGCTCATTTACAACAATGCCATGGCAACGGGTGTCAGCTTTGACCTGCCTGACCACTATGACAGGGTGCATGTCCTGCTGGGCAGGGGGGCAGTGACTACCGCGCTGCATATCGAGCAAGCAGCCCACAGGATACGCAAGCCGGTCTGCAAGACCATCACCATCAGTGGGCACCTGGGGCAGCCCGTGACTGACTGGAGAGCAGATGTGCAGGGGCAGGTGACCCATGCTGAAGAGCGGCTGGCTGCTGGTGATTATGCGCTGGCCAGCATCAGGCATGGGCTGACCCTGGCTTCAGATTGGATGATGTCAGCCAGTGCCCAGCGGCTGGGCTGGATGCAGGCAACCATTCTGGCAGCAGCCTATCAGAACGGCTTGCGCTGGGCAGTGCCCTGGCTATCGAGCCGACACCAGGTCACTGACCTTGCCGGTGATGCCCTGACAAGCTTCAGTCAAGCCGTTCAGGAAGCAAAAAGGGCACGGGATGCTGAAGAAGCGCTGGCCATTGCAGCTGCTGACCCCCTTGATGCCATCGATATGGAACGGGTTGAAGCCCATGGTGCTGACACCGACGATGAGTATCATCAGTTCAAAGCGGCTGTTTATGCTGCCATCTATGGTGATGGCTTCAGCGCTTCTGACATCCCTGACAAAGCGCTGATTGCACACCAGACAAAGCGTCAACAGTGGGCAGAGCGCACCAGGGTCTTTGCTGCTGCCCTGCTGATTGCCCAGGGGGAAGAAGAAGCGCTGGCACTGGCTGAAGTCAAGACGACAAAGCGCAAGACGTTTATGACTGCCCGGCCTACCATCCCACGGGCAAGGTGTGTGGCTGTGCTGATGCAAGCGCTTGCCCAGCTGCCCGTGAAAGACGGCAGACGGTATATCAGCCAGCCCCAGGCAAGGAAGCTGCTGAAGCTGGCAGCCCCGTGGATGAAGCTTGCAGCCATCAAGCCCAGGGCAGACCGAAGAAGCAAGCCGTTTGCACAGCTCCAGCAGCTGCTGAGGTATGGGGGTATCAAGCTGCACAGCACCAGACCGGCTGGGCAGGCAAGACGGTATTACCTGGCAGACAGTGTCATGGACAAACAAACCCGGCTGGCATGGGCAATGGTGCAGCGATGGCTGGCAGTTGAAGTGCAAGTGGCGTGATTGAAGTGCAAGTGGCTTGACATCTTCTATCGACACCACTATATACAGTGGTGTACCCCATAGGAGCACCACACCATGACAACCATCACCCTGCCCACACAGCTCTTCACCACCACAATCAGCCCCAGTGGTCAGCCCGTGTCTGACGGCTGGCTGCCAGCTGGCACGGTGATTGAAGACATCGATGTCAGTATCAATGCTTCTGACATCACCGTGACACTGAAAGTGGGCGCTGGGCTGGCTGCTGAACAGGTCCGGATGACACCAGCGCAGCTTGCCACCTTTGCTGGTGAGATGTCCGATGTTTGCAGCAGCACCAGTGACTATCTTCAGCACAAAGCAGAACAGGCAGCTGAAGAGATGGGCTGGTAACAGCAAGACCACCACACCACACCATAGGAGCACCACGCTATGTCACTCTGGATTAATGAACTGAACGGGCAGCTGGTTTGCAAGCCGACTGTGCAGGCTATCCGACACCTGGCACTGCCCCGTGACAAGCGGTATCCTGCGCTCGTCAAGACTGAAAAGGGGCTGGGGGGTGTTGAAGGGCACCCTGCCTGGGGCACTGCCAGCTTCAGCCTGTTTGCTATGATGTTGTCCACTGACACCACTGAAGCCCACTGGTGCCCCGTCAAGACCCCACCCCTTGACAACACCATCACCATTCAGCTGGATGTTGCCAGCATCCAGCGCAATAACCACGTCAATGAACGGCCACACGTTCTGAACACACTGCTGATGGCTGCCCAGCAGGGCAGGACATACTGCTTTGCCAACTGGAGTGTGCAGACGTTTGAAGGGCTGACCCCACTGGGGTGCAGTGCAGACGGCAAGCTGGCGTTCTACAGCCACGACATGTCAGAAGAAGTCAAGGTGTGGTCTTCAATCACCAGTGACTTCCTGCCAAACCATGACCGTGACTTTGACCGCTTTGTGCTGGTGGAAGATGACCAGGGCAGCCTGTCTGTTCGCGACCTCGATACCGATACTGAATGGATGGTGACCACATGACACCCACCCACTTCCTGGCATTCTGTGCCTTCATCTTCCTGCTTCTGCTTTGGCTGGATGTGCCCTTGTTCTGGCACCTTGCAGCTGTGGGCATTGTGGCACCTGCACTGATTGACCTGCTGGGGGTGAAACGATGATGGCAACCATGGAAGTTTGGCAGTCAGTGCTGTCAAAGCTTGAAGCAGGGGGGCTGTATCACCTGACACCACAGAAGCAGCTGGTGAAGCCAGAAGCCATCAAGGGGCTGCCAGATGTGGCGAAGTGGTTGCAGACCCTTGACCTGCTTCCAGACGAGCACAGACAGCCCGTCAAGGAAGTGGGGCAGCAGCTGCTGGTGGTCCTGGTCAAAGTGCAGGACATTGCCAGCCGGGGTGGGGTCACCACGGCCTACATTGACTCAAAGCAGGGGCAGCACCTGGTGTGGAATACACTGACCGGGTTTGTCAGCCATCCTGAGTTTATCGATCAAGACCAGCACCCTGCATACTGGGTGCAAGTGGGGGATATTCACCGCGATATGCTTCTAATCTTTGAAGCAACATAGGAGCACCACACCATGTCACCTGAAGAGCAGAAGAAAGCATGGCAAGAAGCAGCAGCTGCTGCTTACACAGCAGCTGAAGCAGCTGAAGCAGCAGCAGCAGCCTGGGCAGCATGGCAAAAAGCAAAAGACAGGTTTACGATTTTAGCAACAACAGCTGGCTGTGCTGACGCTGCTGAAAAAGCCGTCTATGCAGCAGCTGAAGCAGCTGACGCAGCTGACGCAGCTAACGTAGCAGCCTGGGCAGCATGGCAAGAAGCAGCAGCCAGGGCAGAAGCAGCAGCTAAGACCACCACACCATAGGAGCACCACACCATGTCACCTGAAGCAACAGCCTGGGCTGAAGCCAGGGCAGAAGACGCCAGGGCAGAAGACGCCAGGGCAGCTGCTGACGCTGCTGACGCAGCTGCGTCAGCAGCATGGAAAGCAGCAGAAGCAGCTGACGCAGCAGCAGCTGCTGCAAGGAAAGCAGCAGCTGCTGCCGAATGGAAAGCAGACGCAGCAGCAGCAGCAGCTGCCAGGGCAGAAGCAGCCTGGGCAGAAGTAGCTAAGACCACCACACCATAGGAGCACCACACCATGTCACAAGGAACCGTATCCATTCATGGCAAGACTTATTTGACCGTTGCAAAGCGGGTCAATGACTTCAGGGCAAAGTGCCCGATCGATGAAGGCTGGGGGATCATCACCCACCTGGTGCAGTGTTCTGACCAGGTGGTTGTCATGCGGGCAGAGATTCTTCACCCCACTGGTGATGTGATTGCAACGGGCTGGGCTGAAGAAGTGCGCACCAGTCGGGGCATCAATCAGAATGCAGCGCTGGAAAACTGTGAAACATCGGCAATCGGCAGAGCGCTGGCAGCAGCTGGCTATGGGGGCAGCGAATATGCCACAGCTGATGAAGTGGCACAGAAGCTGAAGAAGCGGAAGGTGCTGCATGCTGAAGCGATTGTGGAGCCTGACCACTATGTCAACTGGTGTGCTGAGCTGGTCAAGCGCATGGTCAGCCTGGAAGACGTGGTGAAGCTGGCTACGGTCAAGCAGTGGGGCGTTCCACGTCGCTGGAGCATCAAGAAGCGTGACAAGTTTCTGGCAGCGCTGGATGCTGGAGAAATCGAGGAGTTGAGCTGATGACCAGAGCAGAAGCACTTGCCCAGCTCCGCAGTGACCAGGATGTCATGCAGGCTGTTGAAGAAGAAGAGTATGGCAGAGCGCTTGCCCACTTGCGCTATGCCCTGACAGATGAGCACCGGGACAAGGTCTATGACCTGCTGGATGTGCTGGAGATTGACGTGGTGGACTACTCAGCACCGGCCTTGCTGGCTGCCCTGGAAGAAGCCATTGATGGAACCTTCTGTGAAGAAGATGAAGAAGAAGACTGTGCCATGGATGGTGACCATGCTTCAGCGCTGGCCAGCGCTGGCATGTCTGATGAGCCGATAGGCTATGAATGCGGAGAATGGTTGTAAGCATCCATAGCCGTCTCCCCTGACCTCCAGCAGTGGAAGACGGGAAGAGCCGTATGTCGCCTATACGGATGTATAGAGGGCACCCCAGACGGGGTGCCCTTCTTCTTTACTTGACCAGCTGGTCTTCAGTCAACAGCGTGTAAGTATAGCTCTTCCAGGTAGGATGGTATTCTTGCTGTTTTCTGGCCAGAAACATCATATTCTGCCAATCGTGGTATCCGGCAATCACCTGGCAGCCTGCTGACCACTTGTTGACCTGGCTGCTGGTGCCAGAGCTGGTGGCATGGTGGATGTTGATGCCGAACATGCCTTCATAGACGGTGCCCCCTTCATCCAGCTGCCCGTCTTTGTCGTTGTCGCGCCACACCTTGACGGTGCCATTACGCTGACACAAGGTGTCATATTCGCCCTTATGCTTATCGATGGCATAGACACCCCGATACTGACCGGGCACCAGAATGGCAGTGCCATTGACGTTGCCGGGGTGCTCCAGCCAATAGGTGCCAGGGTCTGTGGTGGCTGCCCAGGTTTCACAATGCCAGTGCAGGGCATCACACCGATAGACAATCCCAACCACGTCATTGAAGACATTGGGGGTGCTGTCAGCGCTTCTGACCCCAAAGATGTTCAGGTCATAGGGCGTTTCAGCTTCAAACGTGACAAAGCCAGCACCCTTGATGCTGGCCAGCACCTTGTCAGCGGTCAGTGACATCATCTGCCACGTCTCCCACCAGCACCAGCAGGTCAATGACCAGCTCTTGACGTTCAGCCGGTGTCAGCCCACCCTTGCTGTAGCGCAGGACCTTAGCCAGCAGTTTGACGATTCGAGATACAGGCACTTCAGACTTCACGGTTTACCTCCTGGGGGTCTTTCTTGCCGGTGCTCGCTTGCCCGCTCGTTTCTTAAAGAGCGCTTCTTGCACCTGCTTCTTTGACGGTCTGGTGCTGGGGGTCGTCTTCTTGCTGACCACCCTTGACGGTCTGCAATACTGCTTCCTTGCATCCCCACTGTGCCCGCATGGCTTGCCAGTCGCTTTGTCCACCCACTTCTCCCTTGCCCAGCGTCTTAGACTCTGCCCGGCCTTGCCCTTGCGCACCTGCCCCTTCTTCTTCCTGCACTTGGCAACAGCTTGTGATGCCCTGGCAGACGGCCACACCTTGTATTGACGCTTGACCTTCTTTGTGCAGGCATCTTCAGCCATCACTTCACCAGCTTGCTGACAGGGGTGTTGCTCCACAGCTTGCATGACCAGTAGCGCGCTTTGTTGGGTGGTCCTGGGTTGGCACAGTTGTGCCTTGCCCTGAAGTTTTTCCTGCGCTCTGGGTTGTCTCGTTTGATGTCCATGTCTGGGTCACCAAAACGCACTGTGAACTTCTTGCCCTGGTGGGTGCCCGTTGCCACAAACTTCTTCCGACCGTAGCCAGCTTCACCCTTTTTGATTCGTCTGACGGGCATCACTGCACCTGGCTGTGCTTTGCAGCGTTTCTGATTCTGACATCAGTGACCAGCTGGTCAAGCTGGTGGTTGCACTGCTGGAGCTGGGTCACAATCTGCTGATGCTCCTGACTATGACGTTGTGCCAGGTCATCAATCTGCTGAAGGTGCCTGTCAATGGCACCAGACAGCAGGGGCACCAGGGTTCTATTGAACGTCTGGTACAGAGCAAAGAAGCCCAGCATGGCCACAAAAAGCGCGCTTGCAGGACCAGTCAGGAACGGGGCTGCTTCTGCAAGGGTCATTGTTACTCCGTATTCCAGCGGCTCAGAGCATCCAGCACAGCCCGTGCAATCACCCTGCCATCGGCAGCAGCTGGGCTGGTGCCAGAGCTGGGGTCATACAGTGCCAGCCAGTCAGCCACAGCAGTGACCGGGATTGCCACAGGGATGACCACCACGTCAGCTGCCACCAGGGCACCATCAGTGTCAGCTGCATCCAGGGTGCATTCAGTGACCTGTTCAAAGTCAATATTGACGGCTGGCATCAAGACACCCCGATTGTGGCAGCTGTGAAAGACGCTTTGAATGCTTGCTGGTCACCAGCAGTGATGGTGCCCGTTGACAGTCTGGGGCCTACCCCCACCAGGATATGCACATTGACGGTGCCCACCCCAGCAGCATTCTGGTTGCTGTTTCTGCTGTTGCTGGTCACTGCCACGTCAGATGAGTCAATGTTGACATATGCCCCAGCCCCCAGGCTGTTGCTGCTGCGGAGCACAGTGCAGACACTGTATTCGTTATTGTTGTTTGTTGACGTGGTTCCACTGTTGACCTGCCATGTGCCATAGCCAGGACCACCACCAGTGGTCTTGTCAAACTTGGCACCAGTGCCATCAATCGTGGTTGCCGTGGTGCTGCTGGGGTCAAGCGCTACACCCACCACCAGCTGCTGGTCAAAATCATTGACCGTGGTGTCTACTTCAACCCGTGTGGTGAATAGCAGCGTATTCAGCTGGGTCACCTGGTTGCCGTCAATCTGAAGCAGCTTTGACCATCGGGGTGCCCGGTGTGTGGTGCCAGCAGACCAGTTGTAATCGGCTGACCCAGCAGCAAGGGCATTCCAGGTGACTGTATTCAACCCGGCTGCATGGCTGACCGTGTCAATCAGGCTGTCAGGGTCATACAGTGTCCATGACCCATCCGTCAGGTCTATGGCCGTGGTGGTCAGGTTCCACAGACTGGCAGAAGCGGCTGGGGGGGCACCACCACTGGCACCAGTGGTGGGGTCAAAGCATGGGACAACGGGCATGACTACTCCCGCCAGGTCAGGACTGTCTGTGCCATGGTGGCTGTTCCTGCATCCAGCTTTGCAAACACATACAAGTCACCATTGCCAGGACCGCTCAGCAGCTGGAACAGGGGCAGCTGAATGGAGTAGGCCGCTGACTTTGTGGCTGGCGTGGTGATGCCAGCAACCAGGGTGGCTTCAGTGTCAGGCACCAGCACTTCATCACCGGCTGCATCAGCACAGATTCTGATGGTGACCTTTGTGGGGGTGCCAGCGCTGGTCAGCTTGATGTGCAGCCCTTCCACAATGCCGCGATAGTTTCGTTTGTTCTTCTGAAAATCGGGCAGGTCTGCTTGCAGGTCATGCTGGTGGACATCAGCAGTGTCAAAGCTGGTGCCCAGCACCTGGGCACCAGTCACCACGCTGTCATGCAGGAAGTTTGTTATCCGTGTGGCCATGGTGTGAATCCTCTTCAGTCTGACTGGCTTTCACTGATACGCCTGATGGCTTCTATCTGTTCACTGATACCACGTTCTGTGCTCGGTATGGCAGTCGGTTCTAAGATTGCCGTTGCTGCTGCCCCAGCAAGCGTGGTGGGCAACAGGGGGCTGACCACCAGCTTGCCGTCTTCTGTGCCCCTGATTTTTCCTTCTGCAATCGCTGCCAGTGGAAACACCTGCTCCAGCCGGTCTGGGGTCAGTGCCCTGGCTATCTGGATGTTCTTCAGCCCAGCTTCAGACGGTTCAAACACATAGTAGACCGGCAATCCGGCTTCATCCCTGCCCCAGAACAGGTGTGGGGTGCCAGCTGGGGGCTGGCGGTTCCAGGCACCGGCAATGGTGGGGTGTGCAGCTTCAGGGGGTGGGTCGATTTGCCTGGGGTCTGCAAAGCGCAGGAAGGTATCCCATTCCCCCTGCTGTCTGGTGGGGTCTGCATGGTGTGCAGCAAGTGCCATTGCCCAGAACATCTTCTCATCACTGACCGGCTGCCCACCTGTCAGCCCCTGCGTTTCATACGGCTGCCCACCCTGGAACGCGTCATAGACATCCACCACAGCAGGGATGGCTTCATCTGCCAGGGTGCGCACCAGTGGAGCACCACCACTGACCACCTGGTCTGCTGCTGCCACCAGGTCACCTGAACGGGCTGCTGCTATCGATTCACGCAACCCCCTTACAGCGATGTCTGCACCACGCATGGCTGCCAGGGTGCGTTCAATCGGTGCCAGGAAGGGCACCCCAGGACCATAGAAGCTGCCATCTTCCCCCAGGTCTACAATCCCCAGGCTCTTCAGCCCCTTATCACCATGCAGGTTGAAGGGGTCCTGTGCTCTGGCGCGTTCTCGCTGGGTCTTCAGCGCTGCTGTGGCTGCCTGGGGATTGTCCTTGATGAGTCTGCCCAGCTCTGCCATCAGCTTGTAATAGTGGCTTGCTGTGGCAAAGTAGCGCCCCACAATGTCCTTGATGGGTCGGGGCACTTCATCATAGTCAAACTGACTGGCACGGGCTTTTCGGGCAGCCATCAGGGGTTCATCACCAGCTGCCAGCCGGGCTTCAAAGACGGCTTGCCGGTAGTTCAGTTCCAGCGCTTCAGCTGCCCGTTGATAGAACCCGCGTTCTACCGGGTTGGCATATTCGACGACAAAGCCAGCAGCTCTGCCAGCCGGGGTGGCTGCTGCCCGCTTTGCATCCCTGAGCAGGTCACCAGCAAGGCTGCCCACCCGTTCTGTCTCTACCCGTGACAAGCCCAGGGGATACTGCTCAATCAGGTCTGCAATCTGCTCAGGGGTATACCTGACCCCACTGGGGGTGGTGACCCCACCCCCTGACACCCTGCGCTTGACCAGCTGGGCAGCTGCCCTGGCAGTGTCAGCAGCACCGATGGTGGCAAGGCTGATGATGGGGGCTTCAATCAGCCTGCCCGTCAGGTATGGCACATTGGGCACGATATAGCCGTACTTCAGCCGCTGCACAGCATTCCTTCTGCCTGTTGCCAGCAGGAAGTCAAGCGTGCTTCTTGCCATGTCCTGAACGCTGCCCCGTTGTCTGACGGGCACCGATTCAATAAACGCTGCAAACTGCTCACCAGACTCTGCCAGCGCACGTTCTGCCTGACTGGCAACCGTGTCATAGACTCGGTAGCGCGGGCCTACTTCCAGAGTCAGGGGCACCGCTTCAGTGTCTACCCTGGCAGCTGCTGGGTCTACGGCAGCGGTTTTCTTCAGCGCTTCTATCTGCTCAGCAGCCAGCTTGAAGCCAGCCGGTAACCGGTCAGCAAGCCCCAGCTCTTCTGCCACGTCCACGCCAGCCCCAGCCGCTTCTGCAATGCGCCGGTCAGCCAGCAACGTCTTTCTGATGCCGTCTTCCATCACTGTTTTTAAGAATGCCCGGTGATAGTCCGGTGCAAAACCTGGCAGCGTGGTGGCAAGGCCGGGGAGGTCACCACGTTGGGTCAGTGCCAGGTCAATGCCCTTGACCGCTTCCACTGTGGGGTATCCCTGGGCAGGGATGTCATACCGCTGCATCAGGCTAAGCACTTCATCAGCTTCAGCTTCACCATACAGGTTGCTAAATACCCGCTTCCAGGCTTCTGCTGGCTTCACCCCGGCTGACACCAGCCGCTTCTTCAGCAGCACTGACATGGCTTCATCCACACTGCCATATTGCTTTGACAGCTGGTATAGCTCCCTGCTCAATGTCCGCAGTGCTTGCTGAGTTGCTTGCCGTATCCGCTGGGCTGCCTGGGCAGCGCTGGCAGTCTCTGTCAGAACACCCCTGCCCAGCGCTGCCCGCAAACGTCGAAAGGTGGGACTGCTGAGCG
>Ga0209645_1000964_pt1 | contig 14655 bp, 4 predicted proteins | sample ETNvirenome_6_30_FD_184070 | JGI IMG/M metagenome (GOLD analysis project Ga0209645, IMG submission 184070) | Marine viral communities from the Pacific Ocean - ETNP_6_30 (SPAdes) (version 2) | ecosystem: Environmental > Aquatic > Marine > Oceanic | place: Pacific Ocean | collected 2013-06-19
AGCATAGGCATCATCAACCATTGCTTTGATTCTTTTTTGTTGATCCGTGCCTGCTCTCCAATATCTCTGATCATCTGACATATTGAAAGTCCAATCATGTTCTCGAAGTTCTTTTTCAAGAGCCATCAATATAAAAGTTGGTTTTAGATTTCTCACTATGCCGGCTCCTCGTCATGATATTTGTCTGTGAAGTTCAAAGGCAATCCATTGAAATCAACAACGTAGTTGTAGCCCCTAAAATTAATAACGCCACCAAACCCAGCGTTGTGATATTCTCTAGGTAAATATCCGTAGTAATTAAACAGCGTTGCTAAGGCTTGTGAGACTCTATACCAAGGTATACCATTACTTGATCTTCTAGAAAACCCTTGTCCAGTTATAGGAAAGTCACTAGCCATCCAGCCAAGATCCGTGAAATTCTCAGCATAATCAGACAGGGTAAAATCTACATCGTCGTTTAAAAACAAAGCTTTGTCAAAAGCTGGCTTGAAAGATCCAGTAAGCCTTTTTTGCCCCTTTAAGGATTCTGGTAAAAATCTATCGGGATAAATTAAAGAGTCTGTATGATAGGTGTCGTTATTGATGTAGTTGATACTGCCGTCTCCAGCAACTACTTTCTGAAGAATTCTTTTTTCTTTAAACGAACCCTCTAAATATCTTTTTAACTGATCGCTTGGGTCGTACTCTAAAAATCCATATACATTTATTAAATTTTTATTGTTAAACGTAGTGCCTTGATAATTATTTAAAAGTACAGTTACATTAGACAATATTTCTCTAGGATCATTTGCTTTAACGTTGTATAAAGGTGCGCCACCAGCGCCTCTGTTCTCAGTGTAAGTTTGCAATATACCACCAAACACAAAATGATTTTCACCACGATTTTTAAAATCGTAATCTTCTATGGCATAATATTTAGTTCTATCTACAAATACATCTGTGTGATAGCCAGAGCCGGGAAGAGCGCCTGAATAAAAAGCGTATTCTTTATCTGGTATATTTAATTTAGTTAGAACGCCGTCAGGATAATTTGGGTCTTGTCTACCAACTCCACTTAAAAGTGGTAATTCATAATCTTCAAAGGTGTAAAATCCATAGGTGTCATCGAAAGTTTTTCTAAATGCCTGCTCAGCCGTAGCAGGGTTTTGACCAAATTTAAAAAAGACGGGAGATCCAACTACGGGTGGCTCAAAATTATCTCTAGATCCGTTGTGGTATACGTCGTCACCAGAACCCAAAAGAGTTCCATCAGACTTGTTGTACTCGTCATTTACGAGGTCTACAGAAAGAGAGGAGCTAGTGTCACCAAACCCAGCGTTAAGATTGAAACTTCTAATAGATGCGCCAAGAAAAGTTTGCTGCCAAAAGCCACGATTGGCATCTGTCCAACCACCAACGGATAATGAACCATCTTTACCCTGCGGCAAGACTGGCCCATCTAGATAATTCTGGTTTCCTAAATCTTCTTTAGTTATACCAGTATTTGGAATTATACTGTGATTATATTCATTTGCCATCTTATAGTCCTAATAGTCCACTAACTGCTTCAAATTTTTTCTGCAAATCTTCTTTTGAATTGTATTCTTGATCTTCAGATTCTTTTTCGCCTCTTTCTGCTGGTGGGAACGGCACAGGCGGCGCTCTCAATATTGGAATAAAAAAATTATCAAGTCCGTATACACTATATAAATACACGGATTTTGTGTTAGAAAGAAATGGAATTTCGTTTGACTCTTCAACTCTTTCATGAGTTTTTTGGTTTTCGTTTTTTAGCTTTGGTATATAGTGTATGTATGTATAAAATATTTGAAAATCTTCAAAACCTTTTTCAACTTTGTCATGATTAGCATTAGAAAAATGACTATAATAGTAATCGCGGTTTTCTGTAGAATAAAAATATTTCTTGTCTCTATTTGAGTACCCGACAGGTATATCAATTTGCTTTTGTAGTAAAGAGCCAAAATTAAAAATGCTAAACTGATCATTGTTCTTGGTGGTCCATAATAAATACTTTTTATTTGTATTGTTAGCTGCTATACCACTAGCTAAATATAAGTCGTGATCTAGATCATCAAACAGAATTATTGAAGCGCCATTTTCGCTAGGTAAAGTGGGGTATGCGTAGTATGTTTCATTGTAAATGTCTGGAGAAAAATAGATACCACTAACGTCCCACCAAGCAGCGCTGTATCTATCTTGACCGCTAGGGCTAGGCCAAACTGTATAATTACCACTAGAGAAATAGTGATTACCACGGTCTATCCTAAGTCCAGTTTGCGTTGGGTCGTGAGGGTATAATGCTGGGGCTGAAATAATTCCACTTGAACTTGGCTTTTTGCCATCTACTACATCCTGATCTAAAGCGATGCTATAGTACCTAGAAGCATCTTCAAATCCCTCGCCAGAAGGTAATAACTGATATCCAATTTCAACACTACCGTCAGTAGTTGTAATGACCCTTTCAAGGATTTCCCTTTGTTCATTAGATAAAGGTAGTATAGGGTCTTTGTCGGGATCGTGATAACCCCATTGATAAAAAGTAGTATTACTAGGTGTCGTCATTTGTCTAACTCATAGGTCCAAGAAATATTAAATGAGTAGTTTCCGTCTTTTGGATTCCAGCTTTCTGTTGGCGCGCTTATAAAGTATTTTCTAATCCCCGGCTCATTTGCTGGGCTTAGTTCCTTCAGTAAGTCCGCAATCTGTGTGGCTGTAGGTTCCACTATGCTAGGCTTTTTAAGTAATAGTGGATTCCTAGTTGACCCATATGGTAATTTAGTATAATCTACAACCAGACTAATATTTACATCTCTTTTATATTCTGTTCTACCGCCGATGTATTGCAAAATAGGTCCAGTTGGGCGACCTATAACTGGGATTACAGCAAACACATCTCCCGGATATGTATCATTTACATTTATCTGCTCAGATAAAACTCCAGATATAATGTTTGTAGGTCTGTTATCAAAACCTAAACTGTAGGTTATCTCACCAGTAAATTCGTTTGTACCTAAAGTTATAGAGTTGGGAGAAGAATTTAACTCAACAGAAACTAAATTGTTTGCTCTTTTATAAATATCTGATATAAACCCATATCTACCAGAGTTAGATATTTCATTATATTTTAATTGCGCATTTTCAAAGCCAGTCCTAACACCATAATTTTGAGAGTTGGGGTCGTTTCTTTCTTGCGTGTGATAACCGCTAGGAGTATATTCGCTAAGACCTCTAACAGAGCCGTCAATAGACACACTAACAAATGGGCTATTTAAGGATGAGTTGATGGAGGCAGACCAATTTTCAAGCGCGTTACCACTAGCCATAACCCACGTTTCAGTAGCGCTGTAAGACCCTCCCGCCATATCAACGCTCTCGGTTATAACATGGTTAAAACCTTTGTATTGGTTGACTAAAGAAATAGTACCTTGACCAATCTGACCAACTACATTTGGGTACGCCCCGCTAGGATTTCCATAGTGGAGTCTTTCTTGTACGAATTTTTTAGCTTGAATCCACGCGGGGATAACACCGTCTTCAACGCCCGCTATACGGTTTCCTTCAGAATCTAAATATTGGTCTGAAGTTAAATCAATACCAGCGTTAGGATCAAAATAATGTTTCTTACCAACAGCACTAACTGTATGACTAATACGGTAAGTTCTAGGTAAAAAGGTGTCTTGATTAGGATTTACTGCCTTATCATATCTTTCAGATTGACCTTCGTCAACTTCTAATGACCAGTCTTCATTATAGTCTTGAATAAATCTTGCGTTAAACTGCTCTATAAGTTTTTTCTCTGTAATACCCTGTTGACCGTCATATATGTTAAATATATCACTGTCGGAAGGCGATCCCGTTAAACCTGTGTAGGCTTTTCCAGAATCTAATTCTTCAGCTTTTCCGACGACATATAAACCTTCAATATCTGGCGTTAAATTAGCATCATTGTCACCCTTTGGATAAAGCAGCATATCGGCTTCAAGTGTGATGGTATACCCACATGAGTTAATATATACTCCTTCTTCAAAATTTATATCAAGAACTCTAGGATAACATACTATGACCGCTCTATCTCCGTCAATGTCAGAGATCTCTAGCCTTTGACCGTCTTGCGCAAATAGACCTCTAAGAACTCTCTGTTTTGACAGAATGGCAGTCGCTCGATCTCTAATTCCAACCGTCTGTCCCGGAGGGCGTTTATCCCCACCCTCGCCTGTGGATTGGTGAGACTGATTTGTGTCAAATTGACCGTATGGACCTTTTTGGTTTGGATCGCTGTCTTGTAGAGTTCCAGATGTATAAGGTAATCTATCGCCAAATGCATTTCCTAAATTGCCAACACTATCTACAGTGTATGGAGAGCCTTCGTCTGCCAGTATAGTACCCGTTAAGGTTATGGAGTAATTTACACCAAACGGATCTCCAGCGGCATTTTTCAAAACATTAGTAGCAATAGACACAAATGGGGTTGGTCTAATTGTACATTCTTGCGCTGGATCGTTCTTGTATCTTATTCTAATCGGCATTATTTACCCCTAACACGTAAATTTAATGAAGAGCTATCTACATAAGCCCCGGATGTGAAAAGATTCATTTCTCCAGAGTTAAAGAATCTATTTCCAGATACGTATAATTCGATATCTCCACTAGCATAATCTATATTACCAGAAGTATATAAATCTACATTATTATACACGTATCCTCCATTGGTGTCTTTTATAAATAGTGGCATACTTTCAAAACCAGATCCCGGAACGCCTTTGATAATCATATTGACACTGTTGGCAACAGGAGTTCCATCTATAGGATTGCCAACTACATATTTTACGAATGGTCTATGAATTGTGAACCCTTTGATTGCCGGATCAAATCCAGAGCCTTCAAGGAAAATTTCTCCAAATTCATTAGCAAAAACTACACCAGAAGCTTTATGTAGAACAGGCTTTCCAGAAATGGGCTGCTCAACAATTAAAGAGACATTATCAGAGTTATCTGGACCAAAAGTTCTAGCGTATATATATCCACCCTCAGTAGGTATAACCTTTGGCTGTTCTCTCAACATTGCGTCGTAAGTAAATGCCGCTCCAGCATTTTTCAGGAATTGAGTAGGATGATCTCCGCTAGTCGCGTGGTCATGGTTTATTGCGCCGCCAACCAAAGTATAATCGCTGTCTCCACGGAAAGATCTGTGTATCGCAACAGACGTTCCAAATTTGTCATTTTCTGTGCCTGATGGATCAATTGCGGTAGAAGCAAATCTACCTTTATACTTTTGTTTATTTAGCTTTTCTGCAAATACAACCTGCTTTTCCCTGCTACCAAAATCTGCTAAATCATGCCTAAATGTATAAACAGCGCCATCGTTTAGTATGGGATAACCGCTTGACTCTGGATAATTATGTTCTGGAATCTCAAACTCTGCGGTAAACTCTTTTCTAAGGAAGGCTGAGTCACCATCATAAATGTGGTGATGCTCCGTTATCCAGTCGTGGTTTGGTGCGCCAATGGCAAACATATCAGAAGCGACTGCCACAGACCGTCCAAATTGATCTGTTTGTCTAAAGTCTTCGTCTGTATGATCTATATGCCTTTCTGTTCCAATGTTTTTCTGAGCTAAGATGTTACCAGCGGTCAAGCCTCCGCTAACACCAACGTTTGCGCTATCTGGTTTTAGTTTATCTTTGTACTCAAATGGTAAAAATTGCGATTTAGCATTTTCGCCTTGACCAGTTCTTTCAAAGAAGAACGCTGCGCCAGCACCACCATACTCACTAATTTTATAACCCGACAAAGATCCAGAAACCTCTGTCCAATCCCAAACTTTACCGGCGTTAAATCCGTTAAACGGAGAACCAACAATTAATTTATCGTCACTAAGGTCAACAGAATAACCAAACAAATCTCCGGGATATCCAGAAAATGTATCAATATAATCTAGATAATCTCTACCAGTTAATTTTTGTAGTACGGTAATACCACCCTCAATACCTTCATCTTGTGGATAGTAAATAATATTTATTTCAATTAATTGATTACCACTAACCGCAAATCTTTGTACACCAGCTTGATCTTTTTGATCGTTAGTTAGTGGCCCAAGACCTTGGAACACACCACTAAACCTTGGCGTAATACCATATGTATTTCGTATGTGATTAACAAAAGTATTTCTTTCAGCTTCAATTTGATCAAACGGAGGGTTTCTCTTTCTGTAAACATCTGCTGGGTCAAAATCATCTTCGTCACTTCTGAATAGTGCCTGATTGCCAGCGACGGCTGAATGTAAAGGTTCGCCAAATCTTCTCGTCAAACCATCCTCACCTACTAATGAGTAATATTTAGCAGGACTGCCCGCCTCTGGACTTCTTAGTTTTTGTACATACTCAAACTTTGTGCCAGTCTCAAAGTACTCTGGGTTTTCTTCAAACTTACTTTCTTCTGTATACTCTTGTGGGCTTGGAAGATAAAGAGTTCTCAAGAACTTTTGATTATCACCAACTGCGTTATCTCTATAATGAGGACATTGCCCCTGAATGATAGTTGGGTCAGATACAACAACAATTCTAGACCTTCTTTTACCAGCGTTAAATGATGAGAAGTTTTCTAGTTCTTCCGCAACGACAACTGGACCATCTTCTATTAATGTTTCTGTAGTAATAGTGTCGCAATCCAGCAGTCCGGGCGCTACATAATTTTTACGACTTGTAGATATTGGCTCAAGTCTTCCGGGTATAATTATTTGTTGCTCAGGAATAACACTTCCCGGTTCGCATGTTACCTCCCATCTGTCATGTACCCACTTACACTCTTTCTTGGTAGCCACTATGGTTTCGTATGGTATTGGGCATCCAGATACCGAAACAATTCTAACAGATCTAGGTTCAACAAAAACTGTATCAGAATCTATTTTTTCAGTAGCGCTAGCATCAAAAGCGACCGTAAGCTCAGTTCCAGACGTGCCAACTTCAATCGTATAAGATTTTTGTTTAACAATGCCAAGGTCTGTTTTCGCTAAAGTATCAAAAGCAAAACTGCCATCTTCAATACTGTTATCGAAAATCGTAATACCTGTGTCAATTTTGTCGTCATCTGTCTCAGATACATAATTAACAAAGACTTTGTATCCAGACGTGTCAACAACTGGGAATGTTACAGATGAATTAGCGTTCATCTTAAACCAAGATTCTTCTGTATATTTAGGTTTGCTTTGGGTCAAACCTTCTTCGTACTTAATTACACGGCCACTAGGCGCACAATCTATAATTGGCACGAACTCAAATTGAGATCTTCTATTATTGTTGTTAATTGGACTATCTAAATACGTCGTCAAATAACCTACAAATGTGTCTTCTCTAGTTGTTTCAGGATTCCAACCGTAACCAAACTCACACCCGCTAACCATATCATAATTATAATTAATTATTTGAGGTGTTTCATCTTGCGCCTGAAGAGAAACATACTGATTGGTTAAGCTAGAGTATGCTGGCCTCATGTTTAACTGAAGTTTTTCACAAATCTTTGTTACATTTTTAATTGTGTCATAAGGCTCAGAAATTATATTGTCAATATTTCCAAAATTATCTTCTTCATAAATAGTTGGTTGAATATTATATGTTATAACAACAGTTTTATTCTCGTTTACTAGATAGTCTTTTATTCTCTGAACATCATCTTCATCATATCCAGTTGGATCAGCAATCCACAATACATCAGCAGTATTATAACTTTCATGCCTTGTAAAGTTTTCTTCTAGTGTGACATCTCCTTGAGCTACAAGCACACCGCTAAGGCTAGATCTAGTATTTTCTTCGTAACCTCCGCCCGCTTCTTCAAAATCAGATATTACATCTGCAAATGATTCTCTACCCGTCCAGCCGCCAATTTGATAAACTTTACCTCCCGTGAAACAGCTTTTTTTAACAAGGTTAATATAGAAAGGTATATTGTAATCTTCCTCTCCGGGACTTCCACATCGACTAAGATTCAAACACGTTTCAGGTCTTGTTGAAGCAATCATAACAACTCTAGACCCAGCCGCCGCATAGCTAGGAACTTCTTCACATACAAGAGGGCTATCTGGTGAAACAACTTGCGTATCAAAGCCATCTCTAACCATAGTCGGATCGCCAATCGTACCCTTAGCTTGTAAAATTGGATTCTTGAAATTTAATGGATCTGGATTGTAAAATCCACCTAAGTTAAAGGCGTTGAATGTACCGCTTGGGCCACTGGTTGCTACAAACGGTTCGTAAATATTAAACGCAACTTCTTCTATATGATTTGACGCTAACCTTTGGAAAGATACACCGCTCTCAAAGCACACCTGTTTAAATATTTCTCCAGACGTACATACTTCAGGAATTATAATTTCTGGAATAATTTTAACTATGTCTGGAGTTCTTTTAGCGGCAGTTAAAATAGGGCGTGGATCTTCATATGGCGAATCTAAGTTTCCGGCAAGTGGATATTGATCGCAAGACCTACTTGGATTTGGGTTGTCAAAGTACATAGGCCAGTTTGTTTTATATTCTATTTCTGAGCATCCATTAGGACCACAGATTGAACATATAGAATTCCATTGCGCTCTAAGATCACCACCTTGTTTTAAAAGTAATTCCGGCTCTGGATTCAACGGTCTCAACGGATCGTTACATGGCATTTGAACACCGTCGTTTTTAAAGACAGAAACTTCGCTGTCTCTAAGTCTCATTCTGATGTCACCAACACCCTTTGCATAAATGTTATCAGTGCTAATGAAAGATTTATAATCATCAAAAGTTGTGTGGTTATATTCTGGCTGAAAAGCTTTTACTACATTGTAAGAATCGGTTTCCGCACATTCTAAAAGTGCTTCTTCTTTATTTCTAGCTGGTTTGACAACCATCCTTGAACCAAGTTTTTCAAGAATTGTATTGACAATATCTGTAGACTTTGCATACGCTCCGTCGTCTTCAAATTTAGGGTCGTTAGCAACGAGGACTAAAGTTCTATCACCAAGAGCTAACCACTCTTTAATGCCTTCTAGCACCTCCTCACCACCGTCTTGAGATATAACGTCTCTTTCTGGAGTAATGATAAAAGCAAGTCCAGCATCTTGAGGTATTGTTTTTTCAGAAAACGCCATCTTTCTAAAAGATCTTGGCTTAGTCCCTTCTTCTACCAAATTCGCGCCAAAATAGATGCCCATTCTTTCGTAAGATAAATTTTCATTATTTTGGTTAAGCGCTCTGTCGAGGTTTCCAAATCTAGTAAACTCTACAACGCCACTGTGAGGATAATATTTTCTGGACTCAAACATTCTTACAGCGCCAGCGTTTGTTGTAGAAGGCCAACGGTTATTACCAGACTCTAATTGTGTAGTTCCGCCATACCAAACGTTAAGATCGTCAAACTCATTAAAGGAGTCTGTAGGTGCGCCAAAAGCAACAATGTTACCGGTATCACTAACAGCGCAGCTATAACCCAATCTTGACGTAGGGGCAAATTCACTAGCTAAGAAACCCCATGTGCCAGTGTATGGAATGTCTGTATATTTATAGTCGTATATCTTTTTGTATAATTCAATAGTGTTAGTAGATCCCCAAAAACTAACATCTGTTCTATAGAAAAATTTATCGGATGAGTTTAGTTCTAGGTAAGATTGCTGCTGGGCAACTGTTTGTCCAGAGTCAGCTAACAGTTCATCATACCTTGTTATGTTGGCAGAAAAATCTAGCCTAGTATTATCTAGACCATTGTAATCGTGGCGGCCATTAGCATGAACAAACCAATCTCTAATCTTAGAGTACATTCTTTCATTTTCGCTATCCACTCTTTCAAATACTTCACAAGGTCTTTTAGTAAACGGCGAACCAATAGCTATGACTTTACCATTTTTACTGATGTCAACAGCATGACCAAATCTGTCATGATAGTCTTTTTCGCCATACTCTAAATTCATTAAATCATCATAATTCTCGTCGTCACCAAGGGCTAAAGTAGAAGCTCTTTTGCTGTAGGTTTTAATCTCTTGAACTAGATTTATATCATCACCTTCTTTATCGAAGATGTAAACTTTACCACCAGAAGAGGGCGGTAATTGAAATGTACCCAAAGCAGGATTAGCATTAGCGCTAAACCCGCTAGCTATATACTTTAATGCATCATTTTCAACAAGGTTGCCACTATCAAGAGTTTGCTTCATTAAATCTGCCGCAGATAAATGCCACCCTTCAGCTTTGTCAATTATTTTGTTTACATATCCGCTATCAGGAATTGTATACTCTGGATCAATTACACCGCTTTCATATATATACGACTGATAAAATTTAACAAATTCATCAATTGGCTCGTTTATGTCTTTACCCCAATTGGTAGACGCCGACCTGTCAGCAAAAATACCCAAGATTGGAGGTAAGCCACTATGCGGAGCATCTGTCAATTTAAATGTATCAACAAATAACTCTTTAATTTCTTGGGTTACTGAGTCTACCGTTGCGTTAGAGTTGCTAAGTTTATTTATGTAGCGAAATTTTAAGAAATCATACTTATCTGTGTTAATATTTGGCGTGTCGTCCCCGTCCCCAAACGGCTTGTATATTAATATCTTAATATCTAATCTTGGATTAAAGTCAAACTCTGGTAAATCCCAACGCTCTGCGAAGTAAGTATATAAAACATCAAACACTCTAGCTTCATTGGCAACTCTATTTATGTTTTCTTCTAAACCTACAAACTGATCCGTAAACACGGCCATACAGATAGGAATACCGGAAACATTCAAATCAGAAAACTGTCTAGTCCAAGCTGCGTGCGGAGCGCCAACTACAACAGTTTCGCTATTTCCACTAGAACTTAAAGCGACACTGTGTCCAAACTCACGACCTTCTTGACCAATCTCCCACTGCTGGAACGGTATAGAAAATTGTGTTTCACCAGTTTGTGGATATTTTATAGCAGTGGTTGGTGTTGAAGCCACGTAATCTCTAATAAAACCACTTGGTAAAACAAGTTTTTGCTCTAAAGTCCAATCTGCTTTTCTTCCAGCGACATCGGCATTTCTTCTGTACAAGAATACAGCGCCACCACTTGGCATAGCATTGTTATATTCGTCGTATATTGTAAGACCGGGAGCGCCAACGGCCATCAAGTTTTCTGTCACAGAAACAGACTTACCATAATTAGCAGCTTCGTTTCTACTTATCTCAGTTAATATTTCACCTGAATCGTAATCGCTAATTAGCTTTATGCCAGAATAATTAAGTGTTTGTTGATCTTGATCCCCAATCGTTCCCGGTCCACATATACCATACTCCCACTCTTCCCAGTCTCTAGGTTGAGGGATGCCAGCTGTATTGCCAGTCTCAATAGCCATTGTAACAGAGTAAGATTGGTTTGGAACAAGCTTGTTGTATTTTCTTATTTCATAATAATTACCTGAATAACTTCCGGGTAGTTCGTTAAATGCTTTTTGAACACTTGGGTTGGTGTATGTAGCAAAAGCTCTAAATATACCACCATCAACACAACTTTCTGGTCTCCAGATGATACCGTCTGTTATTAAAGCCGCATCGGTTGCTTTTCTATTACTCATGTTCGCATACTCCATATCCCACGGTATTAACACCTCTTATTTCATTGTCAAGACTAAGCCTAGAGTAAACATTATCTCTGTCGTCAATCGAAACTCCATAATCATAACTATCCCAATTAAATCCTCCGCCAGCGCTAGTGACACCACCATGAACGTTGTAGATAGTCAACGGCATAGATCCAGAGATTGATCCCGGCTCAACTATCAAAGATTCTAAATACAGTGGCATGTCGCTGTTGGTAAACAACCTTCCGCTACCAATTATAACTAAAGGAGCATGAGTGACCCTAAAGTTACTTTCTAGTTTTTCTTCACCTAAACCATACAAGTTTAAAGAATTGCTGTGCGGTGAGGCGCTGTTCGATCCAGCTAAGTGATCGTTAAACAACATTAAATCAAAAGGTTTTGCGTTAATTAAATCCCAGAAGCTATTGTAGTTTGACCCTACGCCACTACTTATAGATGTTAGCAAATTAAGCGGTATAGAATTATTAAAGTTTTCACCACTAGGAGGATTGTTTATAACGGACAAAGGCATACCAAACGGATTTCCCCCGCCTCCAGAAGAGCCGTCCGGTAGCTCTGTTGTAATTATCCGCTTGCCATGAACAAATAAATCTATCAACCCACTTCCGACTTCCGGCAATTGACCAGAAACATATAAATTTAAGCCGCTCGGATCGGGTTCGCCACTGGCAGAGCTAAAGGTAAACAGGTCTAAATTTTCTTCTGTCCTGTATAGCCCAGAAACAAATAAATCTAAAGAGCCACTATGTGGAATTAGTAAGTCGCCACTTACATTTAAAGTAAATCCAGATTCTTGTAGATATCCAGAAATTCCAAAAATGTTTAAATCAAAAAAGCCACTTTCTACAAAAGCGCCACTTGTAAATAAATCAAGCGCACCGCTAGAGGGTGAAGGTGTAACAAACGCATTTTCTGCTCTAACGTGCGCCGTATGTATCTGCAACTTTGACGCAAACCCGTCAGAAGATGGATAAACAATATCATACTGTAAGAACATATCATCAATATCATCAGAGAACAATCTTTCTTTAAAGTCTTTTACCTTTTGCTCTTCCGGGAAAAATGCCCACTTTTCTGATTCATCACACAGATCTTCGTGATTAAATGTGCTTTCTATCTTTATAATAGAACTAGGACAATGTTCAATATAATGTATACTTCTATTTATCAATCCATAGTTTTCTGGTTTCCAGTATGGCTCTTGATTTTTAGTATATAGACTAACAATAAGTTTAGGACCACTGGTACATCTATCCCATTGTATATTTCCGCTAGAATCGTTTGTTAGAATTGTATCTACCACAAGAGCGTTTTCTGTAAACTTGTAACCTTGCGGCAAGTCTTTTCTAACTCTTGGGTAAATTGCGTAAAAATTATCTGGTGTATCTGTTAAGTGAAATCTAACAAAATCGTTTTCGATTTGAGAGTGATAAGAAACTCCACTGTCGATATTTTCTGGAAATGCTAGGTCAGTTCTATCTCCATAAGGAACGCCATCGTGTTCAAGATGGAAGGATATGAGATCTCTATTTGTTCTTTTTGTTAAGCCGTCAAAAGCTGGACTGAACATAGGGTTTCTAAATGCGCCAATAGTCCAGTCGTGATAACTGTCTTCGTTTACATAGTCCCACAACTTAAAGGTGTCGTTAGTATAAGATTCTTCAGGGTCAAAAAACTTCATCCTTTGATTGTCAAAGAATTCTGTAGCTGATATTTGTTTAAGATTTCTATCTGGATTAGACTCTACAATATGAGTACCACTACCATAAAACGGTAGAGAAAACCCTATCTCGCAAAGAAGCATTGGGATGCCAAGGCTTTCAGAACAACCGTAAACAAGTTCATTGTAAGGTTCTATAGAAACAGGATTGCTAGTTGCGCGCAGATTATTAAACCCGCCCTTTTGTAATTCGTTGTCGGTGTATAATCTTATCTTACTGTCATGATTTTCGTTGTACGTAACCAGAACAGAAAGTGGATATTGATAACCGCTATACGGAATTGTATCATAGATTACTTCTGACGCGCCGGAAACTGATAAGTACCCACCGGAAAAACCTACCTGTAGTCCAGCCCCTTCAGATGGCGACCCCTTGGTGTAAAATAAATTGCTTCTATCATAAAAATTATAAGTTTCGCCGCTGGCATTTACATCTGGAATAAATCTCGTATAAAGAGAAATACCACTTGACGGATCAACATTTGAAAATTGTAAATTATCTCCACTATTCATTCTAATGGCATTGTCAAAGCCATCAAATATTTTACCGTAAAGCTCATGGTTTTGGAAGTTAGAAGTACCGCTAGATAAAGAGGTCCAGTCTGCAGTTTTATACGCACCGCTATATCCGGGAAGTAGATTTTCATAAAACGTCCCATCAGTAAATCTTAGACCAATATTTCGTAACAGCTCTGGAGCTACACCTAAAGCGTTTAATTTATTATAATCAACACTAGTGGGTGGAACTAATTCTAAATTCCTTGAATAGAATCTAGCGCCATCCTGAAGGCTGAAATCTATTAAACAATCAATTAACGGACTGTCTAACTGAGGGTTGAAGAAACCAAATCCAAATTCATTTACATTAAACGGGCCGTAAGTAAGACCTTTTATACCTCGCCATCTTCTACCATAGTTTGTTTTAAGTGTATCAGCCGAAGTAAACTGATGTGGAACATCTTCCAGCCTAGACATAGGTTGGAATCCAGAACCAGTATTTAAGTAATTATCACCAGAACCCATTGCTGACGGGAAGAAACCACCCTCACTTCTTCCGGGCTTGATGCGACCAATGTCTCCACCTTGAGTAGATAAAGTAAACGCATTTTGAGGTTTATACCTAACAATAAGATGTATGTCAGATATAGACGCGCCACTAGGTAGTGGGAAAATATCTAGATATAAGTTTTCAAAGAATGTACTCCAGTTATAATCTCTTGGTAAGCCAAGTTCAACTTCGTCTTGGAATATCTTTAGTGGTAGTTCGTATGTTCTAAACTCCTCACTATCAACAAGCGGATACGTTGTAAGTTCGTAATGATCTCCGCTAGCTTGATTT
>Ga0209645_1000965_pt1 | contig 14654 bp, 4 predicted proteins | sample ETNvirenome_6_30_FD_184070 | JGI IMG/M metagenome (GOLD analysis project Ga0209645, IMG submission 184070) | Marine viral communities from the Pacific Ocean - ETNP_6_30 (SPAdes) (version 2) | ecosystem: Environmental > Aquatic > Marine > Oceanic | place: Pacific Ocean | collected 2013-06-19
GTCTCAAAATGCATTTGAAGCTAATCAATCTTCTATTTCTGAAAGTACAAAATCTGCTTTAAGATTGCTTGGTCTTAATAAAGTAGAAAATCTTCCAGAGTTTGTAGATTATGATAATTGGATTAATGATGTAGAGAAGTCTGTTACTTTGGATGCCGAATGGAATCCAGATAATCCATCTGAAATTGTTTCTATCCAAATTAAAGAGTATGGTAAAGAACCTGAAGTTATCTACGGTAAAAAAGATGGACAGGCTATTGATGCCGATACAATTACAGGGGTTCTTCAAAGATTAGAAAACCTCCAGAACAAAGGTTATAAGGTTGTACTGTTTAATGGATTAAATAGTGACTTGCTTTATATGGGTAGAGTTACTGGTCAAACTAATCTTGCCGCCAGAATTTCTCTTCGAGCTATTGATTTAATGTTAATTGCTGGAGAACAAACTACTGTCTTCCCTAAATTAGATAATCTTGCTAAAGCCTTTGGATCTAGACAAAAGAGTACCGAAGCATCTGGTGAAACAGTATATGCAGATTTAAATAGTGGTGATAAGAAACGAATTGCTAATGCAAAGAAATATGCCAATGATGATGTTGAAGTACATATGGAATTGTATCTTGCAATGATGAAAAACAGAGGTCGACAAAAGACTGTAGAATTGACCAATGAAAAAGATACTGATATTAATATTAAAACTCTTATGCCTATTTGGGCTATGGGTGCTACCAGTAAAACTAAAACAACAAGAGTATTCTTTGCTCAACAATTAGAGGCTGAAAATACCGCAATCTTAAGTAAGGCTCTTGATGAAATTGATAGTAGAGTTGTTGAGCTTGAAGCACCTGAGTTAACATTATCTTTAGAAGCACAAGAAGCACTGCTGACAGATTTAATTAACGGCATGTACGCCTACGAACGAGCTGGTAGAATTGAAATCTCTGATGCAGAATTAATCAGTCTTGTTGGTCCAGATGGCACCAGATTAAAAGCTTTTAACAATGATGGTCTTATTGAAGACTTTAAAAGAATTAGATGGGAAGTTGTTTTTGCTGAGTTTGCTGTTGGTAAAACAGAAACGGGAGAAACCCTGTATGATTTGTCTTTAGTTAAACGGGCATTGTTTACTAAGCGAGCTATGATGGCAGCTAAGTTAGGATTTGAAACTGGTGTTGCTGCGTTTGAAGCGGAGCTTGAGGCTAGGCAAGATCCAAACTCACTTAACTCTGAACATTCTATTTTAGTACAAGTGGAAAGAATTCAACAAGATGCCGATGCTCTTAGGGCATACGGTCGTAAAATGTTTACTGAACATCCCGATCTTAAAAATAAATATTTATTGTATCGCAAAGAAGACGGCACTTACGAAACAACGGACAATGCCGAAAACTACGAACAAGATACTTTAAAGTTTATGATTGAATATTTAAATGATACAGATTTAGTTAATCCGTATGAAAAATCAAAATTAGTTGAGGCACTAAAAGCTGAAAAGGATGCTGATGGGAATCCCCTATTCTTTGATTTAGATGGTTCGGTTAGCCCAGAGTTTACTAATTTACAAATTGCAAAAGCTATAATTAAATTTTTACAACTTAATTTTGTTAGTAAAGATGAAAACGCGCCAGACACACATCTTGCTAACTTTGGTAATGGTTTTACCTCTTATGTAAGTGCGGTAGATTTGGCTAGAGGAGCTGTTGATTTATTAATTGGTAAAGATGAAGGCACTAAATCTCATGTCCATACTCAACTTGAAAAAGATGAGAAGGGTGAGTTGTTAGATCCCGATGATCTTGCGCCACACCGAAGTAAAGATGTTCTTGGTGTAAGGGATGTTAATCATGGAGCTCCCGCAACGCAAGTTCAAATTGAAGAGGTTAAAGCTGAAATTACCGTGCGTGCTCGTATCCAAGGTGCTTTAACTATTGAGTTAACTCCTGAACGAGTTCAAAAGATTTTAGAATGGGCGGAGCGTAGAAAGTTTGTTCAGCAGCGACACCTTAGAGATAATCCTGTTCCGGTTGGTCTGGTTCCATTTGCACCCGAAGGTGATCCAACTAAAGCACCTAAAACTTTAGAAGAGATCAAAGAAGATTTCTTAATGGCAATTCAAAATAATGAGATTATGTATTTTCATTTTGAGCATGACTCAGAAACCTTGCCAACAGATATGGATGGATTCTCTGGATTAATTAATCAAGATTTGTTAAAGATGACCTTTGGCGAAGATGCCGGTCAATACCTTGCACCCCTTGCTATGTCCAGTGGTGTAGAGTTTGCAGCATCTCCATTCTCAAGACTGGGCGCAAAAGCTTTAGCATGGGAAAGGTTGTATGGGTTAGACGGTCTTTATAAATTACAAGCTGCAGCCTTTATGGAGGTCATGGATACCTACCAACAACTTCCAGATTCTCCTGATATCTTTAACAATGTCGTAACTATTTTTGATGGCACGTTTAATGGTTTGCACCACCAAGCTGCACTGCTTGCTACTATCTTCCCTGAAGCTAATCCGTTAGTGCATGATGGAGATACTGCTAAAGTATTAACAATAGATGAATTAAAAAATCTTAGTAAGAAAAATCTTAGCGAAGTAATGGTTGCTGCTAGAGAATTATTTAGGACGCAATTAAAAGAAAAGCATGATGTTGACTATCACTTACTTTTTGCACAAAAAGCAATGCGAAATCTTTTAACTATTGCAAGAGATACTACGGCAGATCCTGAAATTCAAAGAAATGCAAAAGAAACTGTTGAGTTTTTACAGCGACATGGTATTTTAAATCCTGATCTTAGTATGGATGCTTTGTTTGAGTTAACAGATCGCGAAAAAATTAAAGAGTTTGATGCTCAAAACGAAGGGGTTAGAGCTTTCCATAAACCCGGTACTGTGGATAGAACCTATAGTGCGGGTTTAAAAACAATTATGAATGACCTGTTTACTGATGGTTTTAAATCAGAAGCAGCTCAAAAGGCAGCTAAAGCGGATGCTGGTTATGAGGCAGCTATGCAATTCTACGCAGCTCTGCTTAAAGGTAATGCCCAGTCTTCTATGCAAGCTTTAATTGAAGCATTTGCAGAAGGTAATCGAGATAAGGATAACAAGACTAGTGGACAGCCAACACTGTTGGATTCAGTCTTGGGTGTTGATCCTGAAACAAAGCAGCGAATTGTAAAAGAATTACAAGATAGAACTAAGAAAAGAGTGACAGAGCCCGGAGAACGTGGCAATGTTTCTACTCCATCTATTGAAGATAATGGTATTGTTGTCTTTAATAAAGGTGCTGGAATTAACTCAGCAGCTACACAGTTACAACTGTTAAGAGCTAAGGTTATTGAACAAGCTTACCAAATTTATCCAGATAATAAAGAGAAACGTCAAGCGTTTATGAAACGTCGATTCGATGAAATGGGTAAAGCTGGTAAGATTATTGCTGATATTTTAGCTCCAGTGATTGATGAACAAATTGATTCGTATGGATTTAAACCAGCCAAAGCTAAGGCTATGAAGGAATTAGCTCTCTTAATCCTTACTAACGATACTTCCCTAAAGGGTGCATTGTATAATGAAACTCTTAAACGTTTAGGGTATAAGTTTAAACCAGAAGATTTTAAATTACTCGGTACAATCATTAGACATGTAAAGAGTAATAAGCAAGATCATTTAACCGAAGATGCTGTTGAGGCAATTAATAAAACCCTTACAACATTTGATTCTCAAAAGTTAGGTTTGGTTCGAGCATTATCCTATCTGTCTATGACGGGTAGAAAGACTAATGCCGAAGCTATTCAAGCATTCCAACAACAAACGGGTGGCTTACTGACCAATGAAGACTTGATGGGATTAGAAAACTTTGTATTGTACCACCTCTTTGGTATTGATGGCGCGGCACACAGATTCTATCCTGTATTCCACAAGTTGTCTATGTATGCTTCTGAGATGGCTAAGCAACGGGGACATGAACCCGGAAAGATTGATGGTCAAACAGAAGAAGTTGCTGGCCTTTGGGACTTTGCTTTAGATCCTTTATTAGATTCTGACTTGAGGGCAGAACTTGAAGCGGGCGATACTGATGCCGTTAATATTATGAATCGTCATTTAGACCAACTTATTGCTAGATCTATTCTTATGGAAACTGCTATTCAAGATCTTGAATTAGATATGAGGCAGCAACCAGAAATTCAAGCTATTGATGAAGACTTGAATAGCCTGTATAAAGCTCTAAGAAGCGAACAAAAAGAACCTTTAGGAACTAGAGATCTTGATTTTATTGAAAATACAAGAGAACAAATTGAAATACTTAAAGCAAAACGTTTAGAAATTATTGAAGATCTCTCACAACAGAATGACCCATTGTTGCGAATGATGGAACAGGATGGAGAAAGTGATTCTAGCATTGCTAATCTTTTACCTCTTGCCGATACAAAACATGCTGATCATGATACCTCAGTTTTAGATTATTGGAGAAATAGATCTAGTCAAGCTACTAGAGCTATCAATGATATGAATCGTGGCTTAAATATTGATGACGATATTTTGTATGCAGAGAATCCTGAGTTTGCTAAACTTGCCGCAGCGTCTAGAGAAAAACTTCGTAAGATATTATCTATTATTGGGGAAGAAAGATTCCCAACCAGAGTACCTGTTCCCAAAACAGATGCTGAGGTTGAAAATCAAAAACGAACTCGATCACACAACATGGGTCCGGCAGCGTTAATTCCAAAGGCTGCATTACTTCCCTTTGAGTCATTGGGTAATCCCGTATTTAAAGAGTGGAGATTAAATAAAGATATTGCAAACCATGCGCCTATGACTAGCATTGTTGATAATCTTGATTCAGTAGAAACCGTAGATGAAGACAGTTTACTTCTGGTGGATGAAGATGGGTTAGGAGCTACAAGAGATTATAGTCTTGAAAATGAAGATTTAAGATTTATTAAATCTGAAAGTGGTAGAGAAGAATCTTTAGTTGCCGGTGGTTTGGTAATTGATGTTCATCACGAAGCCAATGTTGTTGAAGGTAAGCTTCGAGACTTTGCAGATTACTTTGGTTTACAAGATTTGGTGGAACAAAACAGATGGGAAGACCTTTCTTATCTGTACCAATTCCGACAAAAATTATTTAAACTGGAAAGATCTATTAATAGAGAGCTTAAATCTGCTATTCAGAATTTAAGTGGCGATGCTCTAGAAAGAGCTCTTTTTAAATTAAAACAAAATAGAAGAGATCTTGTAGCATCAATTAATAGATTTGCAAAAGAGTCTAAAGGTAAAAAGTATTCATTATCCGAAGCAGCTCCAGAAGGAAACATTGGTAGACTTTCTGCAGATGTATTATTTGACGAGGATGGTAATCGTAGATCATTTAGAGAAATCTTTGCTAGGCTTGGTAATAAATTTAATGGTTTATATTCCTTTGCTATGACTACTAGCTTTGCTCCGGGTGAGTATATCTTATTGAACCCGGAAGATGAGCATAGTGATGTATCCGGTATTGAGATTACTAAGTCTTCGCAACAACCTAAATCTATTCACTTCTTAGATGCTGCTGACGTTATTGAAACTATTCTTGCAAATGAAAGTATTCGTAGAATTTTATTAGACGAAAAAAACTTTAGCATTATTAGAAAACATTATGTTGAGTTACACGGCGAAAGTGAAAATGTAGATTCATTTATTAGAAGCAAGTTATTACAAAATGCTACTGAATTCTTAGCTACAAAATTAGATCCTGATAGCTTGGGTAATATTTTATTAGAAATTGCAGAAGATCCTGAGTATCAAGAAATTGCAGAAGCTGCTGTTTACTTTGTAGAGGACTTGGAAGGATTTGAAGAAGCCATGGTTAATGGTGAACTTCAATCCGTTCCTATTTCGGGTGAGGCGGGTAACGCTCATACCAAGGGTCAATTAATGAGTCGTGGTAGAAACCAAACGCAAGTTGAAGCCAAGATGACTGGTACTACCATGCGGGTTGGTATTACTTTGTTTGGTGCTGTTAAGATGCTCAATACCTTGGCTAATGGTAGATTGATGCAAGATATCCGAAATGGATCTAGACTTAATATTGTTGAGCACGCATCTGTGGTGCCTGTTACCAACCAGCTGTCTAGCACCGACCCTGTAACCGGATTGAGCCTTGAAACGCTTCAGACGCAAGCACAGCTTGAGTATGACATTATTTCGATCATTAAGAAAAGAAACACAAAGGCGGGAGAAGGAAAACCTGTACCATTTGTAGATCATGGGTTTAGACGTAGCTACAAGGATAAAGATAGATTTGCTCGTGGTATTGATTACGAAAATACTAATGATAATGTAGCAGAAAGAATGCAGGAGGGCAATGTATTGTTTGCTCGACGCTTCGATCAAGCTATGCAAATTGTAACAGATTCAAGAATTATCCAAGTTGATGGTAATAACTTAATTGATGAAAGTGGTGCAGCTGTATTCCTATATGAGGGAATGGGCGATGCTATTATGACATTGCCTGAAACTTATAAAGGTTTAGCTGTTGTTAATAATATTAATAAGCGTGCCAAAGAAGGTGATAAGGTTGCTATAGCTCAGCAAATTATTCTTGGGTACATGATGACTACAGATTCTGCTGATCCACTTGTTGGTATGGTGCTTGATTTAGATCATGATTTTAGAATTGATGTTCAGGCTTTCAATGAAAGATATAATAAAAATGATGCATTGGTTAAAGCCTATGCTGCGTTAAAACATGTAGAAAATGTTAGTAGAGGTTCTATTGATTATGTAAACCCATTCTATACTCATGCTCGTGCATTTGTTTTAAACGGTCTTACCGCTATTACTGAAGATAGTCAGTTGGAACTGGAAGCAGAGTTTGTTAAGTATCTGCAAGAAGGAGGACACCTTTCTCATCTTAAAGATTTAACAAAACAAGAAAGAGAAAATGCTCTTAAGCAAATTAGAAGAGCTTTGTATGATGTTAGTGTTCAGCTGGGTGATGCTACGCATGAATACACGGTTCCTGTAGACGAAGAAGCTGAATCTACATCAGAACTTAAAATTGATGAAAATGTTGATGGAAAACAAGCTCATGCAAAATTAGCTAATAATTTCCATTCTCAAGCTGCCGCAGATATGATTACCAAGTTGGAAGAAGAAGGAATTATTTCTTCAGGTACTGCGAGTGATTTGGCTCTTATTCTTTATAGACTCAGTAGCACCAATCCAGAGCTATTACAAAACCTTGCATTTGAAATTGTAGACGGATACACTGAAGCTGATGGCGATACATCTTATGCCGAAAGTGGTGGAACGCTAAGACCTCATAAGATTGTAATTAATAAACGCCAAATTGAAAATGCAGATGAAGCAACGGCATTGGATATTATTCTTGAAGAAGTTATTCATATTGCTGTTTATAAGTATATTGATTTAGATCAGAGTTCTGCAGATATGCAAGAGCTTACCGATATTGCAACGCGTCCTGAAAACAGAAATCTTTTAAAACAAATCATCAGAGCAATGCACGGTAATCAAAACAACTCTAATATTAATGAAATCACCAATTACTATTTAAACAATCCTGTAGAGTTTATTGTGAAATTAACAGTGCATTCGGTTAAGAATGATAATCTTGATGCCTTGTTTGCACGGCTTGAGCAAACTAAAGAGGAACAGAACAATAAAGTTGAACAAGAAAATAAAGCCTCTGAGCGTGGATTCTTAAACAAACTTAAGTTCCATATTGCTAGAATTACAAACTACGCTAAGGAAAGTTTGTTAAATGTGCAGGCTGCGTTTAACTCATTTAAGAAAACCAATCCTAATCAGTATGCTAGAATCAACACTGTAATCCATCGCATCGTGGGACAAAACACATCACCCGTTAATAATAGAGCGGGTATGAGATACAATGCATATTCCGATGGTGGTTTAGCCGGTGTTAGTAATGCAACCAATCTTACTGGTACAGATGTTAGCAAAATGTCTGATAAAGAATTATACAATCTTTATAAAGAAAAAGCTCACAACGATAGAAAATTACAAAAACATACAGACTCCATGAGAACACATGGTAAGCCATTATTATCTGAGTTTGAAGCCAATAGATTAAAAAGAGATAATGAAGCGATTAGCAAATTACTTGAAACGGAATTAGGTAAGAGAACAGATTCTTTTGGTATTAATACAATTACTAAACAGCATTTCAGAGATAGCGCGTTATACAAACGATATTTAAAAATCAAAGATGTTGACGGCAGTAAAGAGGTTATGTTAGACCTTAAGGGTCTTTTAAAGGATACTGACTATACTAATAACGTGCGAGAAAAAGCTCCTATCTTAGCTGCAGTTCTTGTAGATGAGCTTCGTACTAATGTAAACATGCATACAAAGTTAACAAAAGGTTTAGCATATCACGGTCAAACAGCAGTTGGATTTGGTTTATCTGGTATGGTAGATGCGGAAGTTGGCGAAACCAAATACTCTGAAAGTGATGTTATTGCTCTTCTTTCTTTCTTAGTTGATGCTGATTATAGATTTGTTTTATCTAGCACTATCGGGGATACAAGAAGAAAAGATATTGCTAGCGAAATGGATTTCCTTAAAAAAGAAATTCACTTATTCTTAATGTCTGGCTACATAGGTTTAAAAGGTAAAGATAAAGCTAATGCTGTTCTTGCTGAATTTGCAAAACAAGAAAAAGGAGACATGTCTACTGGTGAAGATACAAAGGATAAGGGAGCCCTTGAAGTATTTAACTATGTTAAGAAAGCCAGAGCATTCCTTCAACAAAAAATTAAAGAGGCACAGGGGGTTAATGTATTAGTTGAAAAAGCTGACTATTACAGTTTGCCAATTAAGAAAAGTGCTGCTACTTTAGCAATGGCTAATGATACTGATGCGGTTGCAGCTGAATTAGATAAAATGATTGAAGACCGAATTAGATCTGCTGCTGATCCAGACACGGGCGAAGTTCGATATGACACATTAACCTTGGTTAATGCTGGTCTTCTCCCTATACCTGATATTCATTCAAACTTATTATCTGAGTCAGACATGATTGCATTGGATAGTGATAATGTAAACATCCGAAATCTTATTGATACTTATGCTAAGAAACTTGAAAAGGATGTAGGTAAAGGCAGACTTCAAGATAGAACCATGGCGGAACAAAAAGCATTTGGCGAAGTTTTAAATCATTTCACTGACTCTACAATGTTTGCTAATGGTGTAAATGGAGCTTTACTGAAGTTAACAAATGATCAAACTATTAACTATAATCAATCTATTACTAGAGCGTTTGATCCAATCGTTGCTAGCAATCTGGCAAAAAGAACCCCTCCGGGTGTAGATACCGAAACTGCCGTTGCTACATTTAATCAAGTTAAGGATGGCATTCATAGTCCTGTTAGTATGCGCAGAATGTTCTTTGATCAAGAAATGTCAAAAAGAGCTTTGTTTGTACAGAAGGGTCGTGTGTTTGATCCTGATATTCATACTCTTATGAACATGTCTTTAGATCAGGACAGTCCATTATTTGGGGTCTTTGAAACGAGCATGGAATCTTTGGCAGATGGATTGCATAAGGGTAGACTGGCAGATGCAGCTACTACAGAAGTTGTGTCATCTTTAATTCCTGTAATGAATGCAACTATTAAAGATGTGCTAGAATTAGTTGCAGAAGCTGGTAGACTTGCCAATATGGATCAAACAGAAAAAGAAGCAATTAAGAATGGTACTAGAATTCTTGGAGAAAAAGCTTCTGCATCTATGGGTCGTAGAGCTTTTGTAGATTCTAAATCAAGCAGTGAAGTTACAAGAATGGCAAAGAATGGGTTGGCTGGTGCCGTAAGAAACGCAACCTTAATGAAGTATGGTCCATCACTTGGACTTGCCACTATGACATTTGAAGGAACAATGGCTGCTCTAGAGGGTACATTAACTATGGGTAGGCTACTTACCATTCCAAAACTTTTTGGTAATGTTATGATTGAAACTATTAGAACAATCGGTCGAGAAGCTCCTTTCGTTGGTGGATCATATGGTAAAGATATAAGCAGCTTTGTTGTTTATGGATTGCGTCATGCACAGTTAAGAGCTAGAGAAGAATCTGGATATCAACTAACAAGCGGCACCGGTTTACAGCGTGCCATTGTTAAAGCTATTAGAGTTGGCAAAGCGGTGGGTGATACTGGTGTAGGCTTAGCTACTATTGGTGGTGCAGGATCTTTGAACGGATTACGTTTAACCATGGAAGGCGTTGCTTTAAAGACACTTCAAAGTATGCGTAAAGATGGAATGTTAAAAAGAGTTTTTGATGCAATGAATGAGCCAGATATTCAACAAGCATTAGCTAAGGCTAAGACACCTAAAGAACAATTAAAGGTTGTTGATATGATTCTTAAAAGAGCTAACTTTAGAGGATCTAGATTAGCTGCGATTTTTGCTAAGGGATCACAACGCAGGTTGTTACACAATGTTATTAAGGCTGGTTTACATCAACCTGAGTTTAATGAAAGCCTTAATGAGCTTATTCAACTCTCATCTGAAAAGCATGATTTTACTGTGGGTGAGAAAGGTGTGATTACTGATACATTAGATATTAATGGTATGTATGAAGCTGCTATGAAAATTACAAATCCTGACAAACGTAAACGATACTTAGATACTTTAAGAAGTTTGGGTACGTTTGTAAATATGACTATTGAAACTGCCTTAGTTACAAGTAATGCTTTGGACAATGATACAAGAAATGATCCAATGGCTGTTCTGTTTAAAATCTATAGATCGTACCCCGCAGCATTCTTTGCTCAACGTATTGCTAAAGATTTTGAATACATGACCCCACACGAAAAGTTTACTCGATTTGTGTTATACATGGCTCTTGATATGGCATACATGACCGCACAGGAAATCTTAAAATCCGGCATGTGGGAGTGGAGCAAAGAACAAAGAGAAAAATATTTTGAAGAATTAAATGCTAACAGGGGAGAGTATCTTTTCCGTAAAGCATTAAGGACTGCATCAATGCTGGGTAATCAACAACCTATTGTTGATTTTGTTGGTAATATAGCATTAGACTATAATAACAACCGACTTAATTATAATTCTGGAACAAGAATAGCTCAAGGTCTTTTTAATCCGTTTGCCGCAACTAATGCAGCTAACGCAGGCGGAAGTTTCTTAGCTACCGGAGCTGATGCTCTTGACCAAATATTCCAAGGAGATGAATTCAGTTTTGAAAATGTTGAACGTTTCCTTACGGAATTTGTTCCTGTGGCAAACGGTGCTGTAGGTAAAGCTGCAATTAACGAAGTTCATGCATACATTAATCCAGAGTCTCATCAAGATGCTATAGATAGAAGATATGATAAAGCTATGAGAGCATTAAATAGAATGACATATAAACAAGATGACGATGTGGAGACTATTGAAGAAGTGTTAGGTAGTGAAGTTGAAAGAGGATTAATTGGCGAATACATTCATCCTTCGTTATTAACACAGTGGGGTTGGTTGCATTATCCTGAAACTAAACCGGATACATCAAATGACATTAAACCTCAGTATGATACACCGCCAAGTAGACCTACTCCTACTCCAAGTAATATTGCTACACCTAGTACTAGGTTCGATAGTCCAACGGATACTAGACAAATTTTAGAAAGAGTTAGACAACGAGATCCTATTAAAGACCTTTTAGAAAAAGACAAGAATCCACCAAAGGCACCTGACTTAAGACCGTAAGGGGGTATTATGTTAACAGCGTTTTTAAATCCAGAAATGTTATCACTGCTAACAGGTAGTGTAACAGGATTCATATTTAAGAGTATGGCGGAGAAAAGAAAAAATGATCATGAAAAATTTATGCGAGCTATGCAAGCGCAAGAGGCATCGGATAACTCAGCGGATAAGGCTGCTGCGAGAGTTAGTGATGCGGGAGGTAAGCTGGTTAGGCGTGGTATTGTTGTATGTATTCTTTTCGCTACTATCGTTGCTCCTTTTATCATTGCATTCAATGACGGAATAACTACTGTAGTAGAACATAAAGAAACTGTATATGGATGGTGGGATCTACTTAAGATGTTCCCAGAAGAAAAGACAGTGTTTACTGATGTGGATGGATTCTTATTCACACCCGAAAATAGAAATATCCTAGTGACTATCGTGGGGTTCTACTTTGGTCAAGCCGTAAAAGGGCGATAGGGGTCACGAATTTGTGAGGGGGTAATAGTGTAGTTTTGAAACAAATGACCCCCTATGTCCCCTTTTAAATAACAGGAGATTACAATGTTTATTCTTATTCTTATCGCTATCGTCGTTTCTTTGTTCCTTGCATGCAACAGAATCAATCGTGGATCTACTCCTCGTTATCATGTTTCATGTAAAGATCTAGGCGATTACTGGAATCGTATTGATCGTGTTAAATGGGATTGTAGAGACAGAATGGATATTAATAAAGAGACGCAGCATCGTGGAGCTGCGGGGTATCGTGATATGTGGTATATCGGCAATGGGTTTATGGACCAATCCTTCCTGCCAGATCAAGAGTATATGGAGGTATTTCTTGATCGTGATGATTACCCTGAGTTTGATATCGTTAGTAAACAAGTCAAGTGGGTTCGTAAAGAATTTTATAAGGCTTGCAAAGAGCGAGGTATCAATCACATCAAGGGTGAGCACCACGATAAACCACACATCTAATTCACAGCCAACACTCGGGATCCTTCGTGGATCCCATGTGTTGTCTCTGATGTAGAGATAACTTTCACTGTTCACATAAAGGAGATATCCTGTGAAGTATGTTCCAAGTTTTGTTTTCTTCTCTGTTCTTACAGCCATGTTCTCAGTTGTGGGTTACTTTGACCACACTGACTTCTGGTTCTTTGATCTCCAGTGGGACTACGCCATTAGTTCAGGCATGGTGATGTCAGCCCTTGTCTGGCCTTTGGGCAAGGCGTGTGCTCACTGGCGACACAATCTTACAAGGAAAGTAAAATGAGAAAGCTCATTCAAGCTATCGTTCGTTTGTTCCAACCTGTACCTAAGGATGTGGTCAACACTGGCTACATGACTAAGGATCAGATTCGTGAGTCCCGATGGAAAGAAGTGGAGCTGTGTGTCCGCTGTGGAGCACCTGATGCTGCACCCGAAGGTACTCATCCCGATGTGGATGGTCTTTGCCATCCCTGCCATATCAAGGAGAATTGCTCTTGAATAACTATGAACGTGAAGTCGAGCTGGATATTCCAGCCGGTATGCAACGACTCAACGTTACTCGCAGCATGGGCGAGTACATCACACTGACAGATGCTGATGGAGTGGTGTGCTCCATCCATGTCAGTGACATCAGACGTAATAGCGGCAAGGTTCGTGTTGCCGTTATCCTTTATCCTAATCAGCGTGTCAACGATCCACGCAAAGACAGGAGATAATCTCATGAAACATCGACATGATGATCTAGAAGATTATATCTGTGACCTTGAGTCACAACACGGCGGCGTGTGAGATGGAACGCCCAGCAGCTGGGGTGATCGTAACTAGGTCAGCTGCTTTTCTTTGTTCTATCTAAGGAGGTGTACCATGGCTAAGAACCATGTACTCCCTGACGATGTGGCAGATAAGATCCGTATTGAGTTTACTCCAGCTCAGCTGGATGAGGCTCGACGAGAAGCTCAGTCTGAGATTGAAGCCGAAAGGCGACAAAGCTCAGCGGGGTTCGAGGGTTTCCCTGACCACATCATGGACGAGGCTGAGCTGATGCACAGAACCTTGTCCAAGCTCCGTCGTAACTGACGAGCTAAGACCCTGCCTCGCTGTCGAAAGGCAGCGGGGTGGTTTCCACCAACCATGGAAGGAGGTGGTTTATCGGTGTGACTTTTGCAATGGACTGCGAAAGGATGATCACCAGCTCCCACATAGACGGGCTCTCCTCCCGTCGCAACTTCTGGGGTCAGCACGCAAGCTGGGGGAACGCTTGCGATTGTGGCTGTCGCTGCCTGACCCTCTTCACTGATGGTATGTTGCCATCAGTTTTTCTTAACCGTAATCTTGAAAGGATTACAACCATGGGCATTAACCCATTCATCGGTACTGAACCCGTCCGCAACGCTTCCAACTCCAAGGGCTTCTCCATTGTGGTGAAGGTCCACCCCGGGGAAGGAGGTCGAGTGAATGTCTCCAAGATCCGCACGGGTGGGGCGGAGCCGCGAGCAGCGGCCTGCCCTGCCGAGTGGACAGGAGATGACAAGAAGGAGGCAGACTTCGTAGCATCTGAGCTTGCTGCGTATCAGAAGACTGCTGATGCGAAGGGCATTGGATTGGAGGTGAACTATCCAATCTTCTGTGTCTTCGGTGTCACGGTGGGCAAGAAGGGACGCAAGGACTGGTATACAGTCCGTTGTCTCTGGCAAACCTACTACACCCACATTGGAGATCAGGGTCACTGGGTCTTCGAGGGTGGTGGATACTCCTTGACGGAGGCACATGAGATGTGTCGCCAGCTCAAGTCGGACAGCAAGATTGCCTACTGGCCTTCAGTTATGAAGGACAAGGACATCGGCATGGCTGCTGTGCAGGAAGCTGAGACAGCCTTGGCTGACCACAGCTGAGGCTAACGGGAGGGTGCAGGGGCAACCTTGCACCCTCCAAGCCCGCACAGGGCAAGCTAGCA
>Ga0209645_1000966_pt1 | contig 14651 bp, 16 predicted proteins | sample ETNvirenome_6_30_FD_184070 | JGI IMG/M metagenome (GOLD analysis project Ga0209645, IMG submission 184070) | Marine viral communities from the Pacific Ocean - ETNP_6_30 (SPAdes) (version 2) | ecosystem: Environmental > Aquatic > Marine > Oceanic | place: Pacific Ocean | collected 2013-06-19
ATTTAAAAGCCATTTGTATTAATATCTTCTTTCACGAACTGCTTTACGAATTTGACTTCTTCTTGATGTTCCACCTTTCCCTATTTTAGTCATTTCATTTTCTTTTTTAATTTCTCTAAATGCTTCTCTAGCTCTTGACAACAACTTTTTAGGCGAAGCTTTTTTCATTTTAGCAGGTGATGCTTTCTTTAATTTCATAACAGACTTTTTCTTCATAGTCATTGCAGTCTTCTTTTTAGCTTTAGTACCTGGACCCATCTCAACAACTTTCATAGCAGACTTAGGCATCATCTTCATAGCAGATGCTTTTAACATTTTAGTTGGTGCTGCTAGTATAGCTTCTTGTAATTTTTTAGGTAGCTTTCTTTGCTTTGGTGTTAATGGACGTTTCATTGCTGAAGCTTTTTTCATCTTCATTGCTGCGCCTTTTTTCATTTTAGCTGGTGACTTATGTCCCATCTTTTTTGGAGACTTATGTCCCATTTTTTTTGGTGAAGCTTTTTTAAGCTTCATTGCTGCTTTTCTCATTTTGTTTTTGTTTTATGTGATTATATAATTCATTTCCTAGCTTTTCACCCATTTTACTATCTGATTTATAATGAGCTTTAGCTATGTTTCTACTCTTTGATATCTTGTTGCCAGCACTTATAAATTGTTTTGCTGCGTTAGGATATTTAGCTGCAAGTACTCTACCAATTAATATTCCTTGAGCTGAGTGACCTGATGGATATGATGGTGTTTTCATTGAGTTCATTTCATAATGATCCATTTTAATACCCATCTTTTTTGCTATAACTTTTGGTCTTGGTCTATTAAAGTGATCTTTTAATTTAGTTATTATAGGTGCAGAGTGTTTTATTAATCTACCAACTAAATCAGCGTCATAATCTTCTATTTTATTTTTATAAGCTACTTCAGCAAATGTTTTTTCTATGTCATCATACTTTCTAACATTAGCTTTGTCCATAGGTATAGAATTAATGTGCTTAACTTCCTGCATCGTTGTAAACGAATTGTCTGCAGGTGGCTTCATTTTTTTAAATTTACTTATATTAAATTTCTTAAACATTATTTCTTTTTAAAATCACCTCTTGTACATCTTACGCCCCAACCAGAAGCATAAGCACTAGGCCATACTTTAAATTTCTTTTTAGCTTGAGCTTTACAACTAGCACTAATTTTTTTCATAGCACTAGTTTGCGCACCTTGTTCTGGTATGTCTTTATCTTTTCTTATTTTTATTCTTCTTTTATTTAAACCCTTAGCTCCTAAACCGTGGTAGTCTACTCTTTCATGCCTGTCAAACGGATTTAGTGTTCTATGTATTTTATCCTTTCCTGTTGCGCTACGTTTTTTTGTAAAAGGAGACTCTGTTCTTTTGTATGCTGAATCGTATTTTTTAAATCCTGCTTTTTTCATGTTACTGGAATTTACTTAACACTATCGTATCAATAGAATTTTGTATAACTTTTTTATCAGCTTCTAATTGAAACATTATGTTTGCGTTAAACCTTTCTTTCTCTATACCATTATCAAATATAATAACAGTTGGTATAGCTGTTATGTTATATTCTGTTTGTATATCAGCGTTAGCCATTATGTCTAATCTATAAGATTCACATTCTTTTAATTTTCCTAAATCAGCAAATTGATTAACAGAATTCCAATCAGCCCAAAACTCTACAGCAACGACATCTTTAGCTATACGATCTTTAAAATCGCCATTAATAAAAGTTTGACTAAAAGCTGTGCTGCAACCAAATATAAGCAGCATTATTAAAACATAAATGTAGTTTGATATTTCTATTTTTCTCATTTTCTTAATAGTTTTATTTCATCTTTCAACTCATCCATTTCTTTTATTACTGCATCAATTTTATTACGAGCCATTTGATCCTTCATGTTAAACTCCATACGAGTTGGTGGCCACGTGTTAGTAGCTGCTGGATCGCCCATATCTATAGTATACGTACCAGTTCCTGGTTTAGGTAGCTCTAAAGCTTTCTGAACTTTATCTTCTAAATCTTCAAACTTAGAATTTATACTAGCCATTAAACCAAAATAAGCAGATACAACTGTAACTACTGCCACGACTATACTAATTAAGGTTTTTATACTTACTTGAAACTTACTGTCTTCTGAAAGTTCTTTTGCCATTACTTAATTTTTTTTGGATTAACTTTTTTAACGTTTTTAACATTTTCGTTAGGTTTTATTCCTCCTAGTATCCCCTTTGCTATTCTTTTTCTACTATCTGGGCAATTGAAATCAGTTGGAAGACAAACGTTTTTATCTATATTATTGCTAATAGTATCGCTTTTGTTATCAATAACAATATTAAACTTTTTATCATCATCATTAATCTTTGTAAATGGTGTAAAACCTCTCATTTTAAAAGCCATAGTTATCTTGTTTTGTAATATATTTTACCGTTTTCTATATATAAACCTTCTCTTGTTAGTATTGCTTGCCCCTTGATATTATATATTACATTATTTTGAAGCGATTTATCCACTAACTCTTGTATTCCTGAGCTACATGGCAAACCTGTATCACAGTCGATGTATTCTATAACTTCTTCGTATTGTATTTCAACTACAGTATCATAAATAAACACATCAATATACTCAATAACATCAACAAATAACGTGTCTGATATATTGTCATATATAGTAATCGTGTCAGTTTGGTATATATATTCAGTTTCAACAATCGTTTCATACTCAATAATTGTATCTGTCTCGTATATATATTCATATTCTATAACCGGAACCTCAACATAAACAGTGTCACATCCAGTTGGTGTTGGCGCGCACTCGTCCGCTGTTGTTGGAACAGCATCTGCTTCATCAGAACCATCTACACAATCTTCCCAACCATCATTTAAATAGAATAAGTCTTGATAACCATTTGGTACACACCCGTTAGGAGAGTATTGAGTCCAATTAGCTGGATCATCTCCACAATAAAAACCATTTTGTTCTGCACAATCTAAACACAATTGTTGATAATCAAACTCTTGCGCATTAGCAAACAAACTAACAAACGTAAATAATAGTATAATGTATTTTTTCATATTTAACAACTTAAAATTAATCATTCCCTTTATATAAATTAAATGGATCAAGTATATTAGCCACACCTCTACCTCCAGTTTCTCCTGTTATTGGATTTTGATAGCCAACACCTCTTCTTGCTCCTCCTCCACCACCACCACCAGATGGATCATTTAAATAACTACCTCCGCCACCGCCTCCGCCGGCGCCACCACCACCGCCACCGCCGAAGAGTCCTCCTCCTCCGCCGCCACCAGTTAGCATACTTCCAAGAGAACTTACTCCTCCAGATATCGCGTCCCATTTAGCTTGTTTTGCTGCCGCAGCCTGCTCTCTATAAGCAGCAACATCTTGTTGAGCCATACCAAGCAGTGTGCCTTGTTTATCCATTTCCATTTGTCTAGATAAAACTTCGCCTTCTCTTTCTTGAGCTTGCAGTTGTCCAGCCATCTGTCTTTCCATCATTTGATTTTGTCTTTCTTGATCTCCTATATCAGCCGATGTTTGTTGAGCTTGTAGTTGACCTTGTTGAGCTAAGGCTTGAGCAACTCCAGCGATACCGCTACTACCAGCAGCCTCACTAAGACCGCCTAATATATTTGATTGGCTTTGTTGAAATTGTTCAGTTTGTAAATCGTACTGTCTCTGGTTGATGGTTAAATCTTCCATTACATTCTCCATATCTAAATACGGATTACTAGTATCAAGTTGAGAATAAACATCTTTAAGCCTATTCATTTCTCTTCTAGCTTTCTTTTCTCTACGTTCAGCCTTTTTTTGAGCTTTGTGTGCACCTATAGCACCAATAGCAGATCCTCCAATAGATAATAAACCTCCAACTAAACTCATGATTAAAATATTAAATAGTTAAAACCAAACTTAATTTCATAAACAGGCTTGTTCCAATACTTCATGTGAGTTCCTTCAATAAACATGCCGAGTGATGTTGTTATCCTTGAGCCAAACACGATGCCAGCATCCCACTCTATGTTGTCGTGATCTTCTTGTCCATACTCAAACGAATAATCATCTAGACCATAGTGTAATGGCAAACAGTTAGCCCAAACATGTAGCCATAATTTAGGAGTATATTTATAATAGGCAATACCAAATACAGCACTAAGTTCTCTTTGCAACCCTAGCTTTTCTAATTCTTGCTGATTAAATCTGGCAACAGCATCGCCGAAATAGTGGTGGAAGAACTCGTCATTGGAGGTAGCGATCAGGAGAGAGTCTCCACCACTAACATCGTACCAGTTTTGGTCGATATAAAATCCCTGCATCCAAGGTACTGAAGCATATCCAAAGTCTTCTGCTAAATCTTGAAAAGTGTTTTCTCCTGGTACCCAAAAGTCATCTATTGGTGTTACACCGTACACTGGATGTATTCTACCCACAGCTCCAACAGTAAAATCCCAATTACCTTTAGTTAATCTAAATCTAGTATCAAATGATCCAAACTTTAAATTAACTCTTTGATTATCTGTATATTGTAATTTAGTAACACAACTGTTACCTAAATATCTTAACCAAAGATTTTGATTAGTGAACTTTTCTCCACGTTCACGAATAAAAGAATAGTTAAGTAGATACTCCCAGCCAATAGCATTACCTATTGTTACATTGTCACTTACCCCATCTTCAGTTCCATAATACCACGTTTTAACCTTGTACTCATAATCCATACGAGCTATTTTTCTCAAACCAACTGTTAAGTTATAATCGTAAGGATTAACTTGTGTTACATCTTCATACCCTTTATTTATAGCTATATAATCTTCTCTTTCAGTAAAAGAAGTACCCATTGTCATGGAGGTATAAAACGTAGAATATTTAAAAAAATCTTTTAATTGAGCAGTACACACTGTACTAATCATTAAAAACAATATAATTAGTTTTTTCATTTTCCTTGTCCTCTATATTTCTTCTTGTAGTTATCACTACTTTTAAATAATGAAGTTTTTGATTTAGCGTGCACACCTCTTTTTACACGTTTCTTCTCTGCAAATGTAAATACTTTTCTAGCCATTTTTTATTTTTTACTCTTACCCATATTTCGTTTTGGTCGATTATGTATAGCTGGTTCTTTCGAAGGTTTTGGAGATTTTTTTGAAGATGTTGGTTTTTTAGGTTTTGTTGGCTTTGAATTTTCTTTTAGTTTCATTGCACTGAAAAATGTACCTCTAACTCCATCTTGATTACCATAAGCTCCTGTTTCTAATCTCTTACTAGTACCTGGTGATCTTTTATCCATTTTCTTGTATGCTTTTGATTTGGCTTTTTGTGCTGCAATGCTAGCTTCCGCGCCTAAACCAAGAAAACCCGTAAATCTACCGCCTAGTCTTACAGCTTTAGATAAAGTTTTAGCTCCAATTTTTTTAGTAGCCTTAGTAGTACCCTTAACAGCTGCTTTAGTTTTAGCCTTATTTTTTACCTTTTCAATGATTTTACCCCCTGTTGTTTTTTCTTTTCTAAGTGGACTCTTATTTACTTGATTAAATGTTCTCATTCGATCTCTTTGTGCAACAACATCATCAGCTGTAAGTTCACTAGCTCTTTTTCTTATCCTAGTAGCTTTCCTTGTTTTTCTAGCTGCAGATTTTTCTCTACCTTGCTCTGTTCTTTTTTTAGCTTTTCTTTCTTTTCTTTCAGCTTTTTTTATCATTCTTCCTTTTGCTTTTTCTAAAAGCTGTTCTTTATTTTCTTCATCTCTTTCTTTAGCTTCTTTATTCATACGTATCTCATCAATTCTACTTCCTATTGGACGCTGAATAGTGAAAGGTGATTCTGTTCTTTTATAAGAAGAGTCATATTTTTTAAATGCCATAGTTATATTATTTTGTATGTTATTGTTACTTTTTCTCCACAATCAATAGCATTTGCTATATCAGGATATATTCTTTTATAAGCTTGTGTTGACTTACCTATAAAACCGTCCTTCGTGATTTGGTTGTTTTCTTGGGAGTCTCCGACGAGTAAACAACCCGCTGTATGCTCGTCAGTATTTCCACAGTGAATAAGGATATACTCAAAACCAGGCACATTAAGAACGTGAAGCATGCCAATGTGAATATTAGGAAAACGCTTTTCATATTTAGCATGATAGCCGCCAACCTTTCGTAAACCCAACTCGTAAGTTCCTTCAGGTATTCTTGTCTCGCCATATTTTTTCTCATCTCTATATTCATCTTCAAGCGTGTATGCTAAAAACTTATTATTTGTTTTATTTATTAATATTCCATTGGTACTATCAGTACCACTTGAAAATCTAATTACTTCTAACTCCATATTATATTATTATTACAGATATATTAGGAGATGTACCCGCTGTTGTTATTCTTAAATTATACTCGCTAGCTTTAAAACGAACGTTATCTTCTAATACTAAACTAGACTTTACGGGTATATCTACTTCTTTTATTAATGTAAAAGTATTAGTACCATCATATAAATCTACTGTTATTGTAACAGCGTTGCTAGTGTTAACATTAGCAATTAATATTTTTTCTATAGCACCACTAACTGTACCACCTTTTGTGATTAAAACGGTAGTTGCTGCTCCTGTTATATTTTTATATACTGCCATAATTATTATATTGCTTCTATTGTTACGTAACCTCCATATATTTCGTCTCCAGATCCTTGAGCCACTTGTATGAATAAATAGTTTGTTGAACTACTATTTACATCTGTTATATCTATTTCAGTATCAACATTTCCAGTTCCTTTACTTACGCCTGTTTTAGAATTTATTTGATGCTCCCAAACCTCTATAGCACCGGTTGCACTACCATACACCATCACGTGTGTAGCTTTATAGCCAGTTGGTATCGGTATTGTAACATATGAGGTGTGATTGCTAAATGATTCTCCAAAAAGATTTTCTGATCCTACGCCAGTATCATCAATGGCATACGTTCTACCACCATCGTCAGGAATAAAATCACTATGTAGTATTTTTATTCTAGTAGTTGATCCGTGCCAACCACCAGCAACTCTACCTTCTTTTAAAGAGTTTCTATGTTCTATTTGTGCACTGTTTATAAACTTCATTTTAATAACTTGTAACTACACGCCGCAAGAACTATTGCCGCTACGCATACTGGACAAGGACACATTATATTTCAAATCCAAAGTTTAATATCATTAATCTAAACCTTGTGCAACTTGCTTTTTTGTTTTCACAAACCCAGCAAGGACAAAGACTTAATTCAAATACTGTTAATGTACTTATTCTTAATGCTATTTCGTATCTATCTTTTTTGTTTCTTGATTTCCAAGAGTTTATCCAATTTATCATATTTATTATTTTAATTTAACAATTCCATCTTCTTCTTGCCGCTCTACCTCTTTCACCTGTCCAACCCCTTGATCTAGCGCAAAATGATTTTCTTCGTTTAGCAGCTTTACTACCAGGTTTTAACTTCGATGGTTTAGTTGTTACAGCTGTTTTTAGTTTACTACCAGGATTTTTACGTTTATACTCGTCAACACCCTTTTGTGTCATACCTCCTCCAGCAGCCGCACCAGTACCAGTAGGATTAGCTTTATTGAAGTTTTTACCACGACCTATCGTTCGTCTTGGTTCTGCTGATTTTTTAAAAGGATTGTTTGATTGTTTGTAAGCCATAACTATATTATTACATGTTTATTGGTGAGCATAACACTTTTTATTTTTGTTTTCAGTGTAGTTCTTACATCTCTGTCCATTTGATTTTGTAGCAGTGCATCTATATTCTTTCAAACCATCACCATCTTTATCCTCACCTTCTTTTCTAGTCTTGTGATGTTGACATAGAGCTGTTTCATTTTTTGTTTCTATCATAATGCTACATCTTTGACCGTTAGATCTTATTCCAGAGCATTGAACTTTTTTAATACCTTCTTTCTTTTTTCTTTCTTCTTCTTCTTTTTGTTTCTTTATTTTTTCTTGTTCTTTTATCCTTTTCTTTTCTTCTTTTCTTTTTCTTTTAGCTTCTACTTTAGCAGCTTCTAGTTCTTCATCTTTTACATTTAAACTCCATTTATCCCAACCGCCAATTAAAGCCACACGTTTCCAAGTTTCATGATCACCTGTTATAGCTTCTTCTAAATTATTTGCTTTATTAACCATCCTAGCTAAAGGAAAATTTGTTGTACCTTCTATTATATTAGCCCACTTGTTTAGGTTAGGATTTTCAATTCTAAAACCTAACTCTTTACTAACACCTTTGTTAAACTTCTCTGTTTTAATAGCGTTGTTTATTTTTCTAATCTTACTACCAATAGGTGGTGATAGGTTTAAAGCTTGTAATAATATTCTAGTATCATCTCTTTGGCCAAATGATTTTTGTTTTTCTTCTTGCCACTGTAATAAAGTATTTTTTAAAGTAGCAATACCAGCTCCGTAAATACCGGTACCTCTAAGTAAAGTATCAAGAGCTCCATTCATTACTCTTTCAGTTGACATTTTCTTTTTTTCATCATCTTCTTCATCTGAACCAAACATCATAAATGCTAATCCACTTTGCAGTGTACCAAATAGTAGGTTTTGCATAGCGCCATAATATATTATTTTAGATATATTAGCTTTACGATCACCCCTATTGTTGACTAAGTCTGATATAGCTTTCTTAGTTAATCTAGTCATCTGCATCGGTGTATTCTGAAAAGCTAAAACTAATCTACCTAATGGACCAGCTTGTTGCTGTGATATTAAGTCAGGTCTTGCAGACTGTTGAGTTTCTTCTGTTTTTTCTTGAAAATCTAAAAAAGCTTGATTTTCAGCATCAACCTTAGTCATACCATCTTTTAAATATCTATTAACCTTGTTTCTATAGAAAACAGCACCACCACTTGCTATAGCAAAGTTATCTGCTATCTGTGTTGGTGTAAAACCTATTTGTAATAAATAATTTAATAGAGCTTGTGGTTTACCTCTACCATCTGAAAAAGCTTTACTAAGTTCTGAAGATGATACATCTATTGCTAAACCAGCTCTTCTTTGTTTTAACATAGGTGAGTTGAACAGCATGGCAAAATCTTTCCAGTATTGAGGTTGATTAGCAAAAGCTTTAGAAGCTGCAAACAAATTGTTGTCAGCAAAATCTATATAGTTGAGTGTAGATATAGTTTGTAACCCAGCTGATCTTATGTTAAAAAACATAATAGCACCAACAGATCCATTAACCCAGTTTTGAAATCGGTTTACAGTTCTATCTGTACCTGTCATTCTATTACTACCAGTCTTCATTCTATAAAGCATATTTTCAAGAGCTTCTCTAAAAGCAGGACCTTTCCCAGCTTCTATTTTGTTTAAGTTTTTTTCAGAAAATATTATATCAATGTTTTGCTGCCAGTTAGCTAAAAACTGCCGCCTACCAACATTGTTAACCGTGTTGGCTAAATCACTAGCAAAAGTTTCTGTCATCCAATAGTCTCTTGGCTTTATATAACCATCTTTGTTTTTAGTTACAGCAGCTGTGTTTTCTGCAAAGCTTCTTAAATCAGCATTTGCATTAACATAACTTAGCAACTTTGTTTTAGCTTGCTTAGATAACCCTGGTATATCAATACCAGATTTGTTCCATAGATAAACTCTTGCAGCCATTTCAGCTGTAAAGTTTGTGCCAGGCACTATATCATTAAATGATTTGACAACATTTGGAAATCTTTTTTTCAAGTTGCTATAATCATCAGCCATATTTTGTTTATATGTATTCCAGTCTTTATAACCTTGAGCATAAGGCTTAAGTAAATTTTCTTTAAAAAACTCCATGTCAGCATCACCCTGTTTACCCTTTCCTAAAAAACTATATAATAGACCTTTAAAATCTTCAGCTGATGGTGGTATGAAAAAATCAAACTTACCTTTGCCCCTACCTCTTATTCTTGCTTCAGCTGCTGAAAAAACTTTTTCTTTACCTATATTTAAAGATCTTTCTAGCATTTCATTGAAAGTTGCGTCAGCATCTTTACTAAATTTAATTTTAGCTTGAACAACTTTAGATTTAATATCTAGTTGATTTAGTACATTTTTAACAGCTTCAACGTTAGTTATAGCGTCATCAACAAAGTACATGTCGTTGTAACCTTCGGCAAACTTATCTAACATCCATTGCGCTTTAGCTTCACCAGTGCTGTTGCCTAGTCCAGTTACATTTTTTCTAGGTATATTTATACCGTTACTTTTCAACCAATCGTGTATAGCTTGTTCACTTTCTGACGCTCTAGCTGTTAGTATAAAAACGTTATCAGATCCATATTTAGCAATTTGATTTTTCATCTTTTCAAACAATGGTCCTGGTTTACCCTTAGTTACCTTATTAAAATCGCTAAAATCAAACTGCCAACCTTCAGCTGCTAGTTTCTCACCGACCTTAGGCCAGTTAGCAGATGATATACGTTTTGTTTCACCATCTTTTTTAGCTATTACAAAGTTATCACTTATACCTACAGTTTCATCAAAATCAAAAGTAGACATACCTCTTTTATTAATAAATGTGTAGCCACTTTTTTCTAAATCAGCTTGTATAGCTTTGTTTTGTTTTTTAATTGATTCAGCTTGTTTGTTAAAAGCATCAATAGTTTTTCTTAAATTTTCTTCAGCTTTAAAAGTATTTTTAATATTATTAGATACTTTGTTGTTGTCTTTAGAAAACAACACTACAGAGTCTTTGTACTTTTTGTTAGCAAGAACATCTTGTAAGGTTTCACCATTTGGTCCTATAAAAAACTTACTATCTTGTGGCACTACTCCAACTCTATCATAACCAAGAGTACTATTTCTACCTAAACCTTCAAATCCTAACGTTTTGTTACCATCTATTTTTTTAGTTACATAATCAGATGTTAACAATTGACTGTGACCATTAAATATTCTATCTAACTCGCTGTCTAAATCAACAGAAGTATCATCAATTAACTTAGCTATTTCTAACATTGTGTTAGCGTTAGGTGTTAAGTGTTCGCCTTTAAATTTAAGAAGCTCAATTACTTTTTTATCAATTTGATCTGGAGTTAGGTTTTTTAATTCACCAGCTTTTTGTAAAACACTTTTTACTTCTTCAAACTGAGGATGTTTTGTGTTTACACTTATTCCTTTTTTATTTTTATCGTTAGTGTAGTTTCCATCTTTATCTACATACAAAGCTTGTGATCCATCTCTAAAATCAATCATAGCTAAATCTGTAAAAGCTCTAAAACCTCCAGCTAGTTGAGTTTGTGCTTGAAGTATATGTAGTACAGTTTCTTTACCTATTGTTTTATTTTGAGCTAATGTTATTAAGGTTTTTGCAATATGTTTTGCTAAAGTTGGGTTTGCGTTATTAGCACCAACAACTCTATCAGCGATAGAGTCTAAATACATTTGCCTTTTTTCAGCTGCAGTTATAGGCATGTTAGCTATCTCTATAACATCATTCAGTACGCTATCTTGTATTTTAGTGTTCATAGCATTTACAGAACCAATATCTATACCAACATCAGTTTTGCCATCTGGATTTTGTTTAGCTCTGTTTATCTTGTCTTGAAGAGAAGAATAATAATCTCCTGATTTATCAAGACCTCTTTTTTTCTTTGCTGGATCTAGATATCTAAGGTGGTACGCAAATATTTCTAACTTACCCTGTCTTTGTAGTTCATTTATGATGTCACCACCAAGAAAATCAAAAACAAAATTCATTTGTCTATCTATTTTATCCAAAACATCTTTATTGTTTCTATTTAAAACACCATCGTCACTATAAGCTTTTTTGGTTTTTTCATCTAAGTTGCTAGCTGCAATACCTTTTTTAAATTGAACCTCATCAGTAGTAGGTATAGATCCGTTTGTATATAATGAATTTACTACATCTACTGTAAATTGTGGTATTTCATGAACATAATCTTTTATAAGTTTACCCTTACTATCTATAAAACTATTAACACCATCTTTGCTTGAAGTTATATCATTCACTAGTTGATCGAAGTGTTGTCCAAACATTTCTCCGGTATAATTTTTTGGAATTTTATTTGTTTTACCTTCTCTAGAGAACAGTATATTTGGATCTCTATCTATTATTTTAGCTATTAAAGCTTTTTCATTATCTATTTGAGTTTTATCATCAAGAGCTAATACTTTTCTTCTTCTTTTTTGAACATCAGGTTTTGATAAAACCTCTGACGTTGCATCAAAAGCAAGTTCAACACCTATATTCATAGCCAAAGCATCTTTTCTAGTTCCAAGCGTTGAACCAACAACTTTATAACCCAACTCAGCTTCCATATTAGTGCCTCTAAAAAAAGCTAATATTTTAGCGTCACTAGGTAGTTTCTTTTTAGTATTTAAAAAAGGACCAGAAGTTCTATTTATTTCTCCACGAACAGTGTTCATAGGTAGTAAACCATCGCTTATGAGCTGATCAACCTCTGTGGGTTCTGTTATTCTTCTTGATTCTGTGAATATTCTTAGCTCAGGATCTACGTTTCTTTCCATTTGAACTAACGTTTCTGTTGACAAAGCATTAAACACGGCTGGAAAATGCTCTACTAAAAACGCATCATAATCAGCTCTTGAACCTATCATCTTCTGTATAGGTTTTTTTAATTGCTCTTTAAAAGCTTTTTCAATAGCTATTCTAAATTTAGTGTCACTAACATCTGGAAGCCTAGTGCCAAAAGTTGTTGTTACAACCTGAACAACTTTATCCATTAGTTCCTCATTTAAATTTATATCTTGTCTTAATTGAGAATACAGTTCGGTGTCAGTTTCTTTTAAACCTATATTATCAATGTAACGCGTTTCAGCGTCGGTGTCAGCTTGTAGTTGTACAACCGGAGCACCTTCTTCTGTTTTAGCGTCAACATCTTTAGCTCTACTGATTTTATCAGGCGAATAACCTAATTCTGGACTTTTCTGTACGTTTAAAGATTTATTACCTAACTGTGTGTTTATCCAGCTAAATAAACTAGGATGCTTTGTAACATCGTAGTTTTTTACATGACTAGTTAACTCAGCGTATACATCGTTTATAAACTGCTTCTTAACGTCGTTAGGTTTATTTTTCATTGGAACACTTGGGTTTGCTTTAGCTTGAGCTGCCAGTATAAGACCATCTAGCATTTTTCCTTGCTGCATCACGTTTAAAGCTACTTGGAACCCACCGTTTCTCCAGTCTTCAACACTGTAGTGTTGACCTATTTTATCTATAGTAGGACCTTTGTCAGCGGACTTTCTATAACCAGGTTTTTCCATTATATCGTTGTATTCTGATAAAGCCTCTTGAAACTTCTTTTGATCAGCAGTGCTTGCATTATCTTTTACAACATAACTATCGTCTTCTACTTTACCAAACTTATTTAGTGTTTTTTCTAGTTGTTTTATTCTAGATGTTTTTGCTTTTATTTTTCTTTCAACAAATTTACCAAGTTTATTTTGTTCAAAAGAATCTAAATAATCAACTAAATAACCAATCGCATCTTGTGGTGTATCAAATTTGTAATCACCCTTAACGACACCACGTAGTATATTCATGGTGCTTTGACCACTCATTTTAGAAGCTTTTTTTCTAGCGTTTTTAAAATTACGATGCTGCATCAGATCTTGAACTCTTTTTGTATATTCATCTTTAGCTAAATCACTTTGTGAGTTAACATCCATACCTTTTTTTACATCCCACATCCTAGTGCCTTTATCATCTACAACTATGTTACTTAAGCTGTTAACAACGGCGCGGTGTAAATCATAAAGCTCTGAGTCTGACTTTAAAGCTTCATTTAGATTTATAGCAAAATCATTTATCTCACCTCTTTTCATTGTTATAGCATCTAAAGCGTGGCCAATTTCATGAGAAAAAACAGTTCCTTGTAGTATATTTCCATCTCTTAAAGCTTGGTTAACGGCTGTTTTAGAAGCCGTGGTTATATATTTTCCATCAAATATAGTACCTTTTATACTACCATCATTTAGTCCCTGTAGAATTTCTTGCTTTTTATCTTCAGGTATATTAAACTCGTCTAATTTTTCTTTTATTTGCTCTATAGTTAGATCTGATTCAACTTCTAAATCGCTTAACTCTTTAATATTAGGATTATTTTTTAGTATTAAACTTACAGCTTCTTTACCACCCCTGTAAATACTTGTTGCGTCAGCAGCACCAACTATAGTAGATTGAGCATACGATTCTAAAATTTGGTTTTCAGCTTTTTTATTTCTCTTTAATTTTGGATTCTCTTCTTTAGCTTCTTTAAAAGTTTTTCCATTGTATACGTTTCTTTCTACTAACTCTCTTATGTTGTCATACTTTTTAATTCTATCTGCTTCTGATTTTAAAAAGCTATTCTTTACATGCATATTTATTAATAAGAGCTTTTGTCTATTATTAAGATCTGCAAAATCAGAATTCTTTTTATTTAAAAAGTCGTGAGCTTGTCTACCTCTTTTACCAAACAATTTATCAACCAAACCTCCTTCAGAAAGTATATCACCTTCGTATTGTTTTTGTATATCGTTAATTGTTTTGTTTTTTATTTCATTAACGTTTTCCATTCTAGCTCTAAACGAGTCTGCAGCTTTTTTATCTGTTTTATCAAGTTTGTCTAAATATTTTTCAACTTTATTATTAACTTGATCTTCAG
>Ga0209645_1000967_pt1 | contig 14651 bp, 10 predicted proteins | sample ETNvirenome_6_30_FD_184070 | JGI IMG/M metagenome (GOLD analysis project Ga0209645, IMG submission 184070) | Marine viral communities from the Pacific Ocean - ETNP_6_30 (SPAdes) (version 2) | ecosystem: Environmental > Aquatic > Marine > Oceanic | place: Pacific Ocean | collected 2013-06-19
TCTTTTCGCTGAGCAATGAACCCATCCTGAATTTGGATCAACACCATCATAGAACTCTAGTATTAACTGATCAAATTCACAATTTTTTGTAATCCACGTTGCGAGCTCCTTGTTGTCAACTCCATTTATCTCAAAGTCTGCTGCCTCACCCTTGGCATGTTGTGACTTAGACGAAGAGCCGATAGCCTCGCACAACGCTGGGCTTCTATAGCCTGAAGATATCATAACCGGTTTACCAAAATGCTCACGCACTGGTTGTAGGATGGCCTCCGCTAGGTGAATAAGATTGTTAATCTCCGCGGTCCCCGGTTCATTGTTAATGTTTTTACGTACCGCTGTTTGAGATTTAGTTAGCTCTGCTAGTGAAAAGTTTTCTGATAGTTTCATGACATCATCCCTAATAATGTTTCTATAAAAATTAATCCTACAGCCCCCACTGTAGATAAAACAACCCATAGAATCGTATCTATTTTACCACCCAATTTTTCTACGTCTTTATGCACGTGTTGTACATCTTCTTTTAAATTATTTAATTCTCTTTTCACCCCGGTTATGTGTCCTTGTATTGAAATTATATGTTCTCGTTCTGTTTGTGGTTCCATTTCCATCAAGCTAGTCCCCGCTCTTTTCTTCTATAGAGTTGTTCAGTTGGCGACAAGTATACACTTTCTGAATTTGTAAGTCCAGTCTGCGGACTAACCGCGGTTCCCGATACATTGGCCATTTGGTTTGGCGCTACGACAGGGGTTTCTGTGTCAGGAATCGTTGGCACCGGCATGTTTGGTTGAGCTGTTTGTGTCTGTGTGGGTGTGACAGGGGCTCTTGATACTTGTTCTGGTTCTTTTCTTTCTATTTCAAAGTCTTCAAATCTTTTCATAGACCATTTTGCTTTAGCTTCTTCTAATTTTCCAAGAGGTAAAAAATCTTGTATATTAAATCTTTTGTTAGGGTTTGCATTTGCAATTTTTTTGTATCTAGACATTAAACCCCCTCTACCATAAGACAACGGTTTGTATCGTCCAGTCAAAATAGCACCAATGGTGCTAGCAGGAATTTTTCTGTCACTTAAAGCTGTAATAATTTGACTTTGAGTCATTAATCCAGAATCTAGTGCAGATTTAACTGCTCTATAAAATTTGTATTGTTCTCTAAACGCTTCTTCATTCATATCATTGTATTCACGTACAAGTTGTGCTGGTCCACGTTGTTGATAGTTTTTTGTGCTGTACCAACCTTCACTAACTTTTGGTTCTTTAAACGTGTTTTGAAACTCACTAATTTTAAAAGCAAATGATCCAGGAACATCAACTGTTACTGTAGAACCACCTATTAATTTAAATGCTTCATCTCCTATTTCTATAGGTTGTCCTGTTCCTGACACGTCTCCTGCTAATGCAGCTGTTACACGTTGCGCAGAACTAATAACACCTGGTTCGTTTTTGTTTAATATATGCATAATACCTTTATCAAATTTTTCTAAAGCGGTATCTGAATCAGACCACACGGAGCTTCCTGTTTTTGTTTTACCTGTTAAAGCTTCATACACACCCTCTGTACCAATAGATAAACCAAACAACGTACCGTTTAATAAATCAAGCAAAGGACCTGACGCACCGAAATATTCTGATAGAACATCTGTTTCTATTCTATCGGGATCTAGTTTTGTTTTAGGATCTGTTGCTCTAACTATTAAATTGTTTACTGTAGAACTAATTAAATCATATGGATTGTATCGAGACATATCAAATACCTTAAATGTGCCTTTATCTTTATCTAAATTACTAATAGGTATTAAATCACTGTACTTCATGTAATCTGCTGCAAACTCATCTTTGTAGGTTCTAATTTGTTCAGGTGTAATATCAGTCATAGCATAACCTAACCCTCTAGCGCCCTCGTTTAACGCCCAAAGTGTTGCAGCTTGTCCCATTAACGATCTGTATCCCATGGCTCTAAGAGTTGGGTTGTCAGACGCTATATGTTTCATTGCTAATACAGATGTTGCAAAACTTGTTCTAATTATCTCTGCAGGGAAAGATACAAAGTTACCGATAAAAGGTATTTTTCTAATAGCTTGAATCATAGGTGGCACTTTACTATAAGTAGGCATAAGTTCTCTTACCAACATCCCAGCATATTCTTCTACAGCTTCGTACATATTTTTTGGATTAAATTCTGTAATACCAAAATCATCTCTAACTGCTTTTTTAACTTCGTTAATATTTTTAAACGCACCTTTAAGTTGTGATTTTACATACTCATGACCGTACCATTTCCAAACGTTGTCACCACCTGAGTATAGTCTTGTAGCTGTTTTCATAAGTTTAGAGTTGTCAGCAGCACCTGCTAGTTTGCCAAACGTGCCAACTTTACCTGATTTTATATCTGCAAGAACTGCACTTAGCTCTGATGCTACGATATTTTCATCAATCACTCCAAGTTCAGATTTTCTTGTAATATTTTTTATTAACTGTTCTTCGTTAAAAGTTCTACCTGCTCCAAAAATATCATCTAATGTAATTTTAATTGCATCTGTTACAGAAGCTGCTCCACCTATCCATCCATTATTAAGGACAAATGCTGCAGCACTACCAAAGTTACGTGTTTGAGTTGCTGGAGATAGAACTGTTTTACCTGTTTGCACACCTGCTTTATATGCAATCATAGATTGATAAATACTACTCTCCATAAATTTATCTAATTGTCCAAGCGACCCTCGCAACATTCCAGTTACTTCTTTTGATCCGTACAGTTGTGTAATACCTGAGTCTAATAAACCAAGACCTGGAACACGACCAACAGATACAGGGTTAACAACACCTGCTCTAATAGCTTCGTCTCGTGATACAAACAAACGTCCTTGTTGTAATAACAATTCACCAATACGATCATAGTTTTTTAAGTTTGCAGCCTGTGTTACCAAACTTGCTGTTGTCTGCATGACAGAAGAACGTAGTCCTTTTTCTTCTCCTAATAGTTTTCTAATAACATCAGGAAGTTCTTCTCCTGTTTGCACATACACATCATCTAGTTTTAAATTTTCTTTTGCTATTTTTTGTAATTGTATAATTGGGTCAAATCCTTCTGTTTTAACCGTAGCCAATAAATCATCTACCTGTTGTCTTGCAAAATTTCTAATTGCAACATCTGTGTTTTCTGTAGAGTTTTTAATAGCTAGTTCTACTAAAGACTCATTATTACGAATACGATCAACCACAAAGTCAATTGCTTGTTCTTTTATTTTAGGGTCTACTTTAAATTGTGGGTTTGTAAATACACCAAACGATTGTCTAATATATGATTTTAAATTACTTGTTAAAAATTGTTTTAAACCACTATCGTCAGGCAACACATCTTTATAAAAGTTACGCACCGAGTCAAACTCTTCACTTAGTGCTTTTGACATAGCTTGTAGTTCTTGTGGTAAATCAGATAACTTTATTTGTCCTTTTATGTACGATAACACTTGATCAAGTAAATAATCTTGCCCTGCCGGAGATGTTTTATTTGTATTGTATTTTTTTAAAAACCCGTTTGCTAAATCGTATGCTTTAACTTCTATAGAGTCTAACATTTTTTCTATTTGTCTAGATTTTGATTTAATAAAGTTTTGTGTTTTTACATCTAAATATAATTGGTCGGGACTTCTTGCTCCTGCTTCTCTAAAAAACTCAAATACTTTGTCTATTTTTTTAAGATTAGCTTTTAATGGGTCAGCGTTATTTACTTCAAACATTCTCCAATCTTTAAAATCAGGGAGTTGTTTTATCAATCCAGGTTTCGCACCCATCGCTGCAACCGTAGCTCTCGTAATTATGTCTTTGCCTAAAAAGTTTGCAAATATTTTAGTGCCGCCTGCAAGACCTTGACTTACTTCCCTTAGTCCTGGAACCTCTACTTCTAGTTTTCCTGCTGCACTAAATGGTGCTTTTAATGTACCGCTTGCTAAATAAGATAATGGTTTAACTGCTAACTCATTTCCTAATTGTAATGTTTTACTGGCTACAGCTGCTCCAGGTTTAAGTAAACCATTTTTTGTAGCGTACCATAAAGGAGGACCAACTAGTGGAAACAAACCACCAATGATTGCACCATCTGCACCAAAACGCAATCTGTTTTTAAAATTTGCAACAGATAATTCTTTACCACTTAGTCCTTCTGTGCTTTCATAATCATACCCTAAAGTATTATCAAATAACAACGGATCGTCTGCAAAGACTTCAGACACTGTATTGTATGGACCACCTGCAATAAAATCAGTAGTGCCAAACACAGCAGCTGTTGTACCAACACGTTTTGCAACGTTAGATATTTTTGTGCCTAACAGCGCACCACCAGTTAAACTATATGTTGGTGTTGCAAATAAATTTAAACCTTTAGATTTAAGCATACGTCTTAACAGGTTTACTCCTTTAAACACAGAACCACCTGGCACACCAAACTCAACACCTATTGCCCCAACTTCTCCTAAAAATGTTTCCGGTTCTGTAATACGTCCTTCTTCTATCATTTTGTCGTAAGATTTTTTTATCTTGTCTGTTGCGTTTGTGCCAAACGCCCAATCAGGTGCCGTTGCCGCAAGGTCCACGATGTTGTATCCAAGACGCGTAAACCCTGTTTCTTGTGCCCTGTTTACTTCGTCAATAAAAGAAATGTATGTTTGTTCGTCAGGTGTTTTACCAACGCTTTGTGTTAAAAATTGTCGTAAACCGTATACAGCAGGGAAGTATTCTTCCATTTGTATGTCGTTTTCTGTGCCCTTACGCAAACTGTTATAAATGCTTTCAACAGTTTCTAAAGCCATTATTTGTCCTGTTGCTGGTGCAGCAACAACACTTTTTACAATAGGGCTTTCTGTAAACAGTTTATAGCCTTCTGTTAATGGTCTAACTTCTATGGGTCTATCACCTTTATTTAAAACTGTGCGTGTGTCTTTTAACACATCCTCTACTTTTATTTCTGTTGCTTCTCTAATAGGTTCTATTGTGTCAGATAGTTTGTCGTCGTATAAATCTTTTATATCTTGTTGTAGTTCTCTTATGTTGCCAAAGCCAAAAGAAAGACCGGTAAATCTATCGCTTATTCTTTTTTCTTCATCATCACCAACTAACCCTGGTGTAACAAAACCTTCTCTACCGAGTATTTTATATTCTTCCATAGATTTAAGTGTTGGTATATTTTTTTCTATAAATTCTTTAAATGCAGCCACTCCAGAAAAACCAGGCGGTTTAGGGTTTATAATTTTACCGCTTACACCAAAATTTTTTAAAAAGCCTTCTGCTACATCAGGTTGCATAGAAACACCTAACTCTTCAGCTTTTGTAATAATATTTTTAACATTTTTTATTTCAACGTCTGTTAAATTTTTTCCATTTAATACTTTAGAATTTAATTTTTCTATAAACTTAACAGCAGGTTCTTTAAAGTTTCTGTGTAACGGTTGAAATATTAATTGTCTATTTGCTGGAAACTCTAAACCACCAATGTTTGTTTCTACAGATTTTATGTGATCAACTTCAAAAAGTCTAGAGTCAGTGTTTTTGTTAAATAAATTTTTAAAATCTATTTTTTTTGAAGATATTATTCCTGTTGTTGGATCTACCGTTGTGTTTATTTTTTCAACAAGTTTTGAATTATTTAAAATATTTTTTTGCAAATTTTCATTATTTACAGTTAAATCGTTTACATATTTAGCGTATGTTCTCTGTTGTTCTCTAAGTATTTTTTCTTCAGGAGATAAATTTTTAACAGCTGTTGATATTTTTTCTCTTCTTCTGGCTTTTCGTTCTGCTATCCCTGCTGTATATTTTGCCCAAGCTAAGTCTCCTTCTGGCGTTCCTCTATTTGCTTTTAACTCTTTTAATTGTTTATTTTTTTTCCTATAATTTGTATTAGATGAAATACGTTTTTGCAAAAGTTCTCTTGCTTGTTCTATAGGTATAAAAAGTTCATCTGCTATCTCTGAAGCTACTTTTTGTTTAGCTAGTTCTTGATTTGGTATATTGTAATTTTTTAATTTATTAGAACCATCACTTTTTGATATAATATTTAAAGGATCGTTCCAATTGTCTCCAAATTCAGTTGGGTCGTATTTTCTGTCAGAATACATTCCACGATAAATTTGAGAATAATCATCTACAGGTAATTGTTTTTCTGCAGTTAAAGTTCTGTTAACATATCTTTTTATTACATCATCTGTTAAAAAACCTTTTTTACTTTTTAATTTTAATTTTTTTATAGCTTCAATGTTTTCGTCTCTAGATAAATTAAAATCTACTTTGCTTGCTACTAAATTTTGAGCATCTCCTAATTCAACTTTTGCAGCAGGACCAAGTAAATCATTAACTCGTGTTTCAGATATACCTGTTATTTTAGCTAGTTCTGCTCTATTAGCACCAGGGTTTGCTTCTAATGCATCCATTATAATTTTTTTAGTTGCTGCGGTTTTATTTGTAAAATAACTAATATCTCTTTCGGGTTTTTTACTTTTAATTAACTCATCTATGTTTTTAACAACATCTGCACCGACTCCTGACGTTGGTTTAGGTGAAACTCCACGTGTGGCAGAAAAACTAGTGTCACCATATTTTATATCACTTGCTAAGTTACCTCCAACTTTACCAGCACCTTTTGCAATTTTACCAGCACCTGTAACTGGAATGGCCTCTGTTAATAACGCAGCGGCTAATCCAGTTTGTGAAGCTAAACTATTTTTATTGTAAAAATCTTCTATATACCTAAGTTGTTCAGGAGTTGGATCTCCCCCTAACATTTCTCTAACTTTATTCATGTTAAGTTTTGGTGCAACATAACCTAAAATACCATCGCCCTCGTCATACAATTCTTTAATTGTAAACCGACCACCTGGACCATCAATAGCAGCTAAACCCATAGCGCCTAATTCTTTAAATTCGTTTTTAAATCTAGCTACAGCATTGTACAAACTACTACCTTCTTCTTGTAGTTTAGATGCCGCAACTTGCCTAGCTCTTCTGTCTAGCTCTCTATCGTATCGTTCTTTTATATTGGGATTGTTTAGGTAAAAATCTCTATCTTTACCTGTTAGTTGGTTGATGCCGTCTTCCCCAACTAATTTTGTATCTACATACTCTTCGTAGGTTTTTGGGTAAGCATTTAAAATGCCTTCAGCAATTTTCATTTAAGCCACCTGTGCTGGTAGTTGTAAATCCGTGTTATACTTTTGGTTAAATTGTGCGATGTCTTCTTGTGTTTCTAAGTTTGCAAAATCAAGCAAGGCTGCTTCACTTGTTGCAAGTAATCTAACAACACCGTCAGTTACTTCTTGTGGCAGTCGTGCACGTAATTCCTCGAATGTCAGTCCAACAGAATTAGATTGTGGTTGTGTTTGTGTTTGTTGCGCCATCATCGGATCGCCGCCTTCTTGTAATCCAACACGGCCACCTTCTGCGTATGTGCCCATACCTAAATAACCTAAGTCTAAACCTATGCCGCTAAACCCTCTTTCTAAAATTATGGCCTCTGCTATTTCTTTTGATCTTAGTGCGTGTTCACTCGTTTTAGGTGTTAAACCTTCACTGGTCGCTATTGTTTCAGCTCGACTATTTATACTTAGTATTTCTACTTCTCCAAGTTTAGACACAATAGGAGATGTATATTTAGCAGTGGCTATACCTATTGCGTTTCTAGCCTCTTGTCTTTGTGTTGGAGTGCTGTTTGGATCTAATATAATTTTAGACTGTTTTTCAATTTCTTCATTTATAGATTCAAAATCTTTTTTATCTAACTTAGCTAATTCAATGTCGCCATTTATTTTCATTTGTAATCTTTCCGTTTCAGATGCGTCTTGTAAATTAAATAAATTTAAATCCCCTGCTTGTTGTATAGCAATTAAATCTTTTTCTTGTTCAAATTTTCGTTCACTTTCAAAATCACTTAAGGCAGCACCTGCCATTAATTTTTTATTAGCTGCTAGTTTAGCTTGGTAGTCTGCTTCTTTAGCCGCGGAGCTCGCTGCAAGATCCTGTCCAAGTCCTGACAATGCTGGACTTGCCGCTTGTAGTGCACCGATAAATCCACTACGACCTGTTGGTTGTGCACCCATGATCTCGGCCCCTGCTGATGCAATACGTAAATAATCTGCTGTTGATAATCCTTTTTGTCTTTGTGGTTCTTCAAGCAAACCCATTTCTTCTAGATAACCTACGGCTCCTCCTGGTTGATAACCTACACGTCCGCCGTTTTCAAAACCAGATACAATACCATTATTGCGTGAAGAAGCTTTACCGCCTCTTTTAAACATTGGTCTGTTTAATGATTTCATTATCCTTGTCCTCGGTTGTTAAAGAATCCACCAGCTCCTAGTAAACCAAGAATCCCGGTCCCCGCTCCAAAAAGAGTTTGCATTGTAGATGGGTTAGGTGTTGTTTGGAATGTTGTACCACCTGGAGCACCATATGCAGCACCTAACATCTGACCCATGAAACCCATGCCTTGTTGCGGTGCGTAAGCTAGCGCTTGAGCAGCTTGCTGTTGTGCATCTAGAACTGATTGTTGGTAAGCTTGGTTTTGTGCTCCCATTTGTGATAGTGCATTAATTTGATTTCCAAGCATAGACATATCATATTGTCCAAGACCTTGTTCAGCTGCAGATAAACCACCGTATTGTGCTAGTGTATTTGATAGTTGCTGTTGTGCTTGACCAGCCATGCCTGCTTGCGCGGCTCCTGCTGCACCGTACATTTGTTGGTTTTGTAATGCTTGTTGATTTGCTTGTTGGAATGCTTGTGCCGCTAATTGGTTTGCTTGTGAAAAACCTTGACTCAATAAGTTTGCTTGTAAACCAGCTCCACCTAAAGCAGCGTCTGCTCCAAGCTGTGCTTGTGCAACTGCTGCACGACTACCACCAAACGCTGATCCTGCACCTGCTCCAAACTGTGCCGCTTGTTCTCCAACTTGTTGTTGATAAGCAGCCATTGACGCATCAATAACTTCTTGTTGGTACGGTGACATAAATTGTTTGTATGCATCAGGTCCCATGTACGCGGCGCCCGCATCTTGGCCCGCTGCTGCAGCTCCCAACATCGCATCATAAGCAGCCCCTGCTTTTTGCATGTATGGGTCAGCTACGTCTCTGTTTTGTGCAAAATAATCAGCAGCTCCTGTTTGAAATCCTTTTGCTCTTTCTAGGTATGCTTGATAACCACCAAGGCCACCTGCTAACTTTTGAGCTTGAATTGTAAGAGGGTCTTGACCTGCTACAAATTGATCTCCTGTAAATGATGAAGGGTCTACGTAAAAAGGACTATCTGTAATTGGTTTTTTGCCAGTAAAATATTGAGAAAAATCTTCACCAATACCAACTATATACGGAGGAGGCATTTGTGTGGTTACTGATGTCGCCATTATGCTATTGCCTCCATTTGATCCATAAGTTGATACATTTTTTGTGCTGCTGCTCTAGGATTTCCTGCTCCGCCTGTCATTTTATCAAAACCTTTCATAGCATCAGCCGTTAATACAAATTCATTTTTTGACAACATAGCTGGTACGTCGTCAGCTTTTTCTTCAATACCTTGTGATACAAAAATACCATCACGGCCATCTAATTGCATGCCACGAGGCATGCCAGGAGCCGCTGCAATAATACCTGTATCACCGCCTTCATTATAACCTACTCTACCACCCATTGCTAGTCCTAAAGGTTTACCGTATTTATTCCATAATCTAGTAATTTCTGGATCTGCGTAAGGGCTGTCTCCATAACTTCTACCGGTTGTCTTTTTGTAACTTTCAAACCATTCTCTCCAAGCAGCGCCCTCTTGTCTTTCGTCTTCCATTTTTTGTTTTTTTAACTCTTCAGCTAAAGGCATAACTTGTGACAGTGTTGTAGTTGTACCAATAGTTGTTAAAGTTTTCATAAGATCAAATTTTGATTTTCCTGTTTTTGGGTCTTCGCTAGTAAAACCAGGAAATACTGCTTCTCCTACACTTTGCGTAAATGTATCAGCTGTCCCTCCAGGACCAAAAAAAGATTCTGAGCTTGCAATTGCTTCTAGTTCTTTTTCACTTAAAGGACTATATGTTGGACTTCCTGGTTTTGGACTAGAAGCTAAATTTGTAGCTTGTTTATCAAGAGCTGCTTGTTGAAAATTTAAATTTTGTATATAACTAGGATTCTCATAACCACTTTTAAAAGCATCCATAAAAGTTACTCCACCTTTACCATCACCAATACTCATTATGCCCTCTTTAAGTCCAGAACCTATTCTTCCATAACCTTGTGGGTTACGTGCTTTGTATCCTTGTGCACTTAAAAAAGTACCCAAGGCCGTATACGGATCAAGTTTACCAGAATGCAGTTTAGCTGATCCAAGTTGACCTAAACCTAAAGCAAGAGGCATGCTTAGTGGACCAGCGAACATCATAGAAAGTGGACCAACAAAAGGAGCAATCTCCTTTGGTACTAAAGCGTCTGCAACTTTATCAAAAAATTTTGTGATTCTACTCATTAGTCTCCTGACTCCGCACCCATAGGTGGCATTTCTAATATCTTAACTTTAATATCTATGGCTTTTGTATCGGACCAGAGTTGGCCGCAATGTGAGCAGGTGCCTATCGCCTGTTCTTCTGAATCTACCTCATTCTCACAGCTTTTGCAATATATTCTCTGGTAAACTTCAGGTTGTATTACAGGTATTTTTTGACCATCTATAGTCTTATATTCTATGGGCTGTCCTTCTTTGACTAATCTCATTATGTAATCTCTAATACCGACAATAATACATGTAATCTGTTGGCTGTGCCTGCTGTAGCTTTGACTTCGTCACCCTCTTGTAGCACAAGTGGTTGTGTCAAAAGCTCCACGGTCCCTTTTGCACCGACCGCTTTGTCTTTAAACATGCTAAATACAGGGTCACCCGACACATTGTCTCTTGTAATTGTAAGTGTTATGGTGTCAGCGTTATTACTGTCCTCACTAACAAGAATAGACTTGACAAGAGCCGTGGTTGACGCAACAGGAGGTGTGACTGTGTCATCGGTAATAGGCACTTTATATATTTGTGTTGCGTTTGTTGTTGTTAAGTCAACAGCTTTTAATAAAAATGTATCAGCCAAGATAGAAACTCCTTGCTAGGTTTTCGTCTTTTGCTTGTTGCTCGTACGAAAAGTTTAGTTGTGTAATAATTTGTTCAAGCTCACGGATAAGTATGTCAAACTGCACACGATCATATTGCGGTGTAGCTTGTGGTAATCGACCTATTATAACTTTAGCCATTATCGTCCTCCATCCGGTTTTACATCTAATCGCAACGTACCAAATCTCCAGTTATCTCCAACAGCTCTGCTAGATATAAGTAAATTACCTTGACGTCCACGACCACGAGTATCAACTTTAGTTGTTGTAGGTGTTACTGTTGACAAATTAATTCTAACGTTTGTGTAGTTAATAACTTTTTTATCGTCAGCGTGCGCTGCAGCTGTTGTACCACTAACACCTCTTGTTATTGTACCGCCTAACACGTTTACAGTTTTACTTGTGTAAGAAATTAGTTCTGCATCAATCAATATAGTTCCAGAAGATGGAAAGTTTGACGCGTCTGTTAGGGTAATAGAAGTTAACGCTCCACTACCCAATGCTCCGTTCAATGTAGTCTCGTTTGTTATAGAATTGTAATCTTTAAAACTTAACAATACTTCTGCACTACCTCTTTGTTCTTTAAAGTCCGGTATAAATCTACTTATGGATAGCAGTTGTTCTCCGTCCTGTATGTCAAAGTCACCTGACTGTAGTGAGCATACAATTGGGTCGACCACATTATCAAAACCTGATTCATGCACATACACTCTAGAGGCTCCATCAGTCAACCCAAGCACTGTAGGTGTTGTTCCATTTGTCGTAGGTAAATACTCAGTCGCATATGGTAAATCATACACACCTCTGTCAAGCCACGTTGTTCTTGCAAGTGTGTTTGTATACCATAAGTTTTCTAAATAATTGTAAGTTACATTACGATCTATAAAGTCAGAATCTTTACTAGCATAAAACCATGTAATTTCGTTAAAGTCTGTGTTTAGTCCAGCATACACCAAACCTTGTTGTGCTATACTAAAGTTGTCGAACACAAAATCTTGAACTGTGCACGGTAATTTTTTAATTGCACCATCAAACATGTAGAAAGCATTTTGACTCATCCAAAAACTTGTACCATTTACGTCAACAGCACAATGCGGTGACACAGCACCACAGTTAGCTCCAACTTGATTTAGTCCAAATATAAAAGGTGGTCCAATAAATTGCAAAGAGTGTAGAGATGTGTCTGTCCAAATTAAAATAGAACCCCTAGACCTTACAGCTGTCATAATTTTAGAACCATCTTGTATTCTAAATGAACCTGCTGTGTTTACACTTGACGGAAACCATGTTGTAAAATCTTCTTGGTTAGAGAACCTAAGAAACAAATCATCTTGCGATGTTGTTGAACCTATTGTTGTTTCAGTGCCCATTAGAATTAAATGTCTATCAGGTGTAGATAGTATTAAATGTCTTGATGCAGTTGGTGCGTTTGCACTAGCCAATGCAGCTCTGCTAGTTGTGCCTGCAGAAGTGTCCCATTTAAATAAAGAACCATCAGCAGCTAACGCTAACAGATCTTCACCAAAACTTTCAAACACCCAATACCTACTGTCAATTGTTGTAGTAGTAGTTGTAGACGCAGTGTTCCAACCTGTAAAAATATAAGCTGTATTACTTGCATCAACAACAAGAGTAACCGCTGTGTTGTCAGCATGTGTGGTTCTAGCATGACTACCAACAGCACTATTAGAAGTAGAACTAGTTACACTAGCAACACCACGTATTACTGTTAATGTATTACTGCTGACAGAAGATACTTTCATAAGTTCTTGGTCAACCATAATGTAATCATTAGCTGCAAACTTACTACCGTCATCTACATCAATTCCTGTTTCTGTTGCATCTAGTGCTTCGTTTAATTGATCTGTAATTGTTGGTGTAATTACACCATTCCATGCAGGTATACCCCAACCATAACCATATACGTTTGTTTCTGGTCCTGGCGCTATTTGATATTCTACATCCACGGTGCTCGATCCACCGCCCGTTGCACCTGAACTAGCATTACTTGAATGTGTAACAGTGTACTGACTAGGGCTAATAATAGTTGTAATCTCAAACTCTGCGTTCATGTCAAGGCCACCTACAGCATCTGCATTAGAAAATGTTACAAAGTCACCTGCCGTTGCTCCATGACCAGAATCAGTTACAGTCACAATTGCTGATCCACTAGTTGTTACAAATGGATTTGTAAGATTACTTTCTGTTGCACGAATAGGTGTAACGTCTGCTACAACACCTTCTTTGTACACATATAATTTTCTGTCTGTGCCAAGCGCTAGATGTCTTGTACCTGTAAGATCTGTCCATCCAAATTGATCACGAACAACACCTATTAATTTGTCTGTAAATAAATTTATCCAACCACCTATTTTTTCTGGCTGTCCGTAACGAAATCGTACATTTTCTCCATCAACCCATTTACCTTCAGCACCATATACAGTGCTTTGTTTATCAAATCCTGGTGCAAATTTTGTAGAAGACAAAGGCATTATATAATCCTCACAAATTGATAACTTATAGATCCATCACCGCCGTCACCACCAAGTCTTCTGCCAATAGTAGGAATTTGAGCAGAGCCACCACCGCCACCGCCACCATTAGTGCCATCTGTTCCGTCTGTACCACTACCTGATGAAGAACCACCAGCGCCGCTACCAGAACCTGCTCCACTGTTACCTCCAGCTTTACCATCAATTCTACAGTTGTCGCCACTACAATCTGCTCCTATGGTTCCAGCACTACCATTAGCTAAAGTACCCGAACTAACTGAAACTCCTGAAGAAGTTGTACCAGAAGTTACATGTCCACTTGTAGCAATAACACCAGCTGATCCTTGAACGTGTGTAACAAGAGGTCCTTGTACTCCACCATTAATAGACTGGGCTCCACCGCCACCTCCAGCAGATAATATAGTTGTGCCATTTTCACGAACAACTGTTGTCGCTCCACCATCACTGGCAACACCATTATATGTAAAACCACTTGACGCTCCAGCAGAGCCACCACTGCCAACGGTTATGGTCAAATCTTCTCCTTCGGTAACAGTTAAATAAACTGTAGCAGCGTATGCTCCGCCACCACCGCCACCACCAGCGGACTCACCACCAGCTTTGTCATAATCGTTACCAGCAACACCACCACCTCCACCGCCTAACGCAGATACAATATAAATTGCATTAGCGTCTGTTGGGACAGTAACTGTGCCTGTTGTAGACGATGCACTTGTAGTTGCAAATTTTGTGGTATTGTAAAAGTCAGAAAAACTAATTGGACCTGCATTACCAGCACTTGGTATGACATTACCTGATCCATCTGCTGCCCCAGAGTAAACTAAAGATCCTCCAGAATAATACTCGGATAAACTGTGAGGCTGAGAGCCGCCCCATTCTGCAGAAATTTCTGTTGTATTTAGTGAACCACTAGATTTAATAGTCATTACTTAGACTCCTTTAGTGTTTCAACCTCTTTCTTAAGCTCTTTGATTGCTTCGATAAGAACACCGACCATGTTGCCATAAGCTACACTTAAGTAT
>Ga0209645_1000968_pt1 | contig 14650 bp, 18 predicted proteins | sample ETNvirenome_6_30_FD_184070 | JGI IMG/M metagenome (GOLD analysis project Ga0209645, IMG submission 184070) | Marine viral communities from the Pacific Ocean - ETNP_6_30 (SPAdes) (version 2) | ecosystem: Environmental > Aquatic > Marine > Oceanic | place: Pacific Ocean | collected 2013-06-19
GAGTCTTATGGGTATGCCAAGGGCATCTGTAACACTCTGGATATGAAGAAAGATATGCTTGTCCAGCTTTCCGCTAACAGTCGGCAGGAATCCAAGCTTTACCAATAATAATTGTTAGCACTCAATTGCAGAAATAGCCTAAAGGAGAATACAATGGCAAAGACACTAGCAGAACTACGCGAGATGCACAAGAACATGAACTCGGACACTAAGAAGAGCGGCGGCTCGTCTAACGGGTTCTGGTCACCTCAAGAGGGTGACAATATCGTTCGATTCCTTCCCGGTAAGGAAGACCCCTTGGATTTCTTTGTGGAAACTAAGCTCCACGCCTACCAGGATGATGATGGTAAGTGGAACTACTACAAGTGCCGTCGCACTGAGCACGAGAAGTGCCCGATGTGCGAGCTTTACTACGACCTCTGGAAGCGTCACAATGAAGCTGGTGGTGGCCGTGATGATGAGAGCAAGTTTGCGACCATGGCTCGCATGATTAAGCCTCGTCCTCGCTACTACAGTGCCGCTGTAGTTCGTTCTCTTGAGGAGCGTGGTGAAGACCCGGTAAAGCTCTTGAGCATGAGCAAGCAGCTTTTTGATCGTGTCATGCAAACCATGATCAATCCAGAGTTCCAGGATGAGGATGATCCTGACAACACGACGATGATCTCCCTTGATAGAGGGAATGACTTTAACATTCGCGTTACGAAGCAAGGTCAGTGGCCTAGCTATGTTGAGTCTGCGGGTAAGTACAAGAAGACCCCTGCGGCCAAGACTGAAGCCTTGATTGCTGAGTACATGGATAACAATTTGAACATCAAGTCTCTCGGTGAGATTGATAGCTACGAAAAGGGCAGGGAGATTACTATGTCTCTCGAAAGCTCTCTTAACCCCGTCAAAACTGAAAGCTCCCCACCCTGGGGTAATGACGAGGGAGGTTTGCAAGTATGATGAATATTAAGAAGTTTTGGTTGACAGGTCTGCTCGCTGCGATGATGGGCCTGATGTGTGCGTCCTGCGCTCTCGTTGAGAGCGTGTTCGCTGATAAAGTCGTTACCACCATTGGTAACGTGAAGCCGGAAGCTCGTGCTGAGGCGGTTCCTGCCGACCTTGGTATGCTTCCGCCGGAAGTTGCTAGCAAGATGGCTAGCACTGGTGAGACCCTCGTGGTCGTAGATAAGGGTGACATTCTGGACCCTACAGGTGATGTTGTAGATATCATGGATCCAGGTTCGGATGCTCTTGATTCGGTTGTTAGTATGGGGTTAGGTGCGCTTAACTCGGTCTTCCCTGGGGTGGCCGCTCTGGAAGGCTTGGGACTTCTGTTCTCGAAACGAAAGAGAAAGCACTATGGCACGGCTGTGAAAGCTGCGGTTCCCGGTAATGGTAAGGTGGAACTGAAAGATGCCGTACTCTCGATTGGTAAGGCTATCGGAGTGGCCCACAGTTCGGACGGGTCGAAGAAGGTCTTCGAGGAAGAAGTGAAGAAGCCTACGGCTTCGGCATAAAAAACTAGTTGGATCATTCATAGTTTTCTAACCCAGGTCTTCGGATCTGGGTTAGTTTTTTTATATACACAGAGCTATAATGGTTTCATGCGTAAATTGAAGATACTAGTCGTATATGCAAATCATGGAGGGTGTAGTTATTACAGGCAACTATCTCCCATGAAAATGATGCAAGAAGAGATTCCTGATAAGGTTGAGATTAGATATACGGACAACCCCTTAGAAATTGTCCCAGAGAAGAACTACGCCCCTCCTGAGGATAAGCTCAAGGACATGAATTGGGCTGACATTGTCTTCGTTGCTAACATCCTGAAGTGGGGAGGCCCTTATACCGCTCGTGTCGTAGGTATAGCTAAGAAGCTTGGGAAGTTTGTTCATTTTGATACAGATGATTTGCTTACGGACTTGTATAAAGAGCATCACTTATACAAAACTTATGAAGACAATAAGTTGGGTGACATCACTAAATTTTGCTACCATAATGCAGATTTAGTCACTGTTACGCAGATGAAGTTTGCAGATAGAATTAAACCGCTTGTTGGCAAGTGTTTAGCCGTCGTAAAAAATGTTATTGACTATTCTCTTCCTGCTTGGAACCATCCTAAAACTAAAGCAAAGTACACTCGCGTAGGTTATGCCGCAGGCATCCACCACCGAGGAGATGTAAAGGTTTTTAATGCCATTCCTCACTTGGTAAATCAAAAGGTCGGCAGGGAAAATGTTCAGTGGAACTTCTATGGGCATCCGCCTCCCGATCCTAATAAGGATAAGAATAGCTGGGAGGCTAAGGTATGGCCTGAGTATATGTCTCAACTTCTCAGGGGCTTCAAGGGGCATAAAAACTATAACATCCACTACGCATTACCCCCAGACGCTTACGGAAGATATTATGCTGACATGGATGTCGCGATAGCTCCCCTTCAGATGAACAACTTTAACGACTCAAAGTCTGATATTAAAGTTGCAGAGTGTTCCAGGTATAAGATCCCACTGGTTGCTAGTAACGTAGGTTGCTATGAGGACACTATCATTAATGGGGAGACTGGGTATCTGATAGATCCAGACGCTCCAAAGAGTGAATGGATAAAAATTCTTAGTAAACTCTGCAAAGATAAAAAGCACCGCATTGAGCTTGGTATGAATCTAAATGAGAGGACTAAGAATCTTTTTGATGGTCGCAAGCAAGTAAATCTGCGGTACGACCTATACATGCAAGCAATGAAAGATACGGGGCATAAGTTAAATGATTAAAGTTGCAAGTGCATGGGGAGCGGTTGGTGGCTCGACAATTGCGTTAAACAATCTCGTAAACCTTTTTAATTCAAAGGGTTACGATGCCTGTTTGTATACACCTGGGTATAAGCAAGGTAGTGATAGTAAATGGGAGGGTATTACTTGTCGATGGAGTCATCTAGACAGATTGAGTTTCAACCCTAACGATGTCTTGATCTATCACTTTTTAAAGATGACCAATCGACCTCCGGTCAAAAAGTTAATTTTGTCTTGCCATGAGACTAACTTGTTCCCTTTAAAAGAAATGCCAGACTTGTGTTACGACAACATTCAGTTTGTTTCTAAGTTTCAAAAGGACTGGCAAGGTGTTGATGGTTGGGTGATTCCAAACGTTATAACCAAGTACGAAAAGGGCGAGACCAGAGATTCGGATAAGGTTGCAGGCATCATAGGTAGTATTGATCCTCATAAGTGTGTCCACGAGTCCATACAACGCGCTCTAAGGGACAAAGATGTCTCAAAGGTCATAATCTACGGGTCAGTAAGTGATCCCGTTTATTTCAGCCAAGAGGTTGTTCCGTTACTGAGCCAAGATGTTGTTTATTGTGGCATCTCAACTGACATGCAAAAAGTTTACGATCAAATTGATGTTGTTTATTCATCATCGAAAAGAGAGTGTTTGCCTATGATTCAAGGCGAGTGCCTGAAGATGGGTATAGAATACAGAGGTTACGACTTCAATACTCGTGGACCTGGAGATTATGAATGTGACGATAATGTCATCATGGAGAAATGGAAAAGATGTTTAGAATTATAACCACTTGTTACAACGCGGAGAAATACATTAAAAAATGCTTAGAGTCTATCCAGGCCCAAAAGCGAAGAGATTGGATTTGTTACGTTGTTGACGATGTATCCACTGATAGATCTAGGGACATAGTTTCTAAGATTGCGTGGTCAGACCCACGTATTGTACTCATTTCTAATAAGGAAAAACAATATCAGGTTGGGAACTACTCAAAGATTATGGGTAGGCGCGATATAAACGATAATGATATTTGTATAACCCTTGACGGAGACGACTGGTTTCCTCATGAAAACGTATTAGATGAAGTTTCGGATGCGTATGACAATGGCGCTTGGATTACCTACGGTCAATTCATTCAATGGGATGGTAAAAACTACCAGCTTGGTTTCGCGCAAAGCCCTGTGCTTTGGCAGAACCTTAGAGCCGAGAGGTACACGACCACTCACCTCAGAACATGGAAAGCTTTCTTATGGAGAAAGATAGAGCCTAGAGACCTTCTCAGGGACAATGGGCACGTAATTAAAGCGGGTGGTGATACGGCCTTTATGTATCCAATGCTAGAAATGGCAGGACCTTATCGTTCAACCTACATCCCTGTGCCTTTGTATGTTTATAACGTAGAGACTCCTGATAATGTTCATAAGCATAGCTTAGAGGAGCAGCATGCTACGGCTTCGGAAATCAGAGCAAGAACTCCCTATGAGCGACTTCTGGATAAATAATATCAATGACGTTGGTGGTCCTAATATATTCGCGACCAGACTTAGGGATGCTCTTGTAGCTAAGGGACATCACTTCATAACTAAACAGCCTACGCGACCTTTTAACAACATTTCAGTTATTACTGGGAATTATTTCCCACAGTGTAATAACTTGCTAAGATTAGACGGTCTATACTTCGATGAAAACAATCCAAACTGTGATAGGTTGAACTATCCTATTTTTCGTTGTTACGAGACGTTTGATAAGATCATCTTTCAATCAGACTTTTCAAAGAAAACATATGAAGCCTTTACAGGTATAACGAAAGAAAACGCGGTTATCCGCAATGGAGTCCCAGACTCTTTCAACCCATCCGTAACTCCTATAATCCCTCATGAGCGAGCAAGTAGCTACTCTAAGGTTTGTATCACTTCCGCTTCTTGGAGGCGTCATAAGAGGTTAGAGGAGCTTGTAGATGCATTCAAGAGCCCTAAGCTTAAGCACGTTTGTTTGTTGGTCTTAGGGGGTCTAGATTATGACATTGAAACTAGTGTCCCAGACAATGTCATAATGATGAAGAAATATCCTCACAGGGACCTTCCTACTGTCTACGCATATGCTGACGCAATGCTATTTATTTCGTGGTTAGACTCTTGTCCAAACACGGTTGTCGAGGCTTTAGCTTGTGGAGTTCCTGTAATGTGCTCTCACAATGGAGGCACGCCTGAGTTAGTTAAAGATAATGGTGTTATATTAAAGCTAGAGGAGGACTATAACTACGGAGAGAAGGTCCCTTTATACAAACCAAAGAAAGTAGACTTGAATGAGGTTGTAAGAGGTATTTTGCAAGTGTTGGAAATGCCTAAGGGATTCTCAAGACCTGATTTACACATTGATCAAGTAGCCTTTAATTATGAAAAACATTTCAACTAAGATCAAAGATCTTCTAGAAGACCTTAGCGAAGATAACAATTTGCTAAAGTACATGTATAACAGATCTAAGGAATTCATTCCTGGGAAAACATCCGTTTACTACTCTGGTCCTTTTTGGGATGATGAAGAACTTCATGCTGCGATTAACACCTTAATTTCAGGTAAATGGTTGTCTTCTGGTGAGAACGTTCACAAATTCGAATCTCGATTCTCAAAGAGGTTTAATCAAAGACACTCTGTAATGGTGAACTCGGGTAGCTCTGCAAACTTAGTTGTTGTCGGTGCTCTTAAAAGAGTTCTTGGGTGGAAGGATGGCGATGAGATTCTGATGTCGGCTGTAGGATTTCCTACAACGCTCTCACCAGTTATGGTCTTTGGTCTGAAGCCTGTGTTTATTGACATTGAGCTAGATACTCTCAACTTAGACCTCAACCTAATTGAAGAGAAGATCACTAGTAAAACGAAAGCCTTGTTCCTTTCTCCTGTTTTAGGGAACTCGGTGGACATGGATAAGCTCATGAGTATTTGTGAGAAGCATAACTTAGAGCTTATCCTAGATAACTGCGACAGCCTTGGCAGTAAATGGAAAGGGAAACTCCTCTCGGATTACGCGATTGCCTCTACTCACTCGTTCTACCCAGCGCACCACATTAGTACTGGAGAAGGGGGTTTAGTATCATCTAACCGAGAGGATATTGTCTCAACCTGCCGCAGCCTAGCGTGGTGGGGTAGGGATTGTTATTGTGTTGGTGCCGCTAACTTAATCCCAAACGGAACCTGCTGTAATAGGTTTGATAAATGGCTTGATGATTATGATGGCATCATTGATCACAAATATGTTTACACAAATATTGGATTTAACCTGAAGCCTCTGGACCTCCAAGGTGCTATTGGAGTTGTTCAGTTAGAGAAGGTTGACATAATTCACGAAAAGAGAATGAAGCATAAGAAAATGATGCAGAACATTCTACTGAATCGTATCAAGGGGATCAGGATCCCCGATGAGTTAGAGCACGCTGAGACTTCTTGGTTTGGAGTCCCAATCATCTGTAAGGATAAGCATCAAAAAGCAAAACTTGTAAACTTGCTGGAGAGTAACAAGATCCAAACCAGGAATTACTTCGCGGGTAACATCTTGATTCACCCAGCTTACAAGCATCTTGATGATTTTAAGAAGTATCCCAATTCAAATCAAGTGTTGGATAGGGTGTTCTTCTTAGGGTGTCCTCCTCACTACACACAGGACACCTTTGATTATATTGACTCGGTATTAAAAAATGAAACATATAACTTATGATACTAACAAATACCCATTCAGAAAAGCTATTGAGGCTTTGGCGGGTGTAACTGATCTAGAGAACATTCACGAAGGAGAGGACTTTAAGAAAAGGTTTACATGGGATATCGAACAAGCTACTCCATTCCATAAAAACGTCTACAGCAAGGTTAGAGGTAGTAAGTTTATTGAGTTATACAAATCCTTTATTAAGGAGTATCTAAAGCCTTTATTCTCTGACGATACAATCGTGTATCAAGTAATTCCTACTTTTAGGGTTCATTACCCTGAGAATGTAGGTGTTCAGTCTTGGCACAGGGACAGAGATTACAATCACAACCCTAAAGAGATTAATATCTTTATGCCTTTCACGGCAGCTTACGGTACAAATGCTGTTTGGTATGAGAGTGAAGAGGGTAAAAAAGACTTTTCCCCTATTGAAATGGATTACGGGACTGTTGCTTTTTGGAACGGTGCCAATCTATTACATGGTAATAAAGTTAATACGACGGGTGTGACTAGAGTTAGTTGTGACTTCAGAGTTATGAACAGATCGGACTTTGAAGAACCTAAGGGAGATAGTGTGATTAGCGGAACCAAGATGACTCTTGGTAACTACTACGAGGAGATTTAGGTATGCTTTCGGTATACGGGGGAACAGGGTTCGTAGGTAAGGAGTTCTGCAAGCAGTTCGCTGATGACGTTTATGTGGTGCCTAGGGGTCAAGATGACCCGCATCCGAACACTACACAAGTTTTATACTTGATAAGTACGGTAGATAACTACAACGTACTCACGGATACTCAAGTTGACATACAAACTAATTTGAGTAAGCTGATGAGAGTTTTAGAAAAATGCAAAGACAAGGAAATAACCTTTAACTTTGTAAGTTCTTGGTTTGTTTATGGGGATTGCCAACTCCCTGCGAAGGAAAGTTACCCTTGCACCCCAACAGGATTCTATTCAATCACTAAGAAATGCGCTGAAGATCTTTTAATTAGTTTTTGTAAAACTTGGAAAATTAATTACAGGATATTCAGACTAGGTAATGTGTACGGCCCAGGGGATAAGAAGGTCTCTGCCAAGAAAAATGCACTCCAATTCTTAATTAATAAGTTGAAAAATCATGAGGATGTTTCCTTATATCACGGTGGTGAGTTCTTCAGAGATTATATTCACGTTTCAGATGTTTGTAGACTAATGATGTCTATGCTGCGTGACCCGGAAGTTAATAACATCGTAAACATATCCAGCGGGGAAAAGACTAAGTTTATTGATGTAATGAACTATTGTAAAGAAAAGCTGCTTTCTAAAAGTAAGTTCATTCCTGTGGAACCTTCCGACTTTCACAAAATTGTCCAAGTTAAAGACATGTGGATAGATACACATAAACTTAAAGAAAAAGGACTTTCGGCACACTATAATATCTGGGAGGGGTTAAATACGTTACTATGAACAGTTTTTCAATAATTCTTATATCCTATAAAACCAAAAACTTGGTGGATATTGCTATTAGAAGTTTTGAAAAGTATAAACCAAAGGACTTCACTTTAAACTATTACATAGTCGAAACCTCTGATGATACTTCTTATCAAGACTTTGTTCAAAACCTAGCAAGCAATGTAACCTTTATAAGCTACCCAGAGGCAGAAAAAAAGCAGAGAAAGATTGCTCCCGTAGGAGGCTCCTTCGCTAATGGCTATGGCATTGAACTAGGCAAGGAACATGTAGTGGATGATTACACCTTTGTGTGCCACTCGGACATCTGTATCACTAGCCCTTCCTTTTTTGATGAGCTTAAGCGCAAGGTTGATGAGGGTTACAAGTTAATAGGCATGTCTCACGATGCGTCAAGAATTAAGGCTGCACACCAGTCTGGGTTGCTAGTCAGTTCAGATATTTTGAGAAAGTGCAATACGTTACCTCAGCTACCTGAGATGGATGTGGGTGACTCACTTACCAAACATTGCAGAGATAATAACATCCCTTACTGCGTATTCCCTTGCAGCTTTAACGATCCAAGTTTAGTTGAGCTACTAAACGAACCTTTCAAAAGCTTAGGCGCAGATTGTGGAGTGGATAGAACTTTAGACAGTGATAACAATGTAATGTTTATGCACTTAGGAAGGGGGACCACTAAAAAGCATGGGCAATACAGTCGAAGAGGTAAGATATCTCATGCTGAATGGTTAGACATTTGCGATAAGGTCTTAAGGTGAAAATCTTTTTACATTATAATAGAGAAGATTGGATTATAGATCGTATGGCCATGGAGTTTCAATCGAGATGGCCTGATGTTATTTCAAAGTCTGTGGAGTCGTGTGACCTGATCTGGTCGTTGTCTCCGAAAATTCTTAGACACCCCACGATCCCAATCATAACTATGGTTCACCATGTTGATCCTACAAAGTATGATTCTTCCTTTTACAAGGCAATGGATTTGGGTACTTCCCATTACATAACTTTCTGCAACAAGACAAAAGAAGTTATGGAATCTTTACCAGAGTTTACAAAGAGTATTAACGTTCTTCCCTATTGGGTAAATACTGACTTGTGGAAAGAAAGCAATAAGGATGAGTGTCGGGTTAGTTTAAGTCTATCAAAGGAAAAGTACATAATCGGATCGTTTCAAAGGGATACCGAAGGTAATGACCTCATAAGCCCTAAGCTATCAAAAGGTCCAGATAGATTTTGCGACTATGTTGAGAAGGTTCAGGCTCAACGAGGAGATGTCCATGTCCTTCTAGGTGGCTGGAGAAGACAATATGTGATATCCAGACTGAAGAGGGCTGGTATACCTTTCACATACATAGAGAGACCTCCGATTGCTACAGTCAATACTATGTATAATGCCTGTGATTTGTATGTTGTGGGCTCAAGATATGAAGGTGGCCCTCAGTCAATTCTTGAATGTGCTATCACTAAAACTCCTATTGTTTCTACTGATGTAGGAATTGCTAAGGATATCCTTAGTCCTAAGTGTATTATTGATATAGAAAAAGACATGTATACTCCGAATGATTCAGATTTGGAGTATGCGTATAGTAAGGCTTTAGAGTTGTCCTTGGAGAAAGACTTGGGACATGTTTCTCTTTTTAAGAGTTTAGTAAAATGAAAGAAATTAATATTAAAGATAAATTAAAAGACCTGGAACATCCAGTTGAAACGCTAAGTCTTGGTGACTTTGACCAAATTGGTCACTTCACCGCCTACAAGAGTAGGTCTCCTGACTCCGAGCTATACCGCAGTAAAGGCTGCTTTTTCCGACCCAATTACGAAAGGGGGATGCTTATATACTCCCTGATAAAAAAATATGATGTTAGGAGTTACCTGGAGATTGGCTTTGGCAGGGGGTACTCTTGTATATGCGCTGCTAGAGCAATGAGCGAGATTGGAGGGGGTGAGATTACTACCATTGACCCCTTCTTTGATTATGGTTTGTGGGATCACTTATGTAAAATTTTCCCCACTGAATGGACAAGCAAGGTTAATGTTGTGCAAGAAAAGTCTCAAGACTACTTAAGTAGAAACAACGCTACCTATGATTTCATTTATATTGATGGTGATCATACTGCTGACGCGGTGAGGCAAGACTGGGAAAATACAAAAGATAAGTATGGGAAGCTCTTGTTGTTTGACGACTATCATAAAAAGCAAACTCAGTCAGATATCGAGTGTAGTCAGATTATTGACGAGATCGAAGATGATTCTAAAGAACTAATTATCATGGACAGACGTATCTTCCAGGACGATAGGGAGTTAAGTGATAGTGAGATTGATTACGGTCAAGTTTTATTAACTAAGGTATGAGAATTGTATTTGGAAATACCCCTAAAAAAGCTACCGCTGCTTGGGGTGGTGGAAATGTACTATTAAGTAGGCTCAGGGACTTCTTGGTTGCCAAGGGACATGATGTTGTGTTCCAGTTAGATGATACATGCGACTTGGCTTTTGTGAGTGACCCGAGAACAGCAAAGCATTTATATGAATCTGGATTACCTGTTGTTCAAAGGGTTGGTGACATAGGCACTCACGGTAAGCCGCAGCTAACAGCATTACTTCGACAAACTTTACCTTTTGCTGCTGCCATCATTTACCCGAGCCAATGGGCTAAAGATCAACTAAGTGTCTACGCGAGTATTCCTACTTTTGTAATTCCAAACGTCGCTGATAGCGATCTATTTAATAGGAAATTAAAAGTAGTTACTCACCATTGGTCTGATAACCCAATGAAAGGTAAGGAAGTTTATGAGAAGCTACAGAGAGATCAGGAGTCTTTAAATATTGAGTTTACTTTTATAGGACGCCCTTGTTTTGAGGTGCAGGAGCCTACTCGACATCTGCCTCCGATGACTAAAGAACAATTAGTAGAGGAGCTTCCGAAACACGACTTCTATGTAACTGCATCTAAACTAGAGGCGGGTGCTAATCATGTTTTGGAGGCCATGGCTTGTGGGCTTCCAGTGTTTTACCATATAGAAGGTGGAAGTATACCCGAGTATGTGGGTAAGCGAGGTGTCGCTTATAAAGATTACTCTGAGCTATACTCAATACTTTCTCCAATGAAGTCCTTAGACGAGGTCTGTGCGGAGTACTGTGATGTGATTGAAGAAGTTTATGAGAGTTCAAATAGGAATTGATGATCTTAGCCCACGACCTACTCAAAGCTTTGAGTTATGGCATAATGTTGAAAAACTTTTACAAGCGAATCTGAAAGTGGATTTGTTTGTGACCTTTGCTATGGTTAGGGATGGAGACGGTCCTTACTTTCTCGACCAGCACCCTGAGTTCGTTGATAGACTTCGCAAAGTTTCTGAAAACAGCAACGTAGCTTTAAATGTGCATGGATTCTTCCATAGTTCAAGCTCCCAAAACAACAATGATGAATTTTTGTATGTTCCTAAAGAAGAGCTTAATACTAGGTTAGAAATTATTGACGCTATGATTAGGAAATTAGATCTTAATTTCAAAAAAGTGTTCCGACCACCAGCGTGGAAAATAAGCCAGGAAGGGATCGATTTGTTGATTGATCATGGGTACACTCACCTTTCTCTGATGTCTAATTACCCTTACCTTAATAAGTGGTACGATAAGCTAGACTTTTCAAATATTAATGTGCATTGGTGTAACTCAAGTCCTCCTGATGTACCGCTTCAGAGCGGAGACCTTGCAGCCACTTATCACTTTTCAAGCCACTTAAAGAATGCTTTGACCGATACAAACGTAGAAGAGTTGTTGTCTAAAGTTGAAAACGTAGAACCTTACCATATATACCAAACATAATGGGTATAAGTAATTCCATAGTAGTTCCTTTTTATAAAGCCATAATCAAACCAAAGGGTGATGTAGCTTTACTAGGCTTCACCGACAATCAGATTTTTGAGGGAGATTGTTATGATCTCGCTTTTGGTAACTGGGATATTAACTCAGAATGGTCTCTGCCTAAGAAGTATGACACCATCATATCTACTAGGTGTCCCTACTTTGCAAAAGACCCTGAGTTATTTGTTAAAAAAGTTTATGATAACTTAAATGACGGGGGTGTGGCTTACTTAGATTGGGGTTTGGGTGACCACTGGAGATTTAGTAACTATAAGATAGGGTGGGTAAAAAATGAGGAGCATGAATATGCTTATAAAGACGATAACTATCTTTGGTCAGTCGCATGGGATGATTCTTATTCAGAGTTGCCCGAAGCTAAGAACTTTATTAGAGATTGTGTGAGGTTTGGCTATAATGACCTCAACGAGGCCATCAAGGCTGAAGTTCCAAAGATTCTAAATGTTAAAGAATTGGGTTACTGGGGAACTGTCTCAGTGAGCTTGTTACACAATCACACTAGGCCACAGTTATACATCTTGCTTGAGCTTAAAAAATGAATAAAAAGATTGCAATTATTGGGCATGGCTACGTAGGTAAAGCCATGGTAGACTTCTTTAAGGACCATTACGATGTCTTCATTTACGATCCTAAAGAGTATAATTCACATACGAAGGAAGAGATTAATCGATGTGATCTTGGGGTGATCTGTGTTCCGACCCCAATGCAAGATGATGGTGCCTGTGATACTTCAATTGTAGAGGAGGTGGCTAGTTGGTTAGATACGCCGTTAGTTATCCTGAAGTCCACTGTGCCAGTGGGTACTACACGAAGCATTGCTGATAAATATAAGCACAGAATGGTATTCGCCCCAGAGTATTGTGGCGAATCTAGTTACTGGTCTCCCTATGCTTTCCATACCGATGTGAAAGAAACTCCTTTCTTTATTTTCGGAGGATCTCCTGAAGACTGCACTGAGGCAATAGATTTTTACTTACCTATCACTGGGCCGATGAAGAAGTATCACCAGACCACTTCTGAAACAGCGGAGATGGCAAAGTATATTGAAAACTGTTTCTATGCCACTAAGATTGCATTCTGTAATGAGATCTATTCAATTTGTGAAAGTATGGGTGTTGACTGGAATGCTGTTCGCGAAGCTTGGCTGCTTGACCCGAGACTTCACCCCATGCATACCGCTGTCTTCAAAGACTCTAGAGGATTTGGAGGTAAGTGTTTGCCAAAGGATTTAAACGCAATGATTTCATTTGCGGTTAGCAATGGAGTAAACCCACTACTCCTAAAGTCTGTGTGGGAATCTAATGTACAAGTGAGGAAATGATGAACTTCAATACGTTTCAAGAAGCATGTAAACGAACTGCTAACCCTGACATCAGTTGGTTAGACGCTAACCTTAATTGGGCTCTTGGTATCGCAGGTGAGGCGGGTGAATACTGCGAGCTAATCAAGAAGCGTCACTTTCATGGTAAGGATCTAGATCTTCAAGATGCAAAAAAAGAGCTTGGGGATGTGCTTTATTATGTCGCTATGGCAGCCTCTAACCTTGGCATTTCGCTGCACGAAATTGCCCAGGCTAATGTAAATAAATTGCTTGCTCGCTATCCAAACGGATTTGTGAAAGGTGGTGGTGATCGCAGTGCCAATAATGATCACGAAGATGATGGCAACTAAGCGATTCGGCTTTTAAGTTTCTCGATTTCATCTTCTAGTAAGTTTGAGGCATCTACTAGGTTTCTCTGGTAGATGTCTGTATCTTCCTGGTAGCAGGGGTGGCACTGGCTATCACTTTTGATATCTGTGATCTTATCGAGAAGTTGCTGATGAAGGTCGGACATTAGTTCACCTGAGAAATTAAAGCTGCTGATGTCGAAATGAGAGAGAAGATCATACCCCAGAATAACCACCCTTGTTTCCAGGTTCTTCTCTCTAATAGATCAAGACTGCGCTTAATCTGCCTGTGATCCTCGACACATTTATTTAAGTTACTGAGGATTTCTGCCTGTTGTTTGGACAGCAGCACTTGAAGCTCAATAGTTTTAGCGTGAACTTCTAGTTGTTGATTGAGATCAGCCCTAGTCACTGTGTCGTTCGGGTTGGAAGGCATTGGTATACAAGTATTTAGTAATTTTGATGAATCCAGGTCTGGTAAAATGCAGATCAGTTGCTATACTTTAAGACATGCAAACATTCCTACCCTATCCTGATTTCGTAGCATCCGTCAAAGCCCTCGACTACCGTCGTCTTGGCAAGCAGCGTGTTGAGGCCATGCAACTGGTCAACAGCACTAACAAGCTTGCGGCCAACCCCAATGCTAAGGTCGGCTGGGCTAACCACCCTGCTCGCACCATGTGGCGTGGCTACCTGCCTGCCCTCAAGCTCTACCACAATGTCTGCATCCAAGAGTGGGTTGAGCGTGGGTACAATAACACGATGAAGTTTTATGATCTTCCTGATGATATTCAAATGCCCGACTGGATTGGCGACGATCGAGTCCACGCTAGCCATCGCTCTAACCTTCTTCGTAAGGATCCTTCTTATTATTCTGTTCATGGCTGGACTGAACCAGATAATATCGAGTATTTTTGGCCTGTAATCTAGGTCCATGACTATAATCATACTATGAACCCAGATGTGTTAGCTAGACTAAAGAACGCTTCTATGCTGTCTGAGCAAGAAGTGCAGTATGATCTTGTATCTACAGGATCTTATGCCCTTAACAAGATTGTGTCGGGCAAATATAATGGTGGTGTGCCCGTTGGAGCGATCACACAGTTCGTAGGCGCAGCATCGACTGCAAAGACTGTGTTTGGTACTCACATTTTACGAGAGGCTCAGAAGAAGGGTTACTACACAGTA
>Ga0209645_1000969_pt1 | contig 14642 bp, 11 predicted proteins | sample ETNvirenome_6_30_FD_184070 | JGI IMG/M metagenome (GOLD analysis project Ga0209645, IMG submission 184070) | Marine viral communities from the Pacific Ocean - ETNP_6_30 (SPAdes) (version 2) | ecosystem: Environmental > Aquatic > Marine > Oceanic | place: Pacific Ocean | collected 2013-06-19
CATACTAATATGGCAAAAAAAATACCTATTACAAGAATATCCAAATTTTTTGGTTCAGAAGATTTCCAACTAGAACAAGACATTGGTATGGAGTGGTTACATGGTGATATGCATTTTACATTAGTTTTATTTAGAGTAGACGCAAAACTTTCTGATGTTGATGATGTATATGGTGAAGCGGGACCGGAAGAAATAAGGTATAAACCACCTGTTGAATTTAATGCTTATGTTAAAATTGAACAACCTAGATTAGATAATTACGCAAATGGTCTAGTAAAAGATTTGGAGCCTGGAAATATGACTCTAGGGGTTTATATTAAACACTTAGAAGAATTAGATATAGATATTAATTTTGGTGATTATATTGGTTACCCGGAAAAAGAGGATAAGATGAGATACTACACTGTAACTAATGACGGTAGAGTAACTTCCGATAATAAACACACAATAGGTGGATACAAAGCTTTTTATAGAACTATAACTTGTTCTTATGTGACTCCAAATGAATTTAAAGGAATATAATGGCATTACCAAAAAAAATAAAAAAGAATCTAAACATAGCTCCTGGTCCATTACAACCAGAGTATCCACATGGTTATAATGGCACTATAACACCTAATAGACGTAGAGAATTAGCTGAGTTAATTAATGAAGATGGTACATATTTACCTAAATCTGTTTTACATGCTGATATGGATAGAGGTATGTTAGATTTTGTACAGGAACAATTAAAAGCTACAGCTAGTGGGGAAAAAATTAATGTTATTGATAGGATACTTACATTACAAAGATGGGCAGAACTATCCCAAACATGGAAGTTTTCAACCGGAGATAAGAATGTTGAGTTACCGTTTATTGTGGTGGTTAGAAATCCAGACGTTCAGTACGGAAGTAATCCCGCTTTACAATATACAATACCAGATAGAAAACAATTTCATTATGCAAAAGTACCTACCTGGGATGGTAATAGAAAAGGATATGATGTCTATACCATCCCTCAACCAGTACCAGTAGATATAACTTATGATGTAAAAATAGTTTGTAATAGGATGAGAGAGTTAAACACTTTTAACAAAATAGTTTTACAAAAATTTACATCAAGACAAGCTTATACTTTTGTTAAAGGACATTACATTCCTATAGTTATGAATTCTATAGGTGATGAAAGTAAAATAGATACTGAAGAAAGAAGGTACTACCAACAAAGTTACCAATTTCAATTACAAGGATTTTTATTAGACGAAGAGGAATTTGAGGTCAAACCGGCTATTAGTAGAAGTCTTATTATGTTTGGTTTTGATGAAAAAAATAGAAAAAAAGAAAAAGGACAACATGATTGTACTGAAACAGATGATGAAAATTGTATGGGTAACAAAGATAGAGTAAGGACTTTAATAACATTTCCACCTAATGTTATAGTAAAACAAAAACTTTACAAATACAAAACAGATGTGACTGTTAGAAGAATTAATAATATAGATACTTTTGAATTTAAAATTGGTAGTACTATTTTAGGTGGGGGTACGGCTCTTATATCACCTAACGATACTTTAACAATAGAAATTGTTAAAACAGGAGCTGGTCCATCTACTATGGTACTGGAAGAAAAACTAGTGAGGTAATCTATTCATAGTAAATTCCTTTTTCAGGTTTACAATTATCATGTATAAGTTTTTCTACAAAATAAAACATCTTTAAACCATTTTTTTTACAATAAACTTTTAATAGTGAGTGAGATTCTTCACTAATTTTTAAATTTTTGATTTTTGATTTTTTTTCTTTCTGGGACATCTAGAAGAGTTGTTTTTGCCATAATTACCAGATAGTATGAAAAAAGTAAGAAAATATTCATACTAATTAGAAATTTAAAGGTTTTTACTTAAAACTTTTGATATTACCGGTTGTATTTATAATAAAAAGAAAATAAAACTATTTTAAAAATTATAAAAAATGGCAGACGGTAAAGTATTTGTTTCTCCTGGTGTTTATACATCTGAGAAAGATTTAACATTTGTAGCACAAAGTGTAGGTGTTACAACATTAGGTTTGGTGGGTGAGGCGTTAAAGGGACCAGCTTTCGAACCTATTTTCATACAATCATACGATGATTTTGTAACTAGATTTGGTGGTACATCACCAACAACTTACGTAGATTCACAAATTCCTAAATACGAGTTAGGATATATAGCAAAATCTTACTTAAGTCAATCAAATCAATTATTTGTAACAAGGGTATTAGGTCTTAGTGGTTATGATGCTGGTCCTTCGTGGTCAGTACAAACAATAGGACAATTAGATGCTAACACCTTTACAGGTGCTACATCAGCAGCTACATCTGGTGATACTTTTATTGCTGGTGGACAATCTACAGTATACCCATTCTTTGTACCTTTAACGGGTGCTGGAGATACTGTTGGTCAACACGCATTTAGTAATTTAGGTATGACAACAGACTTCTTTGCTGGATTACCTTATGAAATTACAAAACATTTTACAAAAGGAACTGCAGCCTTAACAGATTGTACTTATAACGACGACTGTCAAATAGTGTTTAGTACAAGTGGAGGTACACTACCAACTCTTAAGGATGATATTATGAAATACTTTAGTACTAGTTTATCTGGTCCTGTGATTAACCCTAGTGATTGTATAAGTGGTTTGACTAATAGTGGTGGTACAAATAATGGAGCTGTATTCCAATACGGATACATTCCAAACTACATGACTCAAGCTGCTACAGCAACAACTTTCCATACTTTATCTGCAACTGGTACAACACAAGTCTATAATAGATTAGGTACGGTAGGACTTACAGATGATTATAGAAATGACGCATGGTACTACGGTTTATTTGAATATACTGGTGACACAGCTTGTTGTACCGGAACAACATACTCCGGTGTATCATTCCAATTATACGCATCAGGTACATCAGCAGCTCAATTAAGTGCTGCGTCAGCGTGTTCACTTTCTACAGCGTATAGAACATCGACGGGTACCAGTACTACTGTACCAGGATTTGTAGGTAGTGCGGTTACGGTCTATTCAGGTAACGCAATTGTAGATATGGTTACATTTATGGGTGTTAAAGCTTATGAAGCTTATGATAACGTAGTAATGATGACATTAAGGTCTAGAGGACTAAGTGATTTAAATAGTGGTGGGCCAATTTATGCTATTAGTGCAGACACCACAGACACAGGTAGTGATATGGTAGGTGGTGTGTCATTTAATTGTACTGGACCATATTCTAAGGTACTAGAAAATCCTTTAGAAACTTTTGGTGTTAGTGCAAAAACTGACAATAATCAAACATTTACTTTCGCTGTTTCTTTAGATACTGGTAAACAAAATTACGCACCAAGAGTATTTGGTACTACACCATTTGATAAAAAGCAGGAAGAGGTTCCAGTTTTTGTGGAAGAAGTTTACCCAGGAATACTTAAAGATGGTTATAGAAAAAATAAAATTAGAGGTTTACAGTGTTGTTTAAAATATTTACCAGCTGCAAGATTTAATAACGGTAATTTAAATTCTATCGCTTGGTACATGAACCAATGGCAAACACCAGAAACACCATGGGTAGTTTCTGAATTACAAGGGACTGACGTATTTAGACTATTTAAGTTCGTCTCAATCTCTGACGGTACAGCAGCAAATAGAGAATATAAAGTTTCTATAATTAATTTATCTTTTGAAAGAGGTGAATTTGATATAATAGTTCGTGACTTCTATGATACAGATGCAAGTCCACAAGTTTTAGAAAAATATACTAGATGTAGTTTAGACCCAACAAAAGTATCTTTTGTAGGTAGAAAAATAGGTACTTCTACAGGTGAGTTTGAGTTGAAGTCAAAATATGTAATGTTATTCTTAGGTGAAGGAATGTTGGATGGTACATTTACGGGTTCTTTACCTTGTGGTTTTGAGGGTTACAACTTTAGAAGTTATGGTAATTGTGCATTGAATCCTTATATTGTTTATAAAACAAAATACTATACACCTGGAGAAGTGGTTTATGACCCACCTTTTGGTACTGGTACCGGAAATAACCAAGTTAAAAGTGGTGGTGATAAAGTTACTAAAACTTATCTAGGTATTTCAGATACAATGGGGGCAGCTTATGATAATGATTTCTTCTTATATAAAGGTAAAATAACACCAGCTAATGTATGTACACAAAATACTGGTAGTGATTGGGCTGTTTACACAAAAGGTTTCCATATGGACTCTGGAGCTACAGTAGTTATAGGTGGAGCTGGAAATTATGTAGCTTGGTCAGGTACTAATCTTAATAATAAGAGTATTTTTGACTGTGGAGCAGCAAGTTTTAATTCAGAACCTACATTAAGTACTGACCCATATAAAAAATTAAGAAGTCGTAAATTCACATTAGCACCACACGGTGGTTTTGATGGATGGGACATCTATAGAAAAACAAGGTCTAATACAGACGATTACAAAATGGGTCTAACAGGATTCCTTAACGGTTTCTGTGTTGATGTAGAATTCCCAACAGCTTCAGGTAAAGGTACATTTAAGAAATTAAGTACTACGGAAGCTAATACCGATTATTACGCATATCTAAGAGGAATAAATGAATTTGCAAATCCAGAAGCAGTAGACATTAATGTATTTGCTACACCAGGTATAGACTATGTAGATAATTTAGGTTTAGTAAACGAAGCTATAGATATGGTTGAGGATGATAGAGCAGATTCATTATATGTTGTAACTTCTCCTGATTATAATATGTTTGTAACAAATACTACGGACCCAGCAGACCAAATAACTCCGGAAGAATCTGTAGATAATTTAGAAGATTCATTAATTGATTCTAATTATACAGCAACATATTACCCATGGATTCAGGTTAGAGATGCAGCTAACAATAAACAAATATTTATACCACCTACAGCTGAGGTTATGAGAAATATAGCTTTAACTGATAATGTGTCATTCCCATGGTTCGCATCTGCGGGATACACTAGAGGTTTGGTTAACGCGGTAAAAGCTAGAAAGAAACTTACATTAGATGAGAGAGATACACTATATGTTGGTAGAATAAATCCAATCGCAACATACAGTGATACAGGACCGATTATTTGGGGTAATAAAACATTACAAGTTAGAGAATCAGCTTTAGATAGAATTAATGTTAGAAGACTTCTTTTACAAACAAGAAAATTAATATCCGCGGTAGCAGTAAGATTAATATTCGAACAAAATGACGAAGTAGTAAGACAACAATTCTTAGACCTAGTTAACCCAATATTAGATTCTATTAGAAGAGATAGAGGTTTGACTGACTTTAGAGTTGTACTTTCTAATGACCCAGAAGAGATTGACAGAAATGAAATGAATGGTAAAATCTATATTAAACCTACAAGAGCTTTAGAATATATATTCGTTGAATTCTTAATAACACCTACGGGGGCTTCTTTTGAGGATATATAATATTTATAATAAAAAGTTGACATGAAATTTACTAAAAAAATATTGGTAGAAACTTTAAATAAGAAATCTAATGGTGAAAAAACTTTCACAGATGGTAAAAAACAAAATATCATTATTAGTGAAGAACAATTAGATAGAGTTTTAATTAGAATCCAAGAACAATGGCAAGAAATAAATTTAGAAGAAGATGCTAAACCAGATTTCATAGATTTGGATGGTGACGGGGATAAAGAAGAGTCTATGAAAAAAGCAGCTAAAGATAAAAAAGAAATGGAGGAAGGTAAGAAAAAAGACCATGATGGTGACGGGGATATAGATTCTGACGATTATTTAGCAGCTAGAGATAAAGCTATTAAGAAAGCCATGAAAGAAGATAGTGAAGGTGAAGAAACATATCACTATGGTGAAGATGAAGGTGAAGATGAAAAACACATTAAGGCTTTGGAAAAAGACATGGCTTATGATGAAGACCATGAAGATAGACATGAAAAAGGGACACACTTTGAGTCGGAAGAGGAGAAAGAAAGATTAATCCAGGAAGACATCAAAAAGATGAAACAAATAATAAAACCAATCTCAAAAATATAAAAATGAAAAAAATTACATTAAAAGAATCTGAATTAGTAGATTTAATAGAAAAATTAGTTAAAGAAAACCTAGGAAATGGTAATGGACATAACTTTGGTATGATGGGAACACCAACAGCAAAGTATAAAGACTTACTTGAGAAGGATGACGTTGAAGAAAAAGATGACATGGATGAAATGGAAATGGATGAAATGGAAACTAAAGAAGGTCACAAAGGTTATAAAAAAATAGACCATTCAGATAGAGATGAGTTTGATGGAAGAAAATCTAGAGTAGTTGGTGTGGATTCGGATATTAATTTACAAAGAATGGGTGAATCTAAAAAGAAAACTTTAAAACTAACTGAAAGTCAACTAATTAGTATTATAGAAAAAGTTGTAAAGGAAAAAAATAAATAAATCTATTATTAAAATTTTATATTATGAAATGTGATTGCCAAGTATGTAAATGCGGTACAACTTGTGAATGTACTTGTTGTGAGTGTTAAAAATTAAAGGTCCTTTTGGACCTTTTTTATTATTAATTTTTTATGTAACCCATAAAACCAAAATATTTTTCTTTTTCACTATCTAATAAACCTAATATAACTAAATCTTCTCCTGACACAACTAAAAACCCTTTAGTTTGTATATTTTCTTCATATAACTGATAAGTTTTATTAAAATAATCTGATTTTATATCAGTAATAGTAAAATATAATTTGTCTTTTTCCCCATTTTTAACATTATCCCTAAATACTGTAACCATACTTTTTATTGTATCTAACTCTAGAGTGTATAGATAATCAAAAGTAGTTATTTGCATGTCTAAAGAATTAAATTCACCTTGGGTCTCTATTATAAAACTTTTTTGATATAATTCTAGAGTCTGAACATTCTCAATAGTTTGGGCATTAATAATAATAGGTAAAAGTAGTAATATTAGTGAGTATATCTTTTTCATCTTAGTATTTTTTAAATTTTAATTTTGAGTAGTATTTACAGTTATATCCATTTATATTTTCGTAACTTTCTTGTATATAAACCATGATAACCTGACTTTCAAAGTCTATAATTTCGTATAATACAGGTCTACCAGAACCACCTAAAAGTAAATAACCACCCACTAAAGGTTCAGTTATGGTTATATTACTAGATGTGACAGATAAACCGTAAGGAAATAAAGTATCCCCATTTAAAATAAAATCACCCATTCCAGGTATATTAGTAGGGAAATCAAAACACCAACTAGTAGTATTTTTGATAATTTGTTCAAATTCATACATATCACCACCATAACGTAGACTACTGGTATCACTTGTATTAAAGTGAGGTAGCTCATTAATCTCTAAAGTTTCTAAATTCTCAACATACATTTTCCCTGTTTTTAATAACCAACAACCTTCTATAAAATTTTCATTTAAAACACTGGTTGGATTTTGGGTGGTTGGGTAAGTAGTGTCACATGGAATATAAAAAGGTTCTTTTTCACAAGAAACTAGTAAGACAATACAAAAAAGTTTTATAATATTTTTCATAATACAAAGATAAGTAATAAAAATGATTAAACCAAATTAATTTGTATTTATATTATATGTCACAACAAATAATCATAACTGAAAAACAATTAAAAAAACTTAGTAATATGTTAGAAGAACAAACTAACACTATAAGAGCGTATAGTTTTGACTGGGATGATAATATCTTAAAGATGCCTACAACCATAAAAATGTTAAAGAAAACTGATTCTGGATGGGAACCCATAAATGTAGGTACAGAACAATTTGCTTTAGTTAGAGATAATGAAAATTATAAATTAGCTGATGGAGCTTTTGATAATTTTATAAATGAAGATAGTTTTTTAATAGATTTACAGAAGGCTTTAGATGATAAAGCTTTTGCACCTTCATTTAGTAAGTTTAAGGAAGCACTAATATACGCCAACCCTATTTCTATCATAACAGCTAGAGGACACGACCCTAAAGTACTAAGAAAAGGTATGGATTTAGTAATTTCAAACACCTTTAATGAAGATGAACTAGGAAAAATGATAGACAATATTCAACAAACATATGTAGAATTAAATGGAGAAAACCCAGAAGTTGTATTAAAAACCTATTTAGATTCTCAAGAATATCACCCAGTAACTTCAGATATATTTACGGATAAGTTTGGTTTAGAAGGTGGTTCCGCGGCTAACCCAGAAGAAAATAAAAAAATAGCTTTAAGAGATTATGTGAGTAATATAGTTAACAAAGCTTCACAAATGGTTAATAGTGGTGAAGAAAAACTTTCAGTAGGATTTAGTGATGATGATTTGGGTAACATAAATGCGATAATTCCTTTTATTAAAGAGGTTTTACAAGTAGAATTTCCAGATGTAGATTTTATAGTTTATGATACATCTGAGGGTGGAATGAACAAAATAGTATTAAAACAAACAAATTAAAACATTTTTTTCATTACCCGTATATTTATAGATATAATAAAAAAGTAAAAAATTAAAAAGATATGGCTGACTTATTAATGAAAATGCCTATACCTTATGAGCCAAAGAAAAAGAATAGGTTTATTTTAAGATTTGATTCTTCTTTGGGGATTAATGAATGGTATGTAGAGAGTACTTCTAGACCACAGGTTACTATTAACTCTGTAGAGGTACCGTTTCTTAATACTTCTACCTATGTAGCTGGTAGATTTGTTTGGAACACAATAAATGTAACTTTTAGAGACCCAATAGGTCCATCCGCAGCACAAGCTTTAATGGAATGGGTAAGATTACATGCTGAATCTGTAACTGGTAGAATGGGTTACGCAGCAGGTTACAAAAAGAATATAGATTTAGAATTACTAGACCCAACAGGTGTAGTAGTAGAAAAATGGATAATGCAAGGAACATTCCTTACAGATGTTAATTTCGATAGTTTAGGATATAGTGATGATGGGTTAGCGACAATTTCAGCCACGTTGCGTCCAGATAGATGTATCTTAGTTTACTAAAATAACTTTTATGTTTATAATTAAAGTCCTAGTAGTAGGACTTTTTTTATGCAAAAAAATATGTTAAAAAAACACCAATAAAATTCCTTGACTTTATATTATTAATTATATATTGCTTATGCATAAAATAATAATTAATATATTTACAATTATAATATATAAACTAAATTAATAATATGCTACAAGATAATTTAAAACCAGATAATGAAACACTACTTCCTTATGATGTAGTTACATTACCATCACAAGGAATATTTACCAACGGTAAAAAAACAGTAAAGGTGACGTATCTAAATGCTTCAGATGAAAATCTTTTATCTTCACAAGCACTTTTAAGTACAGGTAAGTTAGTTGACTCGTTAATAGATAGAAAGGTTTTAGATAAAGATATTACAGCTGTTCAACTACCGGCTTGTGACAAAGAAGCTATATTAATTTTTTTAAGAAATACCGCTTTTGGGAGTGAGTACGAAGTAGAGTTAGTTGACCCAAAAACCAAACAATCATTCAAAACTAAACTAGACTTATCTATTTTAAAAACTAAAGATATGAATTTAGAATTGGATAAAAATATGGAATTTGATTTTTATCTAGAAAAATCTAAGAAAAAAGCTAAATTATCTTTTATTTCCCCACAAGACGAACAAAAACTAACAGAAATTGACGCTCAGTATAAAAATGACCCACAAACACCTTATATGACTAAACAATTAGAAATGATGGTTAGAGAAATTGATGGTGTTAGGGATAGAATGACAATAGCTCAATTTATACAAACAATGCCTATTAGAGACGCACAAGAAATCAGGAAAGTTATTCGAGATAACACACCATCACTAGACCTTAATATACCAACAACAACACCATCAGGAGAAGAAATGAATGTAAAAATTTCATTGGGTGTTGAGTTTTTTCGTCCTTTCTACGGCATATAGGAATGCCCTCTTGAAAGAGTTTTACCACTTAATGCGTCATTTACACCTATCTTATTCCGATTTATTACAAATGCCAACCTTCGAAAGACGATTTTATGTAAATTCTTTAATAGAAGAATTTAATAAGAAAAATGAAGCAATTGAGCAAGCTAATAATAAAAGTAAAAACAGATTCTAACTATTTATAGATAAACTATCTATATGTTAAATTTTAGAATACAACTTTTAATAGAAAGAATATTATCAGGTTCTAGGTCTTATCTTGCATCTCACCCAGAATTAGGTGTTCCTTTAGGGGTCTTTAACATTAAAGATGAACCGACCTATCAGGATAGAAAAAAATCTATTGGTAAATTAGGTAAAGAAGGAAACCCACTCTCTAGAAAAATAGCAGAAAAATTAGGGATAGAAAACCCATTACCTTCATTCGTAACATTCACACCAGCCCAAGAAGAAGAAATTGAAAGAAGAATAGATAAAGCTATATCTGATGTATTAAGAGATAAAAGGGATAGGGAAATTACCGGTACAGGACCATTTAAAGAAATAGCTAGAACACTAAAAACATTATCTGAGGATAAAGTACCAGCTTCTGACTTATCAGTAGCTGATATGGAGGAAATGTTAAATATGATTGGTCAAATGAGAGCAGGTACGGTCTCTTTGGCGGATAATCTTGATAAAGTAACCGATTTATTAGCATTAGAAGACACATTAAGATTAGATATATCTAAAACCTTAGGGGTAACCAACGCTCAACAGGTAGATATGATTGAAGATATTAATGCTGCTGCAGACGCTACTTCAGAGTTTGGAATTAGAGCGAATGCAGTCCTTCAAACTTTCATGAGTATCACCACTGAGATTGGTAGGAATATGAGAATTCCACAAGATACACTAGAAAGAGCTAGTTTATTGACTAAAACACTAAAAGGTTTTGATGCTGGTAAGTTTGGTGCAGCTTTTGATAGTATAGGTATGAACCTACAAGATGCTATGGGTGAAGTTAACAACACTGATAGTGCCATGTCGGAAATACTACAAACTGGTAGAGAGTTTGGGGTTGTTATGGAAGCTTATATAGGTACCGCTAGTGACCAATTAAAACTAATCAATACATATGGATTTGACCGTGGAATTGAAGGTTTATCTAGAATGGCAGCAAAAGGACAAATCCTTGGGTTGGAAATGGGTAAAGTAACAAGTTTGGCTGATAAATTCTTTGACCCAGAAGGGGCAATTGATTTTGCAGCAAATATGCAAGTAATCGGAGGTGCTGTAGGTGATTTAGCTGACCCATTTAAGTTAATGTATATGGCTACTAACGACCTAGAAGGTTTACAGGATGCAATTGCTGATACCGCTGCCGCAGCTGTACATTTTGATGAAGAAAAAGGAAAGTTCTCTATATCTCCAGACCAAAGACGACAGTTAAAGGCTATGGCTGAACAAATGGGTATGTCATACCAAGAGTTAGCTGACACTGCCATCCAGTCCGCGAGAAGAGCCCAGGTATTTGACCAGTTTGGTGCTGATATACCAGAAGAATCTAAAGACCTAATCGCGTCTCTAGCTACGATAGGTAAAGGTGGTGTAGCACAAGTTAAGATACCTAGTATAGATAAAATGATGGATGTTGAGGATTTAACACCAGATATGATAGCAGAATTAACATCTGCAAATATGACAGATGAGGCCTTCTATGACCAACAACTAACAGTATCAGAGAAAACAAATCAATACCTAGCTGGTATAGAATCAGCTATTAGGGAACAACTAAGACTTGCGGGTGGACAAACAGCATTAGGTAATGCAGATGTACAAACCTTATCACAAATGGTGGCAGAATCAATGCCTGATGACATGGGTCCTACTGCAGCAGAAAAAGAAAAATTACTAGACTCTAGTGTTTCAGCTGCAGATAAAAAAGCAATACTTGAAGCTATAGCAGCTAGAGCTATAGACCCAATGGAAGCTACACTTAAAAATGCATTTGAGAAAATAGGTATACCAGTAAACGATTTTATATTGAGACCCGGTGAAGAACCAATAAAATTCAATAAAGATGATTTAATTATTGGTGGGACTAATCTTTTAGGTGAAACACAAAATATAAGTAATAGAACAACAAATATAGAAAATGTATTAGGTCAAGCAACAACTTCAGGTGGTCAGGGTGGTAAGGTATTAATTGAGGGCACAATTAAATTAGAGGGTGGTAGTGAGACTACAGAAGTGGATATTAATAGGTTTATAACGAGATTAACGCAGAATACAGGTTCAGCTCAAGCACTAAGTCAGGTTATAGTTAATGCGTCTAATGCGTAAACGATAAGCAAAATATTTATAATAAAATAATAATTATGAGTACGGGAGCAAATACAGGGACACAAAATCCATACGGTCAAGGAGACTATAGTATTAATATTACTAGTACAAGTCCTATTAGAAAAATGCTTTTAGGTAAAAATTTAGAAAGTTCTTACTTAGCTGATGGAAATCCCATTACCCCTTTTTATGGCATACAAAAACCCGGAGAAACCCCTTATACGTATTTGTCTGATAAAGCAACAATTGACCAAAACACTGTACAAGAAGAAGGTGTTAACATTCAGACATCACTATTTTTAGACAATAAATATGGTCCCATGGGTGGTTATAAGGATGTACAACTAATAGATGTCGATAAAGTATTACCAAGGACAGGACAAGGATATGTAGCACCCAATACAGTAACACCACAGTCTTTCGTGTCATCAAACTATACTCCTGCAGAAATATTAGAAACAGTAAACATAACTAATGGTATAGTTAACACAATTAACAATAAAATATTAAATGACAGTATACTACAAGAACAATCAAGTGGTCACTTAAGAGAAAATTTGGGCTTTAAGCAAAGTCAGTACCTATTCGAAGTTAATAATGAATCAGATGGGTTAGTACCTGCTGAGTTTAATGTAACAACATCACCAAACGATAAAACATTAGACGGTACTGATTTTATGGCTAGAATAACTAATCTATATTTTGGATACTCAACTATTCCTGGTAATTTTGTAAGTCCAGTATTTATACCGGATATTAATGGGTTACAACTAGATAGGATAAACTACCAATCAAGTTTAACTAATAATATAGAAGCAACAGCAGATGCATTAAGTAACTCTATATTCGGCACCAACAATGTACCTACAACAAATACTAACACACCGACACCTAGTGATACTTTGATAAATTATATGGGTAAAGTACAACAAAACGCTTTATTCACGAGTTTAAAATATAATATTTATCGTCCAGATTATTCTAGAGTACAACTACAACCAAATGTAGAAAATGTAACACCTTTTTATTATGTGGGTTCTAAAAGTAATGAACCAGGACAAATAGACAGTCCTAAGGATGCTACACCTAGAGATGAATTTGGTAGGAGTACGGGAGCTATAGTTTACGGGCCATCAACACTAGCAAAAGAACTAGAAACAGTTAATGGTTTACCTTTGTGGCACTTCTATCAGTTTGGACTAAACGGGTCAACCTATATGGATGGTGGAGGACTTGCGGCTGGTTGGACATGGTTTGGTAACTATTCTTTTGCTTCTCTAAATGCACCTTCTGGTATGTTATATACCCGTTCATCTAACAAACCTAAAAGAAAAGGTGGTATATTAGATGAAACTCAAAAAATATTGGATTCTGCACCTTTATTAGGTGGTGCAAGAAGAAAACACGCAGGACACGCAATAGACCAAACCTCTAAAATATTTGACGATGGTTACAAAAGAATTTCTAAAGGTTCTGGTGCTCGAGTTATTACACCCGGAGCGATTGGACTTTTAGGTCCAGAAGAATTTTGTAGAACTTGGACTAAAGATAACCCTTATTACAAAATGGAAAATTTACAAAGATTTAGGGGTAATGACAGAAAAAAAGCTAGTTCTATTTTAGATAAAACCTACAATTTGAATATAGCACCTATAATGGGTGTAAACGTTGATAAAGATGCTGAAGAAAAAAATGTTAAAAAATATATGTTCTCTATAGAAAATTTGGCTTGGAGAGGTACACCAGAACTAATTAAATTACCACAATCTGAAAGAGGACCGAACGGTGGTAGAATAATGTGGTTTCCCCCATATGATATTAATGTTAGTGATACTAATTCAGCACAATGGAATTCTACTACGTTTTTAGGTAGACCAGAACCAGTTTATACTTACAACTATACAGAAAGAATTGGTACACTTGGATTTAAAATAGTAGTTGACCACCCATCTATATTAAATGTTATAGCACAAAAAGAATTAAAAGGTACCGATGATTATACAGCAGACCAAGTTTTAGAATCTTTCTTTGCTGGATGTAAAAAATATGACATATATGAGTTAGCAAGTCAGTATACAAATCTTTCTATAGATGATATTTTGTCAGTTCAAAACGATGTCACTGACGCATTTACTAATGGAGCTGAGGATGTAATGAATTCTTTTGCAAATTCTCAAACAAATTTAGCTGTTAATCCATCAGGTATGACGGATGGTCTATCGGTAGGCCAAGGTAGTGTTATGGGTGATGGTCTTAGTGTTGGCTCAACAAACTTAGAACCAGGACAACAAATACCAGAAGATTCACAACAAGTACAAAACAATTTTAATGCTGTAGATGATTCTGAAAGTGTAAG
>Ga0209645_1000970_pt1 | contig 14637 bp, 6 predicted proteins | sample ETNvirenome_6_30_FD_184070 | JGI IMG/M metagenome (GOLD analysis project Ga0209645, IMG submission 184070) | Marine viral communities from the Pacific Ocean - ETNP_6_30 (SPAdes) (version 2) | ecosystem: Environmental > Aquatic > Marine > Oceanic | place: Pacific Ocean | collected 2013-06-19
TGATCCGCTTTGCTCGTATGATTTACCAACGTTCGTATCAGCAGCATCGTTAAGCTTATTCAAAGCAGCTCTCAGCTTTCTAACTCCACCCCCACTACTAAGGTTAAAGTCCATTGCACCCCGAACCATATCGTAAACCACCTCTCTTGTGTACAGCTCCTTACGATCGGCCTCTGGTTGAACTGGCTTTGGCTGAGCGGACGGGTCTAAATTTAAAACGTCCTTAACCTGAGAGGCGGTCAGTATTTTTGCTTTTACTGGTTGATTACTATTTATAGCTTTTTCAACCCTGTGGTGTCCATCAATCAATATTAGACCTAAATCTTTGTAGGGCGCTAATATGACGGGATTAGATAAATCAGCAGATTCAATAGCAGATTTTGTTTTCTGTATGAAGGGTTGCTTTAGATTTTTAACCTCATCTATAGGTATAGTGACTACATCGTTATTGGCAGATATATCTATGGCTTTTGTGATGTCATAAATGTCCTCTCCAAAAGCAAAAGTTTCCTTGCTTACAGTTTGTTTTTCTTTTTTGACCCCTAAAATAGAATTGACAGCTGCATCAAAAGAAAGACCAACATTAAAGAACTCACTTGGTTCACTCTCCAAGTCAACGTCCTTAGCCACCATTTGAATCTCCATTTGCTCATCAAGTATTTCTTGATTGATTTGATTTTTAATGTCAGGAGAGGCCTCTTTATACGCTTTTAATTGGATTGGATTCAGTAACGATAGGTCTACGTCTTTTACAGGTTCTGGCTGCTTAGGCTCAATCGGCTCCACCTTAGCCGCTTCTACAGCACGGTTGGTTATCTCGTCAATCTCTGAGTCAATCTCGCTGAGTCTGTTCTTCCCTGACTTTAGCTTCGAGTTCACGTACTTCTCGCGCTCTGTCTCCAACTCTACCAGCCTAGCTCTGTCCTCGCCCTTCACCCGTGGGTCAATCTCTGCGTCGATCTCTGCTTTGCGCTTCTTAGAAGCGATCAAAGCGCTCACCTCAGCGTCGTTCTTGACTTCTATCTTATCAAGCAACCCAGCCTTAATCTGTTCGTTCGTAGCGGTATTCACTACGTCAAGCACCTCGTTCCTGTTAGCAGCGCCTTTGTTTACAGAATACTTAGGTGGGTTCAGAAGCACTGTGCCTACAGAAATTGGTGCTGTAGCCAGGCCAGCTACGCCTTCAAATCCAATCTCAGCTACGTCGAGCTCCTGACCAACAGCCACCCTTGCAGCCGTCTCTCCAGCAGCTCCAGACACAGACTCTCCAGCAAGGCCCACGCCAGTAGTCTTCAGCTTGCTGCCCGTCTTGGCAAGCACCTTACCGCCTACCGATCGTACCAGCCTGCCACCAAGAGCATCAAACACGCCTATAGTTGCACCCCTAGTCAAAGCCTTGTTGCGCATTCTAGCGTAAGCTTCTGGGTCTTGCATCACAGCAAGCACGTTGTCTACATTGAACTCTCTCTCGCCTAGCTCCTCGTTCAGGAACTCAGAGAAAGAAGCAGAAGTCTCCAGCGTACCACCCATCACACCGAGAGCAGTAGGCATAGTGGCAGCAATACCTGCGGCAGTACCTACGCCTGGGGCTACAGAGCCAGCAACAGCTCCGCCACCCATAATGGCAGCACCCTCTGCTACAGATACTTTGTTTGCCATGCCAGCCATGGACTGCAAGAATATCTCAGGGATTACGCTAGGGTTATTTGCCAGCCCCTTGAAGAATCCGAATGGTCCGCTACCGTTCTCTTCGTAAATCTTGTTGAACGAGCGCATCTCGTCGCTCATACCTACGCTCTCTTGCTGGCGCTGCCAATCTTTTACAGTATCTACGTAAGTCTGTACAGTCTCTCTGTCTACCTCCGTACCACCGTACATAAGCTTGAGGGTCTCGTCTATCTTGGCACCCTCGCCTTGACCAGTGTAGATGGCTCTGGCTGTGTCGTCAATGAAGTCCCCTACTACTGGGATGGAGTTTACAAACTCACCAAACGATCCTCCGATAAAGTTTTTCTCTGCTTGTGGGTTAGGATTTGTGACTTGTGTGAAGTCCAAATCTGTAGAGGCCACCTCGGAATCTGGCATAAACGCCATAAAAGGGTTTTGAGAAAGCGATTCCGAAGAGTCTTTTTTTTTTACGATCATGTCCTGGTAGACAGGATACTTCTCCAGCATCCTATTAGCCAAGTCAAGGTTATCTAAGTCCTCGTACTCAGGATGCTTAGCCTTGATCATCTGAGCGAACTCCTCTAATGTATACTTATCCTCCATACTATTATCGAATTCCCAGTGGATCGTTGTTTACTGGCGCTTGAGTTCCCGCAGCGGGTTGTTGTTCAGCCTGACCCTCGAAGTAGCTTACATTTCTTATGGCTCTATCTGGGTCGAACAGCGTCTGAAGAGTAAGCTCACCCTCATACGCATCGTTCATAGCCTGTCTGAGCTGCTCAAGGATGTCTTGCTCCTGCTCGTTAGGCTGTTCGAAGTCTATCAAATAATCATCCTTCATTCCCCCCTTAAGAGCAAGTATACCCAGCCCTGGGAAAACTTGAACTGATGTGATTTTTTCTTTTATGCTTGGACTATCCTTGAGTTTTTTAATTGCCTCTGAATCACGATACGGGTTTATCTCTTGTCCATAAAGAGGATTGGGTAAGACAAGTTCTTTTCTGAGTTGCTTCATCACGTAGTTATGACCGATAGCATCTGGAGTTGGCCCCACTCTATCCGCAAATTTTTCGTACTTTTGCAGCTCCTCCTGAGTGATCTCAGCCCTGGTTCTGTTCTCGATTACATCTACAGAAAGCTGCTTAGCCGAACCGCCAGCCCTCGATGCCAAGCGCTCCGTGCCTATGTACTTTAAAGCTTCGTCAACATACTTGTTTTTAAAATCAATAACACCTCCCTCAAGGTCAGAGTAAAAGTTATTTGCGCTAGCAGAATAAACCTTACTAGTGTCATATCTATCAAGCATATCTGCTTTTATCCTTCGTACTATTTCCTCAGGTTCAACATTAGAGTTTACCAAATCATTGGCAGTAGCACGATAAAGAGCAGCAAACTCTTCAGGCGTTACATTATCCTGAGGACCAAAGTCCCGCGTATAGTAGCCCTGCCTATTTATGCCTGGAGCTCCCAAGATGTCTCCAGACTCACCGAGGGCCTCTCCGCCAGCACCCACATATACAGCGCTAACGCTTCCGTCAGGATTTACAGTGTATGTATCAATGCCACCAGCGTCATACTCTCTATCGTGTTGTAAAATCTGTAAAGCATCACCAGTAAACTTTGACTCTTCTGTATCTAATGACCCTATCTGCTCTATGCCCTTAACGTAATCTTCTCTGTCTGCACCAACGTCTTTAGCGTGGTTATTAAAAAAATCATAGTGAACCGACAGATTATCCAATATGGTATTAGCCATGGGGCTGCCCTCTAAGATAGCGTTGACAGCTAAGTCTTTCTGCTCGGCAAAAATCTGTCTGTGTTTTTGAGACCAACCGCCAGTATTGTAACCTTGAATTTGATTCAGATTTTGATCTCTCTGCCTTCTCCTAGCGTTTTCTCTAGCCAGATTATTTCTAGCAGCAGCAGCCATCAAGGGGCCTAGGTTTTGTGTACCCTGAGTTATCGCCTCACTAAATGTTTTGCTAGGCTGTAAAGGGGCTACGTAAGCTGGAACTGAACCGTTTGCCATTACGCTTCATTAAATTGTGGTTCCTCTAAAAACTTAGCGGCCTTGAATAGTTCAAGCAGCTGCTCGTAAGTAGGCTCCTCTTTATTGATCATAGCATACGCCTCTTGCAAGCCTGAGGACTGCTCTGGGTTGATGATGAACTCACCCCCCGTAGCCTCGGCTTCCTTCACGCCAGTTTCTTCGTCTACGATAGCCTTCTTGTTGGTGCCGTGATCGAACTCACCGCCTAGCTTTTGCACTGGTGGTTGCTTCGAGTCTTGCAAGATCGCCATCATCACATCTCCCTTCATCTCTCCTCCGTGACCAAAACTAAAAAATTGTCCTTCTCCACCGCCTATAGATGTACCATCAACGCCAGAAGAAGCTAAAGCTGTGGCAGTTTGAGAAAGACCTTGAGCTACGTTTGGTCCTATGCTGCCTCTTTGAGCTTCCAACAAAGCCAAGTTCTGAGCGGCAGTAGCCTCTGAGCCCATGGCTCTTTGCAGCTTGAGTTGCTCTAAGTTTCTCTGTAAATCTACGTTTCCAGTCAAAGCAGCTTGTTCTAACCCAGCAAGTCTCCCCTGTGCTGCTAGCTCTCTAGACAAATCGGCTTGCTGTGCAGCCGTAGTTGCCTGTTGAGTAGCCTGTGTGAGTCCTGGTACAGCCCCCATCAAAGCTCTAGGGTCAGTAGCTAAAGTTTCCAACGCAGTAGCCTGCTGTGCAGCTATGGGTGACAAGTCTGTAGGGCGCATCCCCGTTTTAGCCAGTTGTTTTTCTGCCTCGGAAACGGTGTACTTTATGTCAGCCAACGAACCAAATGCAGACTGAACGTCTTGTCTAGCTTGGTCTAAAAGAGGCTGCTGAGCTTCTTGTTGCTTTCTTGTTCTTCTTCTATCTGCAAGAGCACCAATCCCCTGTATCCCTGCCTGTATAGCTAATAACTCTAGTCCTGTCATGATCTACAAATTTAAGCGTTTTGATTTAAACCCTTATCTAGCTTAGAAAAAGCATATTCTGCGTTGATAGAGTGAAGCTCCAAGGGTTTTGAGCTAGCAGATTCTAACCTAAGGTTTAGGTATGGCCCCCTCATCTCATCACCGTTGATTTCAGCTGGAGAAACAGCAAAAAGGTTTGAAGCTGTAGTAAGATACTGATTGAAAGCCAATAAATATAGCTCAGCAAAGTTTACATCTTCAGAAATAAGTAGTGGTAAAGCCAAGCTCAAAGTCATTACTCCATTGTTAATAGACACAATATTTATGTCAAACCCGAATAATGCACCTCCTAGCACTGCAAAAGGAGGAGTAACACTACAAAAAGAGGAAAGTGTTTGCAGCTGACCCGACAAATCTGGATCATCAAAAGAAGCCAAAAGTATTACGGAGCTGCCAAAAGGAGCAGCAGGAAAAGAAGACACCTCTAAAGGGTCTAGATCTATCTCTACCAATACATTGTTGACTGTCGCACCTTCAAGCGTAGAGCCCTCTAATACTTCAAGAAAATCAAAAACATCTATGCCAGAAGTAGCGCTAGGTACAGGAACTATGTTAGCGCTAGAGTTCAAGCTAGATCTTGGGACCTCTATATATTTAAATCCTTCTTTGTCATTAATGACTTTGTTTATTAGTAAGCTCTCTTGATTGTTTGAGTCGTCGTACTCCTCATTCGTACTAAAGACGTATGACCACGTAGCTCTATTTGTTTCTAAAGAAACAGACTTAAATATCTTCACAGAAGAAGGATTGTCATTAAAGCAAAGCTCTATCCTCGACTTGTTTTTAACCCCATAGAATTCGTTTCTAGCTGAGTTCTTGTCATGTAGCCAAGCTGTGCCTAAGTCGTCTTTAAACGACAGCATCTCGTCACCAGAAGAAGCATAGCAAGTCGGAACAAACGAGTACCTAGTTGTCCAAGCGTTTTGCCTTTCTGAATAAGCAAACGTAGCTTCAAATCCATTTGGTGTTAAAGGTATGTTTGCCATCGATATTACAGATTAAAAGCTGGGTCATTAAGGTCATAAGAAGTGCCTTCGGATGCGCCGAATCCCCAAGCCCCGATAAAGATCAAAAGATCAGCAGTACTGAGCAGGTTGTCTTCATTCGCGTCGGCCTTGGCGGTCAACTTAATGTAGCTAGCAAGATAGAAATACTGTGCCACAGTCATGGTTGCGTCGTCTATCAACCAAAGTATAGTCTCCAGTGAGGATGGACCAACTGGAATTCCGCCTTGGTCTCCAGTGGGCGTAGTTTCAAAGGCAAGCTCATTTGGGTCCGTCGTGGATCCATAAACCGTCAAAAACTTAATTAAATCATAGTTGTTTATCGGGCCTTGTTCGTTCAAGTTAAGACTGAAGTTGTCACTAATTTGAGCTCTAAGCAAATGGTACTCCCCTATTGTCAGCTGATTCTGAACAAACAGGTAGTTTATCGCATCATCGACACTCTTGAAAGTTGTGCTTGGCTTTGGCTTACTTGGTGGCGGCGGAGCAGCTTTAGGCGGAGGAGGAGTAGATGTTGCTGGCAACAAACCAGAGAACATGCCAGCATCTTCTTCGTATTCATCTCCAATCATTCCAAGAAACACTAATAAGTCACCACTACCAACATTTTGGTTATTACCAACATCAAACCTAAGTTTAGTAATATCATCATTATCAGAGTCATTCATGAAGTTTCTTAAGTCCTTCAAACTGGGCTCACCTGTGGTGCCTTCTAAATCTTTTAAGTAGTTAAATGCTAATTCTTTGCTCATGTCTTCCTCTGTTAAGTCATTTCCATAAAGTTCATTGTATGCCTGCGTAAATAAAACAAGGGCTTCACTATCGGATTCATCATCGGATTCATCATCGACCTCTGAACCCTTGAAGAAAACCGTTAGCGGTAGCTCCAAAATCGGTGTTTCTGGGTCGTTGCTATATATCTCTAAGAAGCTATCTATTGCTCCATCTTCTCCTGGAGGTACGATAGAAATCAGTATTGTTTCTGATCCATTAGGCTGTATAACCATCGGATCCTCAACGCTAACATTAGCATTAGGAGAAACCAACTCAAAGTTTATGGCCTCACCATCGTTTATCTCAAGGTCAGTTATAATCAAATCTCCTAATCCAACATTCTCTATCATCACCTGCCCTTGAGGAACAGGATTTGTAGGATCTAGTTCTCCAAAATCTAAAATATCATCAGGAGTTATTTGTATGGTTGGTAAAAACTCCTCAAAGGTTACATCATCTTCTTGCGCCTCTTGCACCACCTCTTCAACAAAGCCTGTGGTTCTTACAGGGATGTTTACAATAGACAACAAGTACTCTTCCTTCAAGGTGTCATAACCCCCCACTACGCGGACATTATCACCTACTTCTATAGCCTTTTGTAAAGAAGCCCTAATCAAAGAAGACATGCCCTTCTCAGATATCTCCTCAACACCAGACTGTCTAGTAAATCTGTAAACTTTAGACAGCGATTTATTGCAGAAGTAAACTTGCTCACCCGAATCATAAACAGAAGAAGGGTCATTATCGCAACCTGAAACACCAGGGTATGCTATGACTTCTCCAAGCACATTTAGTGAGGCTATAATCTGTTGATTACCTGAAGCATCTGACAGCACGTTCTTGTTTACAGGAACAATACTGACTTTTTCCTTCTGTATGACTACTATGTAATCGTTATGATTAGCTATATACTCTATATCTCCGTAACGATCTGATAAATCCTTGAAGTTTGCCAGAGAAGAGTTAAAAGAAGAATACCTGATTCTAAATGACTCAGGGTTGCTGGGCTCTGAATAAGTTATAGTAGCCTCCCTTTTAGTCTCTGCTGCATCTTCGAATATTACGTTTGGTCTGCCCCTAGAGAAAGAATCTGATTTAAATAAATCTGTAGCAGACCGCGTTTCTAAGAATACATTCTTAAAGTTGGGCTGAGGTGCAGGATCTGCGCCGTCATCATCAGATATGATATCTACATACTCTCCGTTTTCAAACTCTCTAATATTTGTAGCGACTGGTCTGAACCAAACATCACCATTCTTTACTACGACAGGATTTACATCATGAACTAAGTTGCCAGAATTATTTCTGACAACTTTATAGTGATCACTTATCTCATAGTAAATCTGATCCTCTACGTCTATAGACTTCTTTGGAGTGCGTATTTCTACAATACAGTTTTTTCCCCAGTTGTGAAGGTCTGACAATACATCGGCATGGCTAAATCCAAAAGCTTCTGGATTATCTTTTATTACCAGAAACTCCCCTTGTTGATTTTGTTCAGGGTTATTAGATAATGGATTGGTTTCATTTTGCCCGTCACCCAAAACAACTAAGTCAACCACATCAAACTCATAATCTTTGTAGTTGATCCCCGACCCATCAAAGTAAGATATCACCCTTAGTTTATCGCCCTCTTTAAATTTGTAAAGATTTAAACCACCCTCTTGAGTTCTTGCTCCAAAAGCATTCACATAAGAAACTGGGTGTCCTTGCAAATAATTTAAGGAAACGTATATGTTTTTGTTAAAGTCAGAAATCTCAACATTGTCTGGATTTCCACCAACAAAGGCGCCACCTGCACTGTACTGCACGAAGTCTTGAACCGTGCTGTTTTCTCCATAGACTATTTTGTAGCTATGAGCCCAATCGGGAGGCGTACCAGTAAGCTGTAGGGATACTTCTACCGCACCTTTACCATCATTGCCCAACCCCCTCTCTTCATTTGTATATCCCTCAACAAACGCAGTAGTTAAGTAGTCTACAAATCCGTGCCTGCCTCTTTCATCATAATAAACGATACCGAAGTCGTGATTAGCCTCTGTTTTAAAAGACTCTACACCACCAAAATCAAAAGACCCACTAGCGAAGTTTACAGTTTTATATAGTTCTACTGCGGATTGCTGTCTTGAAAAGTCTACGCTGTCAGACTCTAAAGATGTACCATCTGCTGCGGCCTCTGGCAGCTGATGGACATAAAGAGTAGTCTGTTCAAAAATCCTTCGCAAGAAAGGAAGCGTTGTTGCGTAAACAAATGAACTAGAAATGCTGGCTCCATCTGGATCTATTTCAGGATTGGGAGAAGAAGGTGGAATAACAATTTGTACTTCACCAGTTGGTCTTAGTTTCCCACCATAAAAAACAGTGTCTGAATATTGATACTCTTCAACAAATGGAAGTAAATAATCTGGAGCATTACCATAAACAGGACCAAGAGCTAATTTCTCATAAGGGTTCACAGTAACAGAACCCTGATCGCTCATTTTCAAACGGTCATAGTCATTTTCGCTATCAAAAGACCTAGCGGGTCCACCGCCTGGGCCTCCCTCTCCATCAGCAATAATTCCTACAGGATTAACAATTAAATCAGCACCCAAGTTAAGTCCCTGCGCAGGAAGATCCGAAAAAGTAAAATTCGAATCAACTGAATTAAATCCGTTTAGGGGAGCAGCATAGCTGTGGAAAATATATTGAGGCCCACTGATAGGCAATACAGGGCTTCCTGTATAGTCTGTTTGATTGCCACTACTTAAAAGATACCCGATTTGATGTCCATACCCTTTGGTAACTCTAGCTGCTGAGTTTTCTCCATAGGGATTATTAGCAAACCCATGAATCTGATCAGAGCCTATTCCTACCTGGTCTAACCAAGAATCGATGTTAGACCCAAATTCTATTACATCTTCTTCAGATATAACAATCCAGCTTAAAGCAGCAGCAGTCTGAGTGTCAGGAGCCGTATCATGCAGACAAGTCAACACCTCTACATCACTAAAGTCAACCAAATGCAACATAAAGTGCGATGAAGTTGATGAATTATAATTAAAGTAAGAATCACCTGAAAAAAACCCATCACTGATTTCAGAGTAAGCATCTGTAAGTTCCTGAGAATTTTCTGAAAGCATCCAAGTAGCCTTGCCTTTATTAAAAATAAAGTAACCAACGGGCACCCCGCTCTCCTCACTTGTAGGTGTTCCCAAAAGATGCCCATAAACAGCATTGATTAGTTTATTTCTACTGTCGTTATTTGAGCCTCCTGGTTTACCTACGTAGGGTTGAGCTATTGTATCACCACTAGACAAGTCTAAATCAAAAGAATAAGAAGGCGTACAGTTATTTTGCAGTATTGTTATGCCAAAGTCTGGTATTACAAAAGGCTGAGGATTTGTCTGAAAAGTAGAAGAATCTATGTTCTTGTTTATAAAGGCTTCTCTAACAGCCAAGTTTAGCTTTGCTTGAGCATCAGACAAATCCTGGGTTATTTCCAAGCTAACAGAAAAAGTAATTACCCCGCCTTTAATAATAATCGGATGAGCAGCAGAGCTGCCAACAATGGCTGACTGTTGCTCTACCATCGAAACACCTTCAATACTACCAGGACCCGTATACTGCCACCAATTGCCAAACAAATAATTATAGCTATTCACCCCGCTTGAACCAGCAGCAAAGCCAGAGCCATCACCAAATATCTCACCATCATCAAAAGCGCTTACCCCTGTTTGTAACGGAGCAAGTGCATTTCCTTGGTTAGCATTAACACCGCTAAATAACCCCTCGTCATTAGAGGATACTACTTGAGGGCCTACTTGACGTGTCTGACTAACCCCTCCTCCTTTAGTGTGAAAGAAGTGAAAGTTTGTGTCGGGGGTCAGAGTAACAGAGACATTTACGATTGTATCCGCTGGAAGAGAGTCAGGCATCTCTTGAAAATCCATAAAGAATGACACGCCCTGTCCAAATTTTGGACTAAAAATAGAAGGCACAACATTTATTGTGTACTCAATAAAGTCCTCTGGTCGATTCTTATAGATTACAGTAGCTGTAGCTGTAGTAGTAGACTTGTTAAAACCGTCTAAGTAGTTTCCGTACATCAGCCTGTTTGAAGAAACTGTCTGAGCTACAGCGTTACGTGGAATAGAATCAAACTGCTTGTTTACTTCGTTCGTACTTACACCTTTAAGTATTCTGTCGTTAAAGAAATTGTACGATGTGACTCCTGCGTCTATTTCGTCTATAATTAAAAAGCTACCGTCGTTTCCCTCTCTACAAAGCAATCTTACCTTTTCTATCTCTGGACCTTGAGCAGGTATAGTAAGAACGCACTTGTTGAAATCTGAATGGTTTACGTATGTCTGTGACCCCTGATCTAAGATGCTAGGTGGGAAAGCCACGTCAGAATAAGATGAAATAGCGCTTTCTGCTCCGTCTTTATAGATCGTTTGATATGCAAACTGAAAGCCCCTAGTTCTCTCAAAGTTACTAGTAGAGCGATCTGGTTCATTCTGAAATACAAACTCGATAGGGACGAGCGGAGTTTTAGGACACGCTGTTATGAAGTCAGCCTCTGCATAAATATCCGAACCGTTAATGTTTTCACCTTCAGATTCTACGAAGGCTCTGTATGCATTTATCTTTCTCGGTTCGTTTACACCATCAGTGAAGTATATGATTACATCCTTGTCTAAATCTTCATGCTCAAAACTTCTAGACGCATTGCTGTATACGATATCGCCTTTGACAAATCCATTTTGAGGAAAATTAAACTGAGAACTTTTGTAGATAAGTCTCAACACAGGATTGCCTGTGCTTTCACCTCCAAAGGCATTTGATAGGATATCTTTTTTATCGTAAGCCCAAACACCATGATTATCGGCATTTACGCTGTAGACAAAGAGATAAGTAATATCAGTTCTTACATCCTCAACCGATCCTAAAACCCTAGCGTCTGACGGAAGACCCTCCCCAGGATATGCGTCTACAGCTACGTTACCTCGTATGTTTTTCAAGACGTCTTTACCTGCGTCTAGCTTCTTGCCAGTAGCGTCAAAACCTTCGTTGTCAGGACCTGAATAAAGATTTAAGGCATCCGACATGGACACCTTATTCACGGTCTTATTGTCAGCATCTGAGTTTAAGACCCTAGGTATTCTTTTATCTATAGCCATCAGTACTTAGGCGCTTGCATAAAGTTCTTTCGAATAGTCTTTAGGGCTTCATCTTTTGTGAAGTTGCTGAGTCGTGCGTTCGCCTTTCTTCTCTCGTTATAAAACTCAGCTCTCGCTCTAGCTTTTTCGTTAGCTGGCACAGAGGATTTACGTTCAACAATTTTGTAGTATATGTAGGAGCGTAACGCTTCCTCAGCATACACATGCACCTCAGGATCAGTTGACCTCGCTTCATCTGCGACGTACTCAATCACCACGTCAGTAATGTCTGAGTTTGTCTCTATCTCAATTCTGTCTTGATCGAGGTTTAATCTGTACTCTCCAGCAAGATGTCCACCGCCCGCTCCATACAGCCTACCTACGCCCCCTTGATATATGTAGTTCTCAAAAACGTATTGACCGAAATCGTTATCAGACCCCCCGCTATTGTCAGTAGCCGTCTTGTCATCTTCTCTATCGCGAATAAGATTGTCGTTTATGTTTAACGGGCCTTCATTGCTACTTTGAAAAGAGGTTGGAGTCGTTATTTTCCTAGAGTAGTTTATGTTCTTGTTCTCACCAAACACCCTAAGTATACCTTCAGAGTCAACAATCCCAATCTTGATCAAATCAACAAAGTCCTCTGGAAGGGTTATAGTATTGTTTGACTGCACCGTGCTTTTAAGCGACTTTACTTTTTTGCCAAGATCAAAACCGATCTCACGTATACCTCTCAACGCAAAGTTTCTTATGGCTGTGTCAGAAGCATTGCTAGCATAGTCGTCTCCGTCAAGAGTAATAATGAAATCCTTTATGATTTCGCTGAGTTTTACTTTATTGAATGCCATTATTCAGATGCTTCTTCTTGTGATGCAAAGACAGATACCTGTGTTTCTCTCAACCTAATTCCAATCAACTTAGCCAACTCCATCACCACCTCTGTTAAATAGTGGGGAGGAAGCATGAAGTTTCTAGATCCCTGAGCATTAAACACCTCTAAAGATTCGCCGTTGTAATTTGCTGTCCTGAAGTCGTAGTATGGTGCGTCAGGCAAGATGTTCCCCTCGCTATCAAACGAAGTGGGTTTGGCATAGTAATTTAAGTAAACAGTGCCTATTGTAGGGGGGAATATTTCTATGTCTACAGCAGAAACTAACGCTACTGGAAAGCTCTCTGTAGGATAAGAAAGATTGCTACCTACTATCCTGTCAATCTTTTCAGGATCGTAAACTAGCTCGCAGCTAACTATATCCTGATTGTCGTTTGCGGCTCCTTGAGGATCATACAAAGATCCCGCATACATAGATACTATCTTCGATAAATCAGAGGGCTTCTCTAGCAGGCCGTTGTTGTATTCCAAATCCAACAACGAAACCTTTCTTCTAAAGTAAAACGACAAGTCCTCTTCCTTTTGCTTTCTTACAGACTTATCTCTACCAGGCTCAAAATTCTGTCGGCTCAAGCGTTTAGCCGTCACAAGCTCAGCAAACATTTCATTGTAGATATTCATCTGAGCTAACGCTGCAAACGAATTAAATACTTGAGGCGTAATGAAACCTTTTTGCTCTTTGTTAGCGAGGTCCCTTAGAGCTGTATATACTTGTAATACGCTTACCATAATACAAATATACTAAAAACAAATAGGGCGTAATTAGTAGCTAATTCTTGTAGAGGTAGTTACCCTGGTGGTAGATTTAGTAGATTTAGTTGATGTACCTGTAAGCTTGCTTCTTTTGCCGCCATACACGGAGTATAACCGAGCAGCTAAGTTTGCGGCTTCACTAGCCCCTATGTCAGAATCTATAACTCCAAATCTGTAAAGCTGAATCCGATTTGTACTGCTTACTTGTCCAACCTCCCCTATAGAACCCAATACTAATTCTCCGTCTGTCCTGAAGTCAGAGCTGTTTGTGAGAGTGGGATCTAGATCAAGAGTTTTTGCGGGTAGTTTACCGACAATATCTCCGTTCCTGTTGTGCAAAAACATGTTGCCAACTCTATCTCTGCGAATAATAAAGACGTGGTTTGCATCATAATCTTTAGCATCTGGGTCAGGATCTGGGAAGGCAAAAGGTTTAGTTCCATCTTCTGTAGATGTAGTGTCTACAAAAGCTGGATAACCAGTTAAAACATTCGAAGTAGAGATATCACCAGAATCTGTTTTGCTGTGCCTTACAGCAAATATATTTCTGCTTTGACGCATAGTATTATCTGCGTTAAACCTTCCGTTATCAGAAGGGACAGCCCCGAAACCAAAACCTCCACCTTTAAGATCTCCATATAAAGCTCCAATGCCATACGTAGCACTACCAGCAAGACCGTTTAGGTTCAAGGCCACATAAATGGTGTAATCTTCTTTTATGTTAAGAGCGGTGTCGAGCAGAAAAGAGTTGGTGGTCCCAACTATAACAGCTGTCTTAATTAAGGTGTCATCTGAAACGCTAGTTACAGTATTAGTATTACCTAGATCGTTTGAAAGGTTGTGAGCAACCCCTCCCGTGCCTGAATTCAACCAGGAACTATTTGAATTCCCGTTTGTTTGATCTAGCGTTTCGTGATTGTAATCAACAACAGGCAGATCATTAAAGAAAATCTCAGCTATTGTATTTTGGAATTCTCTTTCTTGCCTTCCAACAGAGGGTCGCTTGTTTATTGTGTTTACAGGGGCAGAAGAAATAGCAGGGAGGATATCATTAACATCCTCAACAACAGCCTCCCTAAATGTAGATTCACTAGACACTACATCAAACTTCATGATGTTTTTAGGAGTGTTCCTAGACATAAAGTTTATGATGCTTTCTATTAAACTTGCTTCTTCACCCTGATTACAAGAAACCGTTATGGTTGTTTTGAGCAATGACTCTCCCTCCTCTAAGGCAGCCTCGTCAAAACCGTTGCAGTCCTTGAAGGTGAACCTCACCCTTCCAAGTTCAGAAGTAATGAACGTGAGATTTTCAGACGGTATCGCTATGGTGCTTACACCAACACCAGTATCTGAAAATGAAGCGCTAGTTGGAGACTCTATCTCTCTACGGAAAAAGAAGAAC
>Ga0209645_1000971_pt1 | contig 14633 bp, 8 predicted proteins | sample ETNvirenome_6_30_FD_184070 | JGI IMG/M metagenome (GOLD analysis project Ga0209645, IMG submission 184070) | Marine viral communities from the Pacific Ocean - ETNP_6_30 (SPAdes) (version 2) | ecosystem: Environmental > Aquatic > Marine > Oceanic | place: Pacific Ocean | collected 2013-06-19
TTATATTTTGAATATAAAACATATGCTAATCAGGTTCATAAAATAAAAAATACAGCTACTGGTGGTAAAAAAGCTATAGAAAAAGACGATACATTTAATCCACCTAAAGCAGAAGATTTTGAAAAAGTAGATAGAGCTATTGAAGTTATATATGAAGGTGTAAAAGTTATTGGTAGTAAAGATATTTTAAAATGGGAGTTGAAGAAGAATATGATGCGACCAAAAGCAGATACTACAAAAGCTCAAATGAGTTACGCTATATGTGCACCACGCATGTATGAAGGTCGTATTGAAAGTTTAGTTAGTCGTATGACTAGCTTCGCTGATATGATACAAATAACTCATTTAAAGCTACAACAAGTATTATCACGCATGGTACCAGATGGTGTTTATTTAGACGCTGATGGTTTAGCCGAAGTTGATCTTGGTAATGGAACAAACTATAATCCACAAGAAGCTTTAAATATGTATTTCCAAACAGGTAGTGTTATTGGTAGATCAATGACGCAAGATGGTGATATGAACAGAGGTTCACTACCTATAAGAGAAATAAATACAAGCGGTGGTAATAATAAAATAGCATCTTTAATAAATACATATAATTATTACTTACAAATGATGCGTGATGTCACTGGTTTAAATGAAGCTAGAGATGGTAGCATGCCAGATAAAGACGCATTAGTAGGTATACAAAAAATTGCTGCTGCTAATTCTAATACAGCAACAAGACACATATTGCAGTCAAGCTTGTATATAACCCTAACGATGGCAGAGTGTATTGCAATGCGTGTCTCTGATGTAATAGAATATTCACCAACTAAAGAGTCGTTTATAAAAACTTTAGGTAAGTTCAATGTTTCTACTTTAAAAGAAATGGCTGAACTACACCTTCACGACTTTGGTATATTTATAGAATTAGCTCCTGATGAAGAAGAAAAAGCAATGCTTGAAAATAATATACAAGTAGCTTTAAAATCTAATCAGATAAATCTTGAAGATGCTATTGATATTAGAGAAGTTAGAAATTTAAAACTAGCTAATCAATTGCTTAAAATAAGACGTAAGAAAAAACAAGAGCTAGATCAACAGCAAGCACAGGCTAATATACAAATGCAAAGCCAAGCTAACGCGCAAGCTGCTCAAGCTGCTGCTGCTGCTGATATGCAAAAGCAACAAGCGCTTACTGAGTCAAAAGCTCAGCTAGAACAAATAAAATCTCAGCTTGAAATAGCTAAACTAGAAAGAGAAGCTGCAATTAAAAAAGAATTAATGCAGTATGAGTTTGAAATAAATAAACAATTACAAGAAGCTCAACTAGCTGTTGTAAGAGAAAAAGATAAGTTTAAAGAAGATCGTAAAGACGAAAGAACCAAGATACAAGCTACACAACAAAGTGAGCTTATAAATCAAAGAAAAACAAACGCACCGCCTAAAAACTTTGAGTCTTCAGGTATGGACACATTAGGTGGTTTTGGACTTGAACAGTTTGAACCGCGTTGAAAATAAACAAACAATTATATAATATTTTATCATGTCAGAACAAACACAACCGATCGAAGAGATCAAAGATGAAGTTGTAGATCAAGTTGAAACTACAACTGAAGAGCCTAAAAAAGAAGAGGTTACTTATAAAGAGACAACTAAAGATGGTACTATAAAGCTTGATTTAGGTAAACTTAAAAAATTTAAAGAACAACAAAACGCTGATACAGATGCTAAAGAAGAAGTGCGGGTGCAAGCACAAGATGAAAAACCGCAAGAGTCAGACAATAAAGAACAGGCTGAACAGCAAGTTGAGGAGCAAGTTATACAAGAAATAACAGAAGAAGAACCTGTTGTTGAGCAAGCTGCTGTAGAACAAACTGTTGTAGAAGAAAAACAACCAGTACAAGAACAAAGACAATTACCAGAAAATATTGAAAGTTTGGTAAAGTTTATGGAAGAAACTGGTGGAAGTATAGAAGATTATGCAAGATTAAATGCAGACTATACAAACGTAGACAATAACACATTATTAAAAGAATATTATAAGTCAACTAAATCTCACCTTGATAATGATGAGATTAACTTTTTAATTGAAGATACTTTTTCATATGATGAAGAGTTAGATGAACAAAGAGATATTAGAAAAAAGAAGTTGGCTCTTAAAGAAGAAGTTGCGAAAGCTAAAAAGTTTCTTACTGGTTTAAAAGACGAATATTACAAAGAAGTTAAGTTAACTTCTAAGTTGTCCAAAGAGCAGCAAGATGCTATTAACTTTTATAACGAATACAACCAAAAACAAACCACTACCAATGAAATCCAAGAGAAGCAGTATAAGCAGTTTCAACAAAGTACCAATAATGTTTTTAACGAAAACTTCAAAGGTTTTGATTTTAGAGTTGGAGACAAAAAATATAGGTATAATGTAAAAGATGCCGCTGCTGTTAAGGATTACCAGAGTGACATATCTAATTTCGTTAAGGAGTTCTTAGATGAAAATAATATGATGAAAGACGCTGCTGGTTATCATAAAGCTTTATATGCTGGTAAAAATATTGACAAAATAGTTCAACATTTTTATGAACAAGGTAAGGCTGACGCTATAAAAAATACCGCTATAAAGTCAAAAAATATTGACATGGGTGCTAGAACTGTAAAACCAGTTGTAGATACAAGCGGTATGAAAGTTAGAGTGTTAGGTGGTGATAATAGTTCAAGGTTAAAATTTAAAATTAGAAAAAAATAAAAAACTTAAAAACTTAACAAAATGGGATTTAACACATCTTTAGGTTTAGGTGGATCATATTCACTTACTCCACACCCAACAGCAGATGTTTTGTCTACAAACTATATTAGCTTTGTTGACGGAAGTGCTGATTGGTCACAACAATATCTACCTGAGTTGTACGAGCAAGAAGTAGAGCGCTACGGAAACCGTACTATCAGTGGATTTTTACAAATGGTAGGCGCTGAAATGCCTATGAGTTCTGATCAAGTTGTTTGGTCTGAGCAAAACAGATTACACATTGCATATAAAAGTGCAGGTGCTGCTGGAAGTACAACAAGTGTAGAAGTAGAAAGTGCTTCTGGTAACACTATTTCACTTGGTACTGCATTAAACAACTCACTAAGAGTTGGTGATACAGTATTAGTTACTGACGCTAGCACAGGACTTAAAACTTTAAAGTGCTATGTATCTACAACAGCTGCTTCTGCTACACAAACTGCAGGTCAAGGAGCTGGTAACGTAGATGCTACTTTATTACCATATTCTAAAGCTGCTATGACAGGTACATTTGCTGACAACGATCAGTTAAATATATTTGTATACGGTAAAGAATTTGCTAAAGGTAGCGCTAGCCAAAGCGGTGAGCTTAAGCCACAGTTCCAACAGTATAACAACAAGCCAATAATTATTAAAGATCACTTTAAAATTAATGGTTCTGATACTGCTAGAATCGGATGGGTTGAGACTACTGACGAAGCTGGACAAGTAGGATATTCTTGGTATTTAAAGTCTGCTGGAGAAACTAGACTACGTTTTATGGATTATTTAGAAACTTCATTAATTGAAGCTGAAAAAGGAGATTCTGCTTCTTTAATCCATGATGCAACAGGTGGTTTAGGAGTAACTCAGCCAGGTGATGTAGGTACAGAAGGTTTATTCTCTGCTATTGAAACTAGAGGTAATGTATTTGAAGATTTAGCTTCTCTTGGAGATTTTGACTTATTGTTAAAAAATCTTGACAAGCAAGGTGCTATCGAAGAAAACATGTTATACTTAAACAGATCAATGGCTCTTACTTTTGACGATATGGTAGCTGGTATCAATGCTAACTATCAAGGTGGTGCTTCTTTTGGAGTATTTGACAACGACGCTGACATGGCATTAAACTTTGGTTTTTCTGCCTTCAGAAGAGGATCTTACGATTTCTACAAGTCTGATTGGAAATACTTAAACGATGCTGCTGCTCGTGGTGGATTTGGAGATATTTCAGGAGTATTAATTCCTGCTGGAACTTCAACTGTATACGATCAGTCATTAGGTAAAAACATGACACGTCCTTTCTTACACGTACGTTACAGATCTTCAGAAACTGATGACCGAAGAATGAAGTCTTGGGTAACTGGTTCTGTAGGACAAGCTAGCTATGTAGGAGATGACTTCATGGAAGTACACTATTTGTCTGAAAGATGTTTGATAGTTCAAGGAGCTAATAACTTTGTATTATTAAAAGAATCATAATATTAACTCTTAAAAACTAAACAAAATGGACAAATTTTTAATTTTCATAGATGCTGCAGATGATGCTGCAATGTACCCTGTAAGCTCGCTTTTAGGTATAACTGTTGCTGCTGATGCAACGATACTTGTAAAATTTGGTAGCTCAATACAAAGCGGTGGTACTGATGGTGCTTCTGCTGATATTGTTACATTAACTTGTACTGCTGATAAAGAACTAGAAGTTTTTAAAGCTTTAGCTAAAGCTATTACTGACATTGGATCTTTTAATTCAGATAAGTTTTTAGTTGTTTGTGATGACGTAAACTCTGTGTTTGCTCACTCAGATATACTAAGTTGTACAATTGCTATTGACTCATAAGTCAATTAATTAATGAAAGCAAAGGGGCTTCGGCCCCTACGCTTTTATTTTTACAAACTATTTAATTATATTATATCATGGAAACAAAAACAAAAAAACAACCTAAACAGGTTGAAACAAAAAATATTCCAAGCTGGGAAATAAAAGACAGGCAATATTATTTAACAGGCAATGGTAATCCACTTAGCTATGTTTTAACTTCAAAGTCAACACGTAAAAGACCATTACTTTGGTTTGACGAAGAAAAAGGTTATAACAGAGAACTAAGATATGCTAGTAATCAAAGATCTTGCTTTATAGATGAACAAGACAGCAACGTAATACTAGATCATATTATATTTGAAGAAGGTGTATTACACGTGCCTAAAACAAATCAAGCATTACAAAAACTACTTTCATTGTATCACCCTAAAAAAGGTTATGTATATGATGAAAAGGACGAAGTAGCAGAAGCTAAAGATGATTTAGTAAGTATAGAAGTTGAAATGGAAGCTTTAAATACAGCTATGTCAATTGATGTTGATCAAGCAGAAGCTATATTAAGAGTTGAATTAGGATCTTCTGTAGATTCTATGAGTTCAGCTGAACTTAAAAGAGATTTGTATATGTTTGCTAGAAATAATCCTATATTATTTTTAGAATTAGTTAACGATGATAATGTACAGTTAAGAAACTTAGCTATTAAAGCCGCAGGCTTAAACATTATTAAGTTATCACAAGACCAAAGAACTTTTGCATGGGGTTCAAATGGTAAAAAATTAATGACCGTGCCTTTTGATGAAAATCCATATTCTGCATTTGCTGCTTTCTTAAAAACAGATGAAGGTGTAGAAGTTTTCAAATCAATAGAAAAAAAGCTAAAATAGCGTAACTATTATAAGTGGTATAGCCATCTATAATGGTGGCTATACTACTATAATAAAAATAAAAATATGGCGATTGACGTAAATAAAGTATATACTACAGTATTATCTATACTAAATAAAAAAGGAAGCGGCTATATGACGCCAGACAACTTTAATAAAATAGCTAAAGTTGTGCAATTAGAATTACTTGACAGAGCGTTTCACGAATATAACAGGGCTGTAACAAAACAGACTGGCGGTAGAGGTGCTCAAGGTTATGGTGATATACCTAGAAAAATAATGGATAAACTTGATCCATTTTGTGATAATACAACTCTTACAGTAACTTCTTCAGGTTATTTTGAGCCACCTGGTTACAATACACCTATACCAGGAAGTACAGCAACGCAAGCGTTAAGTAATGTTTATGCAACACTAAGTGTTAAAGTAAATGGTACTTTTAATGATATAGAGCGTATAGATAAATCTAAATTACCTTTTTTATTTTCTTCAAAACTAACAGAGCCATCAACTACTTTTCCGGTTTATTATAATTCTGCAGACTTAATATACGTATTTCCAAGCACTATAAATAAAATAGATGTATACTATGTAGGTAAACCTAGAGATCCGCTATGGAGCTCAACTGTTGATACAACTAGTTTTGGAACTCCACTATATACTTATGATCCTGTTAATAGTAGTAATTTTAGATTACACGCTTCTGATGAGTCTGATTTAATATTAGGTATATTACAGTATTTTGGAGTAACAATAAAAGATCCACTTGTGATACAAGCGGCTCAACAAGAAGAACAAACAATAACACAACAAGAACAATAGTATGGGATTATTAGGAACAGTTACAGAAGAAAATTATTATAATGGATCCCAAACTTTTGTTGGAGACGGTAGTACGCTTTCTTACACGTTAACGTTTGATCCGCTGCCTACTACAAATCAAGTTAGAGTATTTTTAAATAATGCAAGCGCAGGTTCTACAGACGAAGAAACCTTAGATTTTACAATATCTGAAGCTACAATTACTTTTACAGGAACAGCGCAGCAGTTTTTAGAAAGCCACGACAACCCTATAATAAGAGTTGATTTACTAGATTATACTTTTGGAAATTATCAATACACATCGATAAAAGATATTGTTGATAATTTTATGATAGCTTACGTAGGTGATGGTAAATTAATAGGGCACGTTGCAAAATCTGATGTCATATTTCATGCTAAGCGTGGTTTGCAAGAGTTTAGCTATGATGTACTTAAAACGGTTAAGTCACAAGAAGTTGAGCTAGGACCATCATTATCTATACCTATGCCACAAGACTATATTAACTATGTAAAACTTTGTTATATAGACAGCTCAGGTGTAAGTAGAATTATATATCCAACTAGACTTACAACAAATCCAACAGAGCCAATGCTGCAAGATAATAATTATAATTATGTTTTTGATGCAAATGGTAATGCTGTTGAAGCAAGTTCTGTTACAGAGCAAAGATACAGTAACTTTGACACAACAAGAGTTTCTGGTAATTTATCTTCTGAAGATAGTTTATACTTAACTACAAACGATTATATTAGAAGTGATTATGGTCAAAGATATGGCGCTACACCAGAAACTACACAAGTAAATGGGTTTTTTACAATAAATGAAAGAACTGGTAGTTTTAATTTTAGTAGTGACTTATCAGGTAAAATTATTGTATTAGAATATGTGTCAGATGGTCTTGGTACAGACGCTGAAATGAAAATAAATAAATTAGCTGAAGAGGCTTTGTACAAGCATATTGCATATAATGTTCTAGCAGTTAAAAGAAACATATCTGAGTATATAGTCCAAAGATATAAAAAAGAACGAAGAGCAGCGCTTAGAAACGCTAAGATTAGATTATCTAACTTAAAAACAGCAGAGCTTGCTCAAGTAATGAGAAATAAATCAAAACGAATTAAACACTAACAAATGGCTGAAGACAAAAAAACGTTTCTCCAAGGTAAAATGAATCAAGATATTGATGATAGAATTTTACCAACTGGAGAGTACCGTAGTGCACAAAATATACAAGTCACAACTTCAGAAGACTCAGACATAGGATCAATACAAAACATATTAGGTAATTCTATTGTTAATAACTCTATTGTAAAATTATATAATGGACTAGAAACTATTGGTTGTTTTTTTGATGAAAAGAAAAATAGAATATTTTATTTTGTAACTAACTATACTTGTCCTAATCCTGGTGACACAGGTATTGTAGGTGGTGAAAACGGACCACAAACAGCAGAGCAACAAAATGATAATACTTTATTTTGCGGGATATTTGTAGCTAGTAACGCTGGTAATACTGGTAATCCTAGTGTTAAGTTAATTGTACAAGGTTTGTTTTTAAATTTTAGTAAAACACATTTAATAACTGGAGTTAATTTATTAGAAGATTTGTTATTTTTTACAGATGCTTTAAATCAACCTAGAAAAATAAATGTAGTAACAGCTGAAAACAACTCACCTAATTTATCTCAAAACATATTAGGTCATTACGACAGAGAAAATAAAATAAGTGTAGCTAAGTTTGCTCCTTTTATGCCAGCTTTGTTGTTAGAATACGATACAACTACTTTAAATGGTAATTCACAGCCTACAACAACAGATGAGTTTGGGCAAGTTATAGACACAGCTCCAACATCTTCAATGGAGCTTAGCTCTCAAAATGATTTTCCAGAAGATTTTTTAAGAGAAAAATTTGTAAGATTTTCTTATAGATATAGGTTTGCAGATGGTGAATATTCTACTATTGCGCCATTTACACAAATATGTTTTATACCTAAAACAACAAGTTATAATATAACTCAACTTCAAAAAATATTTAGAAAAGGTCAAGTATATTTTCAAGACTCTAATGGAGCCGCAGACGGTATGGTTAATGACGTTACCGCAGTAAACTTAAATATTATATTACCTTCTAAAAAAATAACTAGTGACTTTGATATAAACGCTATAGAAATATTATATAAAGAGTCAGACAATAACTTAATAAGAGCTATTGAACTAAAAGATCTTAAAGATACAGATAGCGCTAGTGGTGTTTTTCAGTTTAAATACAAATCAACTTTACCTTATAAAACTTTACCACAAGATCAATTAACTAGAGTTTATGACAATGTACCTTTAAATGCTAAAGCACAAGAAATAATATCTAATAGAGTTGTTTATGGTAATTTTGTAGAAAACAGAAAACTACCCAATCAACCAGGTGTTGCAGGTTTAAATTTTTCTGTAAGCACAAGCGCTAAGTATGACACTGAAGCTTCTTTTGGTAATGCTGATTTTAATAATTATTATCTGCATAAAGAATATCCTTTTCACTCTATAAAACAAAGAAGAACATATGAAGTAGGTGTTGTACTATCAGATAAGTTTGGTAGACAATCGCCTGTTTTAACTTCAACTTCTGGTTTTAGTTCTATAAATGTTACTGCAAAAGATTCAAGTTTTAATAGTAGCTCTTGGGACACAGGTAACAGTGATGATGCTAATCTTATAGGTGGTATTATAAGTAACAACTCTCCAGGTAACGAAAACTATTGTGGCGATGCTCTTACAATAACTTTTAACGAAGAAATACCAAACTGTTATGCTAAAGGTACTTTTGTACCTATAAATGAAGACGCATCACAAACTACTACATATACTAATAATGTTTTTAAAACAGCTTTTGCTACAGATCCTAACTTACAAGGCGGAGGTCAAAGTGGTACTGGAGTTTTACTAGGAACTTTATATTATTATGGAAATACATTTATTCCAGAGTTTGGTGTTACTGATTTTATTTACACAGATGCAACATTACAAACACCTTTAACAGGTGAAAGCGTAGTATATATACATACTGGATTTGCTGTAAGTAATAATTTAACTAGTCTTCACGAAATAATTTTAAACCCTACAACTGGAGCTGTTGAAGCTATAAATGTAGTAACAGAAAGTATATTTCAAAGTAATTTATTAGGATCACAAACACCTGTTTCTGTTGGTGTTACAGGTGATACTTTTACTACCTTAAACCCTACTGTAACAGTAACTCCTTTTCAAGATGTTTTGACAGATAGTAGTTTAGGCTCAGAAGTTTATCATTTATTAATAACTAATTTTTCACAAACAGATATTTTTAATATAGGTGATTATTTGAAAGGTCAGGATATTGATTTTGTTAAAATAATAGGTGTTGATGAAGCAGGCGGAGATTTTCCTTTTGATCAAGGTTTAAATATTTTTACAGATGGACCTGTTTCTTTATTATATAAAAACTATACAGGAGATTTTCAAGCTCCGGTTTTTAATTTAGAAGAAGTTGAAAGATATTCTTTTTACAAATATACATTAACACCACATGGCTGGTATTCTTATAGAGTGGTAGTTAAACAACCTGAGCAAGAGTATTACAATGTATATACGCCTGGTGCTATAAGTTTCGACAATGACAAAGATGAAGATAAAACTTACATACCAATAGCTTCTGATAGTATTAATAAAATTACTAGAGATAGAGAGTTTACTAACACACAAGAAGTTGGATTAAGTACTAGTAAAAATAGAGTATATCCAAAAGTTATTCCTGCTAAAACAAGTGTTGCTGAAAACCACACTGCTACAGATGCTAAAGCTTTATCAAAACAAAGTGATGCAGATTTAATAGATGTTGTAAGTATAGGTACAGCTAAAGAGCAAGGTCTTAAAAATGAAAACAATGATGTTTTTGATTTTGTGTATGAGTCAGATAAAAACACATTAATGGCACAGCTGCCTTATGGTGATGATAATAATTTTATTGGTGCTTCTGTAGATTCTGGTTTTATTGGAGTAACACAAACGGTTACCACTACTGAAAATGTTAATGATACAGATTCTATAAAATTAGTTAATAGCGGTAAAATATTAAGATGGAAAGACACTAATAGTGGAAGTGCTACTTATCTTACCAATTTTACTATTGGATCTTATTTAAAAGGCGAAAATAAAGATTTAGTTAAAATAATTAAAGTTGATATAACTGCTAACGTTGTTACTGTAGAATGTGATGGGGCTATAAAAAGTTTAGCTGAAGAAGGCACTGACATACCTCAAGCTTTAGATATTAAAATATTTCAATATAAATATGCAACTCAAAACAGAATATCAGTGTTTGAAACAAAGCCTTTTGAGTCTGTTTTAGATATATATTATGAAACTTCAACCGCAGGTTTAGTTCATGAGTTAAACGAAGCTATAGTTTTTCCTAGCACTACAAAAGAAATAAATTTATTAGATATAAACTTTGATGAAAGTGTAGAATATTTTGACTTTTTAGGAAACTGGACAAACGAAAAAATATGTAGACTACAGCTTTTAGATCAATTTGATAACGAACTAACTGCTGGTGACACGTCTAACCAAATACAATCATGTGTTATTCAGTCACAAGTAGGTGTTATGTTTAACGGAGATGTTATTGATATAGGTGAAAGATTTGAAATAATTTTAGATGAAAATGATAATAAGTTTAAAATAAAACCAATCGGTGGTAACTTTGTTTATTTTCCTGAATTATATCCAACAAGTTATAATTTTGTAATTATAGTTACTAACAACAATAACGAATCAGAAACTATAACCGGTAGTTTAAATCTTCAAAATGCAGTTCCAGACACTTCTGCTACGCCTAACAGCTTTCAAACTTTAGGTACGCTTGATCAGCCAGATATTTTTGAATTTAATGCTACAAACGGAAGCGCAGGAGGAGATGAAATAAACACGTTAGGTTTAGTTTTTCAAGATGCTAATATAGGTGATGATGTTTATGAAGAATTAACCATTGGTTTTGATGTTAATGGTGATCCTACGTCAGACGAAAACCTTATTACACCACCAGGTAGTGGTATAACTGCTCCAAGAAGACAAATACTTTTTGATGCAAATGGTAATCCAAGACCTGAAATACTTATAAATAACCAAACCGGTGTAATAACTTTAACAGATTTATACCCTGGTAATTTAGCTGTTAATCTTACAATTGAAGTAATTGATTCTAATGACAATGGTTTAGTGCAAAATCTTCCAGCAGAAGTAGGTGGACTTTCTATACCGCACAATTTATTTTTACAAGTAAATGACGGTCTTATTGTTTTAAATGGTTTTGATTTTACTAGTAACTCAACTGTTCAAACTATAGATGGCGCAAATGTTGATATTTTTAATCAAAACCAAACAAATATTGGTACTGATCATATTGGTGGAGCAGGCTATAATGATGGTTTAGAAATTTATAGTGTTTTTGATAACTATTGGACTTCTACTATTACACAAGCTCAAATAGACGCTGGTATGGCACAAATAGATATAGATAGTGCCGGCGTGTTTTTGTTTTCATACGTTAAAAAAGGTCATCTTAATAGTAGCTATGGAAATCAACACGTTTTTGAAGCTTATGCTTTAATAGAGCAGTCAGGTATACCAAAAATTGTAAAATACGAAACAACAAGTACGCCAACTGAAACTTACAATGGTAGTGTTCCTCCACAAAGAGTTTTTAAGTTTTATATTAATCACTGGTTAGCTAGTCAAGAAACAACTCCTTACCCAGATAATCAAAATAATGAATATAATATACCAGGTGGCGGTATTTTTGTAACAAATCAAGCTAATGAACTTGGAGGTAGTAATGGTTTTGGTAATCAAACTGACATAGATAGTAGATACCCTGAAGCAGCTAGTCCTATATCTTCTCTCACTAAAACTATTGAAGATGTTGATCCTAACTCAGAGCTTTGGGACGCTGATACTTTTAGCGCTTTAGGTAATTTTGCTAATGGAGCTGGATTTGTAGGACATTTTAAAGTTTATGGTGACGGAGAAAACGTAACTTCAACTGTTGCTAAACCAGATCAAAGAAACTCTGAGTTTAATTTAGCCGCTGGTACTACAGGCTTTTTGTACAAAGCTAATGATATTTTTGAGCTAGGTGGTATAAATTATAATATACTTTTTGAAATAATTGTACAAAATAATGGACCATTTGAATATGATGATGAAATTAGTATAGGAAAAACATTTTTATGTAGAGTACCTAACGAGTAAAAACACAATATAATAAGTAATATATAAGTAAATGCCTTTAACATTAAAAATAAAATATTTTAACACCTTTATATTAAGAGAAGAGCCTACTGTTACTACAGCTACGGTTCTTAACGCTACTGTTGATGGTGATGGTTTACCCGCGGCTAGTAGTACTGTTGTTATTACTGCTTCAAACTCTGATATAGTAGATGGTATGACTGTTCATGGGCCAGGTATAAACGAAAAAGTTACTTGTACTATTTCTGGAACAACTTTAACTTTAAGTGAAGCGCAGAAAATAGAAAAAGGCGTAACATTAGTATTTTCAAATCCTACGCCTTATCCTGTTAACGCAACAACAGGCTTACCTACAGAGTTTCCAGCTAATAAAGAGTGGCATATAGAAGAATCTAGAATAAAAGGTGGATTTAATGAAAAAACTGTTGACTTTGGTGCTAAAGCGTATTTAGTTGATAAAAAATACAACAGAAATCATAGAAAAAATGCTATGATATATTCTGGTATATATAACTCTAGAACTGGTGTGAATGATACTAATCAGTTTTCTATTGGTGAAAATATAACTAAAGCAGTTGATTCAATATATGGTTCTATACAAAAACTATATGCAGAAGACACTAACCTACTTATATTCCAAGAAAATAAAGTAAATAATGCTCTTATAGATAAAGACGCTATATTTACAGCAGAAGGCGGTGGTTTATCAACAACCGCTAAAGTAGTTATAGGGCAAATAACACCTTATTTAGGCGAGTTTGGTATTGGTAAAAATCCAGAAAGCTTTGCTGTGTATGGATTTAGAAAATACTTTGTAGATAAAGACAGAGCGGCTGTTTTAAGGCTATCTAGAGACGGTATTACAGAAATATCATCATATGGTATGAAAAGCTTTTTTAGAAAGCATCTACAGCTAGTAGGCGATGATGTATTTAAAACTTCTGGTAGAATATTTGGCATGTATGATTTACATGCTAAAAGTTATGTGCTTAACTTGAATTTAACTAGAAAAGTAGAACAAAATAAACAAACTTTTATAAAAGAAACAACTGCCGTAGCTGCTAGTTCTTCAGGAGCAAAAGAAATAAACATAAAGTCAACTAACAACAATATAGTAGTAGGTATGTTAGTTGAGTCTAACTCTTTAAAAAACAACAAAGCTTCAGTTACAGCCGTTAACAACAGGGTTATAACAGTTTCAACAAACATTACTATAATTGAAAATGAAACTATAAGATTTACACCTCAACAAGAGTTTTTAAATAGTGTTATAAAAAATTCTACTAATTTTAAAACTTTAGCCTTTGATGATAAGGTAAACGGTTGGACTTCGTTTTTAACATATAATCCAAACTTTGGTGGAAGTGTAGCTAGTAATTTTTACACATGGAACGGTGCTAATCTTTATAAGCATTACTCTAATGATAATAGAAACACGTTTTATGGTGAGTTTCAACCAAGCACTGTTACAGTTGTAAGTAATCAAAATCCTTCATTGGTTAAACATTATAAAACAATAAACTATGAAGGTAGTAATAACTGGAAAGCTATTGAATTTAAATCACCAGCTGAAGATAATATAAGCTATAAAGCTTATCCAATACCTGGGAATATTACAGGTAGATACTTAAGTCCAAATGACGGAATTAAATTTGCAGGTTTTGTACCACTTGAAAAAAAGTACTATGCAAATGTAAAAATAAACGATACTACTAGTGTAACTGGTATTAGTGCTCTTACGACAACAGGTGTTAAGGGATTTTTTGCTGAAACAATATTGGAGCATCAGCCAGTTAACAATGACAAAACAACAAATAAAAAGAAACATGCTGAATTATTTTCAGTAGGCTTTAATTATGAACAATCTTTATATTAACAAATTATGGCAATAGAAGTAATAGGTGGACTTATATCTGGTATTGGCGGAACAATACTAGGTGCTGGTGCGAGGCGTAGAGCTAGAAGACGCCAAAGAGGTTTACTAAAAGAAATAGAAAAACTTGAAGGAGAAAGACAAGATATTATAAATCCTTATGAAGGAGTTGAAAGTATGCTTACTAATCCTTTTGCTAATTTAAC
>Ga0209645_1000972_pt1 | contig 14628 bp, 18 predicted proteins | sample ETNvirenome_6_30_FD_184070 | JGI IMG/M metagenome (GOLD analysis project Ga0209645, IMG submission 184070) | Marine viral communities from the Pacific Ocean - ETNP_6_30 (SPAdes) (version 2) | ecosystem: Environmental > Aquatic > Marine > Oceanic | place: Pacific Ocean | collected 2013-06-19
AGTCTCAGAAGTAAGCTGTTGAAACATTAAGGTCACATCAGAACAGTCACTTGGAATGTTAGCTACTACTTTATAGTCATTACCTGTCTTATTAGTATCGTCATCTGCTGCATCTAGTGTGGTCAATACATCAGTCAAAATGCCAGTAACAAACCTGTCACCGCTTGTCAGGTTTACATCTTCAGAAATTTGAATTGTCCAAGTAGCTCCTCCATCTACCGCACTGGTTACGTGAGCTTCAGTTACTTGAGTTGTACCTCCAGTTTCACCTACCCAAATTTTATCTCCAACCGAGATGGTCTTTCCTGCATCATCTGATAAGGTAATGTTAGATCCTGCAGAAATTGCACCGGAAGATGTAGTTGTAGTATTGAAACCGTTAGTTTGGTCCCAGAGCCAGATCATGTAGTCAGCATTTGCTGAATCTCCACTAGTATCGGCAGTACGGTACTTGAATTGGAGTACTATGTCTTCACCTCGGATGTATCTTGGAATAGCTTTACTAATACCCCAAGCATCGTACTGACTACTAGCTGCTGAAGCAAACTTAAATACCTTATGGTCATCGTCATTTGATAATAAAGCTTCTGAACCAGTTGTGGGAATTGAGAATGTTCCTGCTAGTGTATCTGAACCTTCAAAGTCGGGTAAGACATCGTCAATAGATTTTAATGAAAAGTCGGATGCCTGACTATCGTTTGCCTTAATTAGGTGGATTGTATCCGCATCTCCTGCCCCTCCTCCAATAGCAGACCAAGCTCCATCCTTATACTGCCACAATCCCTTATTTCTAACGGAACCATCAGCAAATTGAACTTGACCTTCCGTAGCCGTAGGATCGGCACTTTGAGGATCTAGTTTTATACCTTCTTTAAAAGTTTTTACACTCATTTATTTTTCCTATTTTTCTTAAATATGGTTAAATACGTTGTGTTCATATAAAATATACAATATTCCTAAAAATAAAGCAAATATATTTATGTACACTTGTATTTTAAATTTTTTATTTATTTTTTTGTCTAATTCTAAATTTTTTAATTCTAAGTCTAAACAAGTTTTAATTAATTTTTCTTTTTCAATGTCTATATTTTTGTATAACTCTATTTTAAAATCTTGCAAAAGTAGTTTTAAATGTTTAAAATGATAAGTTTTAAGTTCTTGTTTAAATTCTTCTAATTTTTTATAATAGTCTAAATTTAAAGATTTATGTTTTTGTGAAACATTTATTGGGTATGATTTTAAATCAGGTAATTCTTTATTTAATACCTTTATTTGATTATTATCTTTATACCATCTAGCAGGACTTACTCCTTGAGGTATTTTAGGATTAATTAAAATTTCGCCTTCAGTTTCTAACATTTTAATATTGCTTGGATTTATAAAAACCCTTGGCAAATATCCTTTTTTAAATAATACTACTGTTGTTTTTTTAGATTTCATACTATACGGTTGCCGGAATTAGATTTGCGTTTATTAATATTTTTTCAATTGCTTCTTTCATTGACGCACTAACTGTTGTATTAGATTGTAAGTAATCCCAAACAGCTTCAGCTACTTCTTGTTGATCTAAATCATTTAATGCACTAATTGCGGCTAAAATAGCTGTTTCAGTAGCGTCTAGTTCTGCTTTTGTTGGTGCATCGTAGTCATTTAAAGCTGTATCCACTTCGGCATTAACTTCGGCAGGACTAATATCGTTTAGTGCTGAAATTTGTGCAGGAATAGTTGTTGAAGTATCAACTAAAATTGCATCAACATTGGCATCAATTGTATCAACGCTTGATTGTGTAGCAAGAGCACTTACGTCTGCTTTGAAAGCGTCTTCATTTGTTCCGTTTGTAAACTCTGTGTAAACCTCTGCCGCAGTGATATCATTTAGGTTAGATATATCAGTTTGAATTTGAGTTATGCCTGCATTGTCGGGCGCAATAGTATTTGCACCGTCAGTCCCACGCATATCTGTATTCGTTGTCGTTGTTGCAACTAGTGTCACATTAGCAACTGTATCAGTAGCCGGGTTAAAATCATTTAATGCTGCAATGTCTGCCTGTGTATCGTTATGCTCACCAACTAAAATCGCTTGTCTTGAGTCAGCTTGTGCCTTTGTTTCAATAAGATCAATTTTAGTTTCATTAGCATCAATCTCGCTAATAATGTTTGTTTCACGACCAGAGGCTAGTGTTTCAGTTTCGAGATCGTTTACATTAATCTCGGTATTGTCTTTGACGTATAAAATTCCTGAACCATAAAACTTATTAGTTGTTTCAAAAGATATCAGATAAGCCCCATCTGAAACAGCCGCTAAAGAAAAGTTTGCGGTGTAATAAGCTCTTGACCCTACCTCTGTCATTGCCACATCAGAACCTAGTTGTGTACCATCAGGATTAAAAGCTTTAGCAACAAGAGTTAAGCCGCTATCCTTAAAAGGGTTAAGTTGTATATTTAATTCATTTGCCATTTAACATACCACCCATGTTTCTGTTCCTGTGTTTGAAATTACTCTTTTTCTAAAAATACCATCTGCATCTTCTCTAATTTCAGCAGCGATAGATTCAGGAGTTATTCCAAGAGATAAGGTTTCGTCATCGTCATTCACAATACTTGTCGTTGTAGTTCCGTTTTGTGATCTAATTGAAGGTGTTAGAGTCGGTGTACTATTTTGCACAATAACAGTGATCGGAACATCTGCAATAACAACACCTGCGTTTAATTGTCCAACTAAGGCTACAGCACCGTTTACTGTTTCATTTGCTACCATGCCTGCCGCAGGATGATATTGATCTTCCTGCGTTGTAACTGTTACGCCATTTCTGTTTAATGGAACTGTATAAGCTAAATCAAGCTCATCTGTAGTTGTGTTGTATTCATACACCTTAGCAGTACCCTCAAAAGGTGACGCAATTGCAACACCTGAACTTCCACCGTCACCAGTGTCTGCAATAAATAGCGGTTGAGCTACTACTTGAGTCATTGCACTAGTTGGCATAAGTGGAGATGCTTCAAGTCCTGCGGAGTCAGCACCAGAATAAGCAGAAATTAAACCTACGGCTTTTACTCTTGTTGCTCCATCTGGTTCGTAGTCTGGGTCACTTGCACCAGTTGCCCCATCAAAATCTACTGGTGATCCCGGGGAAACCGTAAAAGAACCGCTGGCATTATCTCTTACATAATAGTCTACTACTGTATTATTATATGGAGCACTTACAAAACCACTTCTAGGATATGTAATTCCATCATTTGTTAAAGGCATAATTAAACGAGAATCGTAAAACCTAAGATCACCCATTCTAGCATTGATTGCTGCCATGATATTGTTATTACTTTTTAAAATGTACTCTTGATTCCCATCCGTAAAAATTCTTTTATACTCCCACGGAGCTAGTGCAATATCTTCCTGCCCTTGAATAACCGTACCACTTCCATCGGTAAAAGTAACTAAAGATGCTATTGGTCCATTAACTACATGCACCCAACCTTGATTGGCGGTACTACTTCCGTATTCGTTGGAGTTTCTAAAAGCATATAAAAAAGTCTCTTTAAAACTTAACCCGTATGAAAGCAAAGGCATTGGCGACTCTTGATTGCCATTTAATTGCTCGGAAAAACCATAAAAACCTTGTGTTGACGTTATAATCGCCCCATTAGATAAACCAGTAAAACAAATAGGCTCACCCATGTTCATAAATTCACGATATAAAACATTTCCATTATTGTAATCGTCGCCACTTGCATAAACTTCAATTACATTGCCAGCACCAAGAGAGCACCCTTGCACTTTACCTGTATTTGTATATGCAACTGCTAAAACTGTTAAAGCTGTTTTACCGCCTCCTGCCAAAAGACTTTGTTCCAATCCTAGAACCGCACCAATTGCAATTTCTGTAGCAGCATCAGCATCAACACCTTGATTTATAATTCCGTACATAAAATACCTATGAATAAGCTACAGACGTCAATTGATCGCCTGTATAAGTTAAAGTTTTAGTTAAATCTATGCCTGTAGGTGTGTTACCTGAAAGTACAATGCTTGTTAATTTATCTCCTGTATAATTTAACGTCTTTGTAATTGTATTTGTACTTTGTGTGTAAACAATACTTGTTAGTGTAGTCCCTGTATAATTTAAAGCATAATTCCATGATTTAATATTTTTTGATACTGATTCAAAATATTCTGTTGAAGATGCGGTTGCTGTCAAATTAATTGTGTCTGTAGTAGAATCTCCTGCTACTAATATAGACCCGTCTGAAGAAGTTATATTTAAAATAGAATTAGTTGAATCAGATACGGGGGCTGTTCCTGTATCGGGCTGTATTAAGTTAAATCCGGCTCTACTAGCAGTAGCAGAGCCTTTAAAAAAACCCGAGACACCTACCTGTCCTGAGCTTCCCGAGGGAGTTGTAAAATTAAATCTAATATAGTCATAACTACCTATATCAAATTCTTCACTATCTCCATCTGCAACTAATGTACCTAAATTTTCCCAAGTTTCAGAATGTTTGATTTTAGCTTCAATAGTTAATATTCCTGAAGAAGTAAAATCAGTAACTACTCTTAGAATATTTTCTCCAAAAACTTCATATTGAGGTAATCCAATTACTCCACTAGCGGAAGAAGCATGTTGTATTTTTGTAAAAAACTTATCTTTATGAAATTTATTTAATGTTACCATAATTCTCCAAAATAGCGAGCAGTTTCAGTACATGCTCAGGTACAGAGGCAGGAGGCGAGCCTCTTTCGCTTACTTAATTAATTATTAGTATCTGTCGGCAGTTTTAGATCCAACGATTCTAATGTGAACAATAGCGTCTTTAGCAGTTGTACCGTCAGTAGCATCAAATGATAGTACCTGAACAGAAGTAGAAGTAATTGTTCCTACTTGGGCAATACAGTCTGCAGTTCCAACTGAAAGTTGAACACAAATGTCTTGAAGTGCTTCTGGAAGAGTAATAAGCTTGTCTCCTGTTCCAGTGTCTGCCATTGAAAGTTGAAGTGAGTCAAGTCCAGAAAGGGAAGTACCGTCAGCACTACCTATTACATTGTACTCAACGCAAGCTCTTTGTCTTACTTTAATTGATCTTGTTACTTTTGCCATGTGATTCTCCTATGACCCTCGGGAGGGGATTGGTTTATACGGTTTTATACCGCTTATATTGATCTTCCGTTATTTGGTTAGTACGGAATTTATATTCTAAATGGTAAGTGAGATGTTCTTCTACTGACACATTATCGCAATCTATTTCAAACATCTCATTAATCGCTTTGTGTTCTTTTATATGGTCGTCGTATTTACAATAAGCCATAATTTCATCTAAAAATAATTTCTTATTCATAATAAAGGAGAGCCGGAGCCGTTAAGCTCCGACCCTTATTAATTAAACGGCAAGACCGCTCAAGTATCCTTGGAAGTGAGGGTTAACAAACAATTGTCCGTATCCACCGTATCTAGCGTCATAAACGTCAGAAGAAGAGTTTCTAAGGAAAACAGTTCCGTCCTCATCAAACCACTCGAATCCACCCGGTCTAAGGTGCATTTCAATGTGGTTGTCGTTTAGGAAATAAACTTCGTCAGAATCAAGGAATCTTGACATAACTACTGGAATAACACCTTTAGGTGAAATGTACTCAATAGCAGAGAAAGATACTTGACCTTTGAATTTCTTGTCTCTAGCAGGAAGGTTGTATACCTTTTGGTCTTCTAGAAGGTTAAGAAATTTAATGTACTGGTGATGTCCCATAAGGATTAGGTTTGGAGCTTCACCACTCTGTCTGATCATGTTAATAACAACGTCATTCATAAGATCAGTTGAAAGAGCAGCTCCACCTGCAGCTTTTTGGTAAGCTTGCCATCTACGTCCAGAAGATACTCCGTAAAGTGATCCAGAAGAAGCAGAAATAGCGTCACCAATAGAAGTTAGCTCGTTGCCTTTAGATTGTTGCATGAAAAGGTAGTCAGCAGCAGCAAAAGGTCCAGATCCTGCAAGAGCAGCAAGTCTAGTAGAAGTACCAACAACTGAGATAGAACCAGTAGAGTAACCATTAACTACTGATTCAGAAATGTCCACAACTTCAAGTTCACTAGTTTCAGAGTTAACGTGAAGGATATCACCAACTTCGATAGCTTGGAATTCAGCAGGAAAGTAAGTAGAAGCGTTAGAGAAATTAATAACGTAAGGACAACCAGAACTTCCGGCACCTGTTACGTTAGAGTTAGAAGCGTTACCGCCAATAAGAGCACCGTTTCCGATAGTACCATCAGCAGACTTTCTAGTGATCATTCTTTCAAGGTTTCTGTTGAAAGCTTTAGTAGCCGTTTTAACAGGAAAAGAAGTCATTCTTACGAAAGAACCTTCGTCTTTTTTAGCAGCTTTCATAGTCTCTCTATCAACAGAAGCAGCAGCATACAATTTTTTAGAAGTAATAGTTGCAAGAGCTGTCTTTGACTCGTTAGCAGTTGGGAGTGAACCTGCAGAAACACCACCACCAATAGATTGAATAATAGGTCTGTCTACTTGTTTACCAACAAAAGTTTCCATTTTTTTAACACGACCAAAAAGGACGTTGTCTTGTGCAAATTGTTTTTCAATTAGCTTCCCGTACTTGATTTTCATCAAGTTTGTTTCATTGGAAGCTGTATAAGTCCATGAACTCATATATTATCTCCTTAAGATAAAAAATTTATTATTAAATTACAAAGTCTTCTAAATCATCCCAATCAGTTATTTCGTTACCTTCTTTATCCTTGATAGTATCGAATTGAGCATCCTTCTTTGGAGCACTTTTTACAGGTTTGCTTTTTTCAATCTTTTTAGCAATCTGTTGTTTTACCTCTTGCTGCTTAGGCTTTTCTACATACTCTTCTTGACTTCCTTTCAGTAAACTAAGAACATCTTCATCGGTGAAGTCGGGATTATTCTTAATTACAGATTGGACAGTGTCGTAAAGAATTGCGTTTTCCATTAGCTTTTCATCTACAGATCCGATCAGGTTCTCCGCTCTTTCCGCAATAATAAAATCACGTACGAGTTCCGGTGAATACTGACTCTTATCTTCTAGATGGGCTTTTATGTGTGCGCTTGCATCGTCCCAAGTTTGAGAGTCAATCATTTGAGCTTCCCTTAGTTCAGTCTCTTTAGACAGAAGTTCCGTATTGGCTTCCCTCTGTGTTAAAGAACTTTGTAAGGACTCTAATTGTTCTTTATTATAAGCAGCATCCTGCTGATTAAATTCCATATCAATTTGTTCTGGTGTCATGGCTGCATATCTTTGAAACTCTGGCATTAGCCCTTTCATAATATGCTGTTTAAATACATGAGGTGCCATTCCTCCAAATTCGGCAAAGTATGCCATAGCGTCCATTGGGTCTTGTTGCATTTTTTGAGAAAAGTTATTAATGTAGGCATTAACCTCATCTACTTCTCCTTGGAATGCTTTTCTTTCTCCATCCAATTCGCTAAATTTTTTATCCCAAGCTACTTGTCCTGCATAATTTTGCTTGAGATCCGCTAAAGAAACATCTACTTCTTCACCATTAACTTTAGCTTTAACAGTAAACTCACCTGATTCAATTAATTCTTCAAGTGACTTAGATTCTACATCTCCAGAAGCTTCAGATCCTTCAGCTTCGCTGCTATCCTCACTTGCCTCGCTGCTATCTTCGCTTTCACTTTCTTGACTTTCTTCTCCAACAGATTCAGCGAGATCTTCAAAAGACTCAATTCCGCTTTCAGCAGGAGCGTCTTCCACAACCTCTTCAGATTCTCCTTGAGCTTCGCTAGTACTTCCTTCATTTTCTATTTCTCCTGCCTCAGGCTCCGGTACTTCATAATTATCTGCATCCTCCCATGAGGCTAATCCCTCTGCAAATTCCATTGATACGTCTGAGTGTGATAGTGTTTCATTTACTTCGTTGTCCATTAAATGTGCCTCCATCTAATATTATTATTGTTGATTTTGTTGTTCTCTTGCTAAATCCTCAGAAGGTGTGCCCGGAATCATTCCAGTTACAGCATCTCCTCTATTTGCTTGTCCCTGAACCATGGCTTCTTGATGTTCTTTAGAAGCAGGAGCAGAGGCTTTTGCATGGTAAAATATAGGAAAGTTAACCAATGTAGCTAGTTTAGATTGAAAAAGAGGATTAGTTTTAGCTTTTTCTAACATGGCTTTTTCAGTAACAAGAATATGTTCTTTAAAAGCAGCTCTAACCTCTGGAGTAGCTTCTTCTTTAAACGATCTAGATTGCATACATCTAGCATGGCTATCCCAATGTTGAATATGGTCTTCCCATTCTTCTGGAAGTGCTACAGGCAATCCTTGCATAAGATCTTCGTTTTCTGAATCAGCAGCTTTAACAGCTTCACTAATTAATGTTTGCATTTTCTTTTCATTGGCAAATTCAAGTAACTCTTCCCAACGCTCTGCTTGTAGCATTTGAGGGTTTCTTTGCATTGCATCTAAAATACGTTGATATCTAGCAGACTTTGTTTCTGGTAAGCCAGTAGATAAGTCATACTTAACATCATAATTTTTATTTAAGTTAGCTACATCAAAATGCCTAATTAAATATTTATTATTTTCACCAACAATACGAACCATACGTCCGTCATTAATATCATACTTATCAGCAGCTACGGCTATTGACATTTGAGCTAATTCTCTAATCATAAATCCATGTTTAGCAATGTCTGTTGTAGCCCTTTCATTTTCTAGTTCATTTAAGAATTGTAGAGCAGATGCGGCTGTAATTCCTTTAGGAACTTCTCCTCTTGAGATTCCATGCGATCCATATACAGTTTGAGCTTTTTGCTTCAACCCTTCTACCCATCCATAAACTTCTGGAGGATTTGGTTGTGTCTGTACCATTTGAGGAGGTGTTGGACCCTGATACTGAACTACTGTATTATCATTACCTAATTGTTCAATTTTAACTGCTCCTCTAGGAACAATCCACTTGGCATGAGCCATTAGCCAGATATTTTTAGAAATTAATGTTTCCCCATTATTAATCATATTTTGGATAGGGATAATCATTTCCATTTTAGAAATACCATTTAGCACATCTGGTGCATCTAAATCAGTAAGTCTAATACAAGGAAAACCACCATGGGTAAACTTATGTGGTCCTCTTTGTAAAATACATTCATCAGTAAATTTTATATAGGCTCCATCATGTACTTCGCCTATTTTCTTATGCCAAAACTCATATACTACTGTATGTTCTTCGATAAACCTGTCTTGCAACTCTTCCATGTCGAAGGCACGTAAATCATCAGTAATATCAATCTTTCCCTTTTTTTCTGGATACTGTTTTTTAAGAACGTCTGTCGGAACCAGTTTGATCCTAAATAAATATTCTGATTCCTCATAACAAGGCTTTCTCTGTAGAAGCACTCTCCAAGGAACTTCGATTTCATAACATACATCTCCTGTTTTGACAGGCTTTTCCATATCGTGAATTTCGCCATCTGGAAGCTCAATTTGTTTAAGCCCCATATCTCTACCTTGGACGTATGCCGGATGTAGGTCTCCTTTACTAGAATCCCAATCTACAAAAGCATAAGTCTCGCCAAAGATACGAGCTGCTCTGTGCATTTTCTGTGAAAGATAATCAATGTTATTGACATACCACAAATGCTTAATTAGCATGTCTACAACTTTAGCTGCAGACTTATCTTCCCATTCGTCATTAGTTGGCAATACTTCTACGGCAGGTTTAAGTCTGTTCATTTGAGAGACTTTAGTTTCAACCAAGTCAAACAAGTGATTTACTACAACTTTTTTAATTCTATTTAATCTTCTACCGTTAAAATCAGAAGCACGATCCCACTTTCTTGTAGGTACGCCTCTGTAATGCAGCATATTTTCTCTTTGTTTTTGAGTTCTATTAGAGCCTTGTTCTAATAAGGCATCTTTGACTTGTTTAAGCCAAGACAGAACTTCCTCATCCTTTTTATCTGCAACTGAAGAGAATGGCTTAACCTCGGCAGAGGTTTTTGCATTAAGCTCATCAAAAGCATCGTAGAAATTTGCCATTTAATATATCCTAAAAGCTGTGAATCTTTTTATCGTCTTCGTCTGGTATAAACGCATCAAAGCCAGAAGCCTCTAAATCTTCTTTGTAAAGTTTATTCTGTTCTTCAATGGTTAGAGAGTCAGTCGCCCATGGCGCAGTGTTTTCCTCTTTTGTATTATTTTTAATTATTTCTTCCGGTGAAACGTACTGCATTGTATGGGTGCTTTTCTCCATAGCAATAACTTTAATTAATGCTACTGCCCCACATATTAAACCAATAGATGCGAGTGTCAAGCACAAAACTGATAAAAATATAAATAAAATTTGATTTCCTAGTAATTCCGACATGTTAAAACCCCCAATTCTCTGTCCAATCTTCTGATTGACTTTTCCATATATGTTCATCTTGTTCATACCGTCTAAAACGGTCTCTTAAGTCGTTATTTTTCTGCATTTTACGTTCTAAGACCTCCACCATGTCGTAATTTGCCGCTCCTAGTAGGTATCTGAAGCAATCTATAAGGTGATCATCTTTTTTCGGTATGTTACCCTTGTCATCTTTGGCATATTTTTCCATTTCAGTAATTAAATCCTCACATCTATCTGAAATTACTACAAGATCGTGAATAAGTAGGTCTTTTATAAGAGATAAGCCATGTTCTTTCTTATTTAAAAATTTTTGAGTAGGCATAAAGTAGACTCCATATTGTGCCATGGCTTCTGTAGCAAACCAAGCTGCTGCCTCATCTGTAACTTTGGTCCAATCGTCATGAACTGAAGACTTTGGGTAGAACTCCATCATCTTATCGTCCATTTTGGGATAGATCTTTCTAGTTGAAGTCATTTCTTGATTCTTTTCGTAGAGATTATCGAGGATATATAACTGTCTAGTATAGGGATGGATAGCGGCAAAGAGAGTAGCGAAACAGGTAGTAGAGCCGGGATCAGCAATGCAATACCAATCAAGCTTACTGATGTCACGCTTAATACTATCAATAATGTCTGTATGGGTTTGGACATGTCTCTCCCTCCTAAACATTGGAAAAATAGCCCGTTTACCGCCCGGCACAACTCTAGAATAATACTCTAACTCTACTACATCAAATTCACCACGTTCTTTTAACTGAGCAATCTCTTGGTCGATAATTTTCTTCTGTGCAGGTAGGTGGTTAATTGGATTATCGAATGTGGTCCTATCGGCTACATAACTATCTTTATTTTTTCTCATGTATTCTAGCACTTCATTGTACTGATCCATGTTCCTATTACCTGCTCTAGGCTTAGTACCAATAATAATTAGAGGTGCCGCCTTAGCTGCCCTGTTTGGTGCAAATTCTACATGCCATCTTGGATTAAAACCTTTAAACTCATCATATACCGCAATAGATGGAGTTAGCCCATTGGCTACCATATAGTTTTCAGAACCAATACATCTAATGTAAGAGCCGTTATTAAAGGAAAGTACCATCTTTTGATTACTAATTCCTTTAACATATTTTTTACTATCTTTTCCAAGGAAGTTTTGTAGTCTGTTATTTTCCCAGATAAGTTCTCTAGCGTGGGCACCTTCTGGAGCAACATAGTAACAAGCAGAGCCGGGATTTTCTAAAGCATGTTTCCATAGGACGTAGCACATTAATTCAGTCTTGCCCCATTTACGACCACAAGATAGAAATATGTCTTTTTTATCATGTAAATATAATTGTTTTAATTGCTCAATTTGATCGTCATGCAAACGGGAAGTGAGACCGACTTTGATCCCATCTCCCTGAGGCTTGTTTAAATCTTCTTTAATTTGCAGCCATAGCTGCTCGTTCCTATTTAGAACTACTTTTTGGTCGCTCATATATCTCTGTTGCAATTCCGTATTTAATCATTTCTTTTTCACTAAAGTCTTTATCTTTTCCTACTTTTCTCGTAATTCGGTACCATCTCTCTTCTTCAATGCCAAGGGCTTTTGCTTCTGCTCTAGACATTTTTCTAGAATCCAGTATTGCATCTGCTGTAGTCATATTATTTCCAATATGGGCTAGATGCTGACCTACTTTAGCTCCTCTTAAAACAATACGTTTACTACATTGAGTTACCAGTAGAAAAAATGCTGCAGAATAAGCATTAGTTACATAGCATGTATATTTAATTCCTAACATTCTGGTAAATTGCATTACTCTAGCTGTTTGTCCCATGAGACCTAAATAACCTCCATAAGAATCAATTAATAGAGGAATTTCTAGGTTTTGTGGACCTCTTTTAGAAAGCTTTCCCATGGCTATTGAAAATATAGATTTATTTAGATAGGCATTGGCACCAAAATTAGTAAAAGAGTGCATAGATATTGTTCCTACGATCTTTTTCTCTAAACTAATAACGTCCTGAGGGTTTACGTTTAAAAAAGGCTGAGAATCCTTAAAAAGTGGTTTAGAAAACGTAAATATGACAAGAGCACATGCTACTGCAATAATACATTTATTAATTTGATTCAGTGTCTTGTTCATTTGGAGCCTCCAATGCTTCTTTAGCATTATCTAATTGTTTATGGAAAGGGTCGGAGGCTACGATAGTATGGATTGTTTCTAATGCCATAGGCTTTTCAGCAACAATCTCTGTCGGTGCTCCATCATCTAGACGAGTAATACGATCTAGTGATTCTAATATTTGCATACAACGCTGTGCTTCTGTAGTTGTAGGAGGAGTTCCTCTAGTGGCAATGTCAGCTAGACATCGCTCTACTACAGAAATAGCATTTACAGTCATTTTGGCAAAAGAAGCTCTCTTAGAGTCAACTACCTTTTCCAATAAATCTGCTTTATAAAGCTCACGCTCAGTTCTCCATCCATTTTGTTTATTTACGTGGTAGGAGATTGTACTGTGTTTTAAGTTGGTAGCTTTACTAATAGTTGCAATAGACTCATATTCCATATAAAGCTTTTTAGCATCTTCTAATGTTTTAGGATCATGTCTAAACTGGTCAGTCATTCATCCTCCACAATAGATAAGTGTGAAGTTTTTTCTGGACTAGTTTCCATGTGACCTTCATAAGTTCCTTTTTCACCATTTGGCATACCGAATTGAATTCCAAAAGCATCTTCACCAAAGGTTTTGCTACAAATAATATAGACAGGCTCATCTGAAGCAATATAGTCTCCAATTTTGTTTAAAAGCCTATCTGTATGTTCTTTACATTCTTCTGCTTCTCTAGTGTCAAACCAATCATAGAGATCTTCATACAAGTATTTAATACATAAGTGAACTAAAAATGCTTTAATCTTTTGAATCATTCTTTTTCCTTACTATTTTCCAAAACATTATCCCCGGAAGATACAGTATTATTACTGCCAATATTCCCCCGATCATCGCTAATGACAAATCTTGAATAAACTGTACTACACATTTCCATAAACTCATGAGCCTCTCCAATAAGGTCTCCTCTAATTTCTGATCTTAATATTAAATCATGCCCTTTAATTGCTAGGGTTACTAAGTCTTTTGTCAATGTCTCTATTACTTGATTTTTATCTTCCACCTAGTCCTCTATAAATTTTATTTCTATTAATTACCATTTCGTCTAAATGGAACTCTATTATCTCGGCTCCAATTTCTTCCGTATCTTCACTGTCAATATTGTCTGTTGAAGAAGTACAGCAAGAGGCATGGTAAGCATGAAATAGTTCATGACCTACAAGTTTCTTAGTAAAATGTTTTTTATTTAGATGAACTTCTTGCTTATGTTTAAGAGTGACTCCTTGGGAATCAATCCCATGGGCTTTACGGTAATCCTCGTCACTCATGAGGATAAATAACCATTCAATAGATTTTATTTGTAGCTTATATGATTTCACTCTTCAGGTTCCCATTCATTTTCGCCTCTAAGATTACCATAACTGTCTACCCATGATCCACATTCTATACTTTCAGGAGGCAGCATTCCTGCTTGTTCAATAAGGTTAAGTAGTCCTTCAGCAAAATCTCCATCTTCTCCAGTATATTCGTAACTATATTTAGATATGGCTCTAACCATTTCAGATCTTTTCACAGCTTATCTACCTCTTTCCAGAACTTGTCAGCCTTAACATAATTATCCTCATCCATGTACTTAGTAAAGTGAATGAATTTCTGTCGCATGGCTTCCATGACATTGCTCTGTCTTAATTCACCTTGGATAAAGAAGTATTTGGCAATTTCAACCATGGACTTTCCGATTAACTCGGGATTAGCTTCAAAGACCTTCTGTACTTCAAGGTCGTATGTCCATTTCTCTTTCTTTGGCTTTAATTCTTCTGGTTTATTTAGCATTGTTCACTCCGTTCACAAAGTCTGCTAACGCAGCCTTAGATTAGATCTTAACCAGTAAGATAATTGATTATAAAAGCCCTGTCAAGTAATAAATTTATAACGAATACTATATGGTTAGAATTCCATTCCGAGGACTCCATTCCATTCTAACCTATTATTTTTAATTTTAAAGGGACTTAATTGTGGGGGGAATGTAACCTAAATACAGGTAATTACAGAATTAGGGGAGGGGTCTAGGGTATGTTTGTCTATATTATATATCTTTTCCCTAACATATCTTCCTAGGGGGGTCTATATCTTGTGGGGGGACTTTAATCCTTAGATA
>Ga0209645_1000973_pt1 | contig 14622 bp, 11 predicted proteins | sample ETNvirenome_6_30_FD_184070 | JGI IMG/M metagenome (GOLD analysis project Ga0209645, IMG submission 184070) | Marine viral communities from the Pacific Ocean - ETNP_6_30 (SPAdes) (version 2) | ecosystem: Environmental > Aquatic > Marine > Oceanic | place: Pacific Ocean | collected 2013-06-19
AGTTGACAGGGCTGGAAATCCCGTACCAACTTTTCGCGGCTTTAGACACCCCGATATAACAACCGGAGAGCCAATGAATCTTTCATGGCGACTTCTCAAAAGCAACAGGTGAAGTGGTATGGAATACAAAGGCAATATGGCAGGTTGGCTTTGGAGAGGTTGTTGTTATACAATTAGGAAAAGACTCTATCCATATGGCTTTTGTAAGAAATGTTGGATTGCTAATGGAAAACCCACAGGGGGTGTGAATGCTGGCAACAATCAATTTAATTGAAGATATACTAAGTGAATACCCGTTGTTGAAAAACACAATAGAAGGTGCTTCATTTGGCGATGCGCCACAACCTACTCAACAAGGGCAGGGAGAAGCAAACGCGAATCCTGTTCCTCCACGACCAAATGAAGTCGAAGAAGAGAAAGAGAAAAAAGAAATGGCTCAAAAAGTTGCTCAACAATTACAACGCTCTATGCCTAACGGTGGTTGGTTTCAATCAATGTTTGGTCGCGGTGCTGGTGATTTAGTTAAAGACTTGAGATTAGCGCGCCGTGAACATAAGGATATGCGTGACGCGATAGACCATGCGATAGATGCTATACGCATTGCAAAGAAGCAAGAAGTTGAGGCTACTCTTCAATCGCTTGATTGGATTGGTAAGCACGAACCTACTGTTCGTAATCTTGGTATTAGTGAGCGCGACCTTCAAGCGTTGAGGAAACATGGTAACTCTCGTCAATACGCGCTAAGAAGAGCGTGTGTTCAATGGGAGAGAGCAAACGACACTATCAGCAAATTGTTATTGCTTGAAGGGGATTTCAATGACGAGCAAAGACAAATGTGGGTTGATGCTCAACAGGTAAAAAAGAATGCGAAAAAAGAATGGCGTAACGCTTTACACTCTGTTGACAATATCAAAAAAACAGATGCTATGTATCTAACAAAAGCAGTTGAAATACTTGAAGAAGTTGGACCACTAACCAGCAGTCAACTGTTTACTCATATAGGTAACACGCGCAATCTATCAACTTCTCAACTAAGTTCTATCTTGAAAATGCATGGTGTCGAATATGACATAGAAAGAGTCGGCTCAACATGGGGTTTGGTTCGCAATGACAATATAATTTTCAAAGATGTGTGGGCTTATGCTGCTGGCTTCCTTGATGCTGATGGTTACATCACTATCACAAAGCGTCTTGAGCCGCGAGCAGGTTTTATTGCTACGGGTGAAAGAGGTAAAATGCATTGTGAGCAATTACACAAGGCTCTCGGATGTGGTGTGTTACAGACAGACTTGAAGATACATAAAAACAGCAGACGCACTCAACACAGGTTGCAATTTTACAGCGAAGACGATTTACGCAAACTCATGAAAGGATTGCGACCACACCTTCGTATGAAGAAGGGGCAAGCGAGTGCATTGCTTGAATTGCTTGATTTGCGCGGTCGTAAAACTGACATTATCAAATCAAGACGCGATGAGTTGTATAGAATAGTGAAATGGTTGAATTGGAAAGATGTTCCCGATAAGCGTGAAGAACTGTTGAAGGAGTGGAACATTGATGAAGCGGGAGTTCATGCGATGTTTAGTCGGGACGGTGAAACCCTTCGTCTTCTTGACGATGCTAACCGACTTGTGGAGATGATTTGATGGCCGAGGAAAGAGGTTTGGTAGGGCGTTTTTTGTCAAGATTGACGCGACCATTCAACCGGAGAAGTACACCCGAACCACAGATGCCGCTATGGAAAACCGGCATACAAGAACCTGTTCTCGTACAAGGTGTTTCAATACCTGCACTTTACGCGACTGTCCAAGAGTCAATTATCTTACGAACTACAATTAACACGCTGTGTCAAGAAATCTTTAGACGCGGTTACTATTGGGAAAAGAAGTTTCACAAGAAGTGTACTAATTGTGAAGAGGAATACCAACACGACACTGTAAGTCAATGTCGTATCTGCGGTAACGAAGAGTTTGAAAGTCCCGATGCAGACCAAGTGCTTTATCCGCGATGGTTGCTCAAACAACGCAACAGTATGGACCAATCTTTCATAGAAGTCATGAAAGAAATTGAATGGGATTTAGATATTGTTGATGACGCATTCTTGCTTCTCATCAAAGAATATTTCATAGACCCAAAGAGTGGTAAGATTGAGTTCTTCCGTATCAAGGAGTTAGTTCGTGGCGACCCAACATTCATGCGTATTGTTGCTGACAAAGCAGGTAAGCGCGGAGGCCGATACCTTTTGTGTCCTATTCATCGCGATAAAACTTATCCACATAATGGCGACCACAAAAAATGTGAAGTGTGTTCACTTCCACTTCAAGATGTTCATTACATCAATACTGCTGGTAGTGGTAAAACGCAATACTACATTGATGGTGAAGTGTTACATTTGTCTAAGTTTAACCCGTCTAAACTCTATGGTCGTTCTCCTGTTGCGAGTATGTGGAGGCAAGCACAATCGCTTACTGCAATGGATAATTACATTTATCTTGCATACCAAAAGCGAAGAATACCACGCGGTGTTCTCGCAATCACTACTGATAACATTCAATCAACTGCATCGTTTTGGAAGGGTGCAGAAGAGAAGATGGAGCGCGACCCTCATTACATACCAAAGGTTGGTGTTGAATCTTCATCGGGTCGCGGCAAAGTTGAGTTCGTGCGTTTCATGGATAGTCTTGATGAAATGCAGTACGCGCAAGTCCGTGATGAAATACGAATGCGCATAGCGGCTTTCTATGGTGTATCTAATGTGTTCATGATGGATGCTGGTAAATCCGGTGGATTGAATAACGAAGGTATGCAGATACTTGTTACTAACCGAGCAGTTGAATCGGGGCAGAAGTTGTATTCACGCGAATTATTCCCTCGCTTGTTAGACCAAATGGGTGTTCACGATTGGTGTTTAACATTATATCCAAACGAAGAAGAGGATGAAATTACACGATTAAGACGCGATGAGCAAGAAGTTAACATCGCACAGCGTATGCAAGCACTCGGATTCCAACCGGAATTGACAGAAGATGCTGGTCGCGATATACGCTTCGTTTACAAGAAACCCGACCCACAAGAAGCCGCCATGCAGCAACAAGGCGGCGCGATGGGCGGTATGCCACCGGGTGGAATGCCACCGGGTGGCGGTATGCCTCCACCCATGCCGCCGGGGGGCGGTTTACCTCCACAGGGTGGGGGTCCAATGATGCCACCGGGGGTAGGGGCTTCGCCACCGGGCGGGGGAGGACTCCCACCGGGAGGCGCGCCAATAATGATGATGGAAAAAGCGATAGGACTTGGTGAAGGAACAGGACAACGCGATAATGGACCTGCACCTATCAGTTCTGAAACGCATCAATCGGGCGCACCTTCCTCAAAAAAGAACCAACGCGGAAGTGAAAAGACTCCGTTAGAACAGGCACTTGATAGTGTTCAAGCCGCGAAAGACCCTACAAGTAAAAACAAAGAGAGTGGTTTTTGAATAGCGATAACTTAAAGGGTTAGCCTTCGCTGGTTGATGGCATGAGCCTACTTGCTAAGATGGACCCGATGGTTCGTAAACTTGAAACTGCTATGGCCGAGTTCAAAGTCGCGCTTGCGAATAATGACCTTGTATCAGCCGAACAATTTTTGCGAAGCATTCAAAGTAACGCCGATTATCTTGCTGATGATGTAACTGCAATTTACAAGTCAGAAAACGGTAACGATAGAATACTTGGTGTGAATGACAGATACGCTGGTGGTGCGCCTGTAATGCAATTTAACAGCACACAGGGAGTTATCGCGAAATCCGGTGACAGACCAATGGGTTACATTGGACCGGACAGAATCGGTAGCCACTTCAAGAAACAAGGACAGGTGTGAGAGTGTGTCAGAAGAAACTGATGCTATGACACTGATGAAAGCACTCATCGGTAAAATGGAATCAATGGACGCTGAAATTATTGCTATGCGAAAAAGCATGAATGCACCGGAATTACTTCTAAAGCGCGCTGGATTTGTACGAGCCAACACACCTGCTAACGAAGATGTATGGGGCGACCCGCTTCGTGGCGACCGTGATGATGTTATCAGTAAAGCAGCGGCAGCAATTGATGATGCAGGTATGAGTATGCCAGCGTCAAACGAAGAGTGGCACGAAATGTCATGGGATGAAATACACGCTATGGCTAACGAGGCTGCACAAGTTGAAGGAAGGAGGATTGATTCATGAAACCAATGAAAGTTGAAGCAGGGCAAAACGCGCCCGATGTTGATGAAATAATTGCAAAAGCAAACGAAATCATTGAGAAGGTTGACAAGGAAACAAAAGAGTTCGGTTCAGAACACGCTGATTTGTTTGCTAATGTTACAGGTAGTGAACCTGTACGCACAGGGTATTATGATACAAACCAACGCCGTATCAAGGTTGAAGATGTTAAGAGAACAAAACCAAAGATGGAGAAAATCACTTTCAAAAACGCTAACCCTCATGAGGGCGCATTAGAAGCACATGAGAACAAAGCCGGTGACAAATCCGATAAAAACCCCGAATCAGCATACAATCTCACAGACTATCTATGAGGTGATGATGTGTGCGCGAAGATGCCTTTCAATATCATCAGCGCGTTGTGACTAAGTTTGCACAAGCGGTTATCAATAAACAAGACGCTCGCGATGAAGCAGTTGAAGTTTTATTGAGTTCGCAGAACTTAGAAAACAATGGATATGCGCATCCTATTTTCAAACAAGAAGCAGAAGAATACATCAATTCTGCTTTTGAAGTTGCAAACCCACCACCATCAGAACAAGCGCGAATCTTTACTTCAAAAGATACGAGTAGTGAAGCAGCACCAGCCCGTCATCACAAAATGATTAGGCAGTTCAGTGATGACAAATTAACTGAAGCCTTGAAATTGGATGATGAAGGTAATTTACACTATAACAACAAAGTGATTGATAGATTAGTTCGTAAGTATTTAGGATTCAGAATGCAATCTATGCCTAACAGAAGTGAGCGTGGTAATGACATTGTTGGTGAACATTCTAAGTTTCATGTACTCAATATGTTTCCTTCTCGCGAAGGTGAAGTTGCATACGGAGAGAAACCTTTGTTTCAGCAACTTAGTCGCTATCTATACAAAAACAATGGAGAAAACGCGCAACGCTTGAATAAAGAAATGGTGAAGGTTGCCAAAAAAATGCACCCATCATTGAAAGACAAACACCTGTTTTCCAATTGGGAAGGTAACAATGTCACAATAAACTCCGTCTTTGAGCGAGGATTGAATGATTTCAAAGAATCATTCGCGAAAAGATACGGGCAAAACCATCCTTTGCTTTCACTCGATAACTTGAATGAACATTTCATAAGAGCGAAGAATTGGGAAAATGAAGGACTTCCGCGCAAATTAGTGTTTGATACACTTTTTGGTGATGACGGCATACCTGTCACAGAAGGTAAAGATGGAGTTTCACCAATTCAAAAATTGCGTAAGAAGGCTGATGAGTATAACGATGCAAGGAGAAGACCAAAAGAAGGAGAGGATAACTTCGGTCGCGTTGGCATAGACGCTTATCGTCTTGGTATTGCTATGTTACCGTATGAAGACCAATACAACATAATGAAATGGATGTTGGTAACTAACGGTGGCACAAATGATGATGGTACAATTGACGACTCATTCCTCAATAGTATCTTGGGTCCCGATGCGCGCGGTTATATGGCACACCATGCTTACCTTATGGATAATGTTCTGAATACTCTTTACGCGGGTGGGTCTGATAGAAGTGGCACTATGAGTCATACTTTACCGAACAGGTTCTTAGGAAAAGCACGCGCAGATGTAGCGCAAAAAATAAGTGAGCGTCAAGAGAAAGTAAAAGAGCGATTGGAAAACAATGATTGGTACACTCTTGACGATGAAACATTAGCAGCAGGGCTTGGACAATTCAATTTGTCTGACATTGTAACTAAGTATGCTGATGAAAATGAACTCGCGGTTGTTGATGATGGTGGAACATACCCGCATATAAAAAGTGACGATTTTGGTGATTTCATTATTATGAATGATAAAGTGCCGGACATTAAACAGTTGATTGATAAAAAGATATTAGATGAAGAGCAAATCAAATCATTGATTAAAAGTTGCGCAAACGCGTATGGGTCACAAGATTATAGCGATTTGTTACGAGAATCAATCAATGACTACACTCACACTCATAATACCAATGAAGAGTTTTCTATGCTTGATGAACCCAAAATGTATCAAACCGCGAAGGGTATAGTGATGGAAGGTGTTGGAAGAAGAGGTAACATGGATGGTGAAACGGGTGACTTCGCAAGAGCATACGAAGAAGCGTATGATAATTTCATACGCGCATCAATAAAAGAAAAAAGATTCATTATGCCAGCAAGAAAAGTTCGCGACAAAACAGGTTCGCGAAAAACAGTTGAGCAGACAGATGAGTTTGACCCATCCAAAGATGTTGACGGTCAACTTGAAGTTGATTTGTTGGCTGCTTTGGATAGATACAATTACTCACCCGACCAAAAGTTGAAACTGTATAATCAATTCAAAGACGGTAAAACTGTGAAACTTGAAATGCCGAGAAAAAACATGACGGTTGAAGGTGCTGTTGATATTGTTAAACCAACCGGCACTGAATACCCTTTGTATGATGAACTTGAGAGTTACGCAAAAGATATGCCCGATTCTAAAACAATCGCGACACCCGGACTCAATTCTTTTTACATGGCTCATTCAGATAATCTTGGATTAGATATGCAAGACTTGGTTGGCTTCCTAAGTCTTGACAATCTCCCTAAATCCACTCATACTACTGCTCTTCACACACCTATGTATCTGACGCGCAAAGCAAGAGTCGGCTCTCAAACTGCTAACAAAAGAAGATTGCTTGATGTGGAGGAACTACCGAGCGACCACGAAGGTTCAGAAGCGAGGCAACTTGGGTATGTACCAAACGCGATAAAAAATGAAGATAAACTAATGATAGATGCAATGTTACTTGGGTTGCATGAACCATTACACACACACGATGATGCCTCTATGGATGCTTTTGAAAAAGCAATAGACCCCAAAAACGCAGACAGACTTAGTAGTTTGAAAAATGCAAACACTCACAAAGATATGATTGGGTATGGAGGACGCACAGGTAAAGATATGATTAGAGAAATCTTACGAGAAGAGTCACCAGCAACACATTATGCTATTTATCACAAAGAAGATTATGATGAATATATGAAAAACAGATTGACAGATGTTGGTGATTACCAATTACCCGAAGCCCAAGTTGAAAATGTAAAAACGCGAGGACGGTTATTGCAAGAATTGAAACATTTGGATAGTCAATATAGAGAAGCACAAACTCAAGAAGAAAGGGATAAGCGCGCAGCCGATTTGAATAAAATGGTGTACGGTTACGATTACGAAAGTGATGAACCAAAACCCGTAGCAATGAGAAAACATGGTGACGATGATGAACCAACATTTTCATCATTAGTTATCGCACCAACCCCTTCTTATCTTGCTTCGTTACATTCCGCCGAAGTTTCACAGGCTCTCCGTATTGCTCACAAGAACGGTGATGATAGAAGTGCAGAATTGTTAGAGAAGAAATTGAGTATGATTCGCGACTCCGCACCGCCTCAAGATGGTGGAGAAATCAAACTGAAAAATCACGAAACGCGAATGGATAATTATATTGACACTCTAAACGCAGTCAAGAAGATATTTACTCAAGCAGTTAGACCCGCGATTGAAAAAATATATCCTAATATTTTCATTCACGATAACGACAAAGCATACGCTGCTACCGCATATGCGTTGAAACTGTGTGAACAGATTGCTATGTTATCACCATCGGAGAGAAGTATGCTATTTAGTGGTAAAGACAACATCAAGTTGGGTGGGAAAACTGCTTCGTTTGATTTATCAGAAGACCAAATTGATGATTTAACAAATCTTCATGTTTCGCGATTAGAACACAAGGGTTCTGAATCTATGGCAGAAAAGATGCTTGACTCTTCATTCGGCGGAGTTCAACCAAAAGGACACACAGTTATGTCTAAACTCGCAACAGACTCACCACACATACCCGAATCTGATGTGAAGATATTTGAACAGGTTGTTAACAATGTAAAAGAAGCAGCCAAACAGCAAGGTATATCCTTTGAACAAGCATTTACATCGCGCTATTTCCCACACGACCCTAACAGCAAAGCCGTCAAAGGAGTTCAACAATCAAATGTATTTGATATAATTAACATACCCAAAAGAGGTGGTAATAATTTAATTTTCAATAATGGTGGTGTGTTCAAAGAAGTTGGTGGTGAATATTTACAACATGGTGGTGAAAGCGCAACAGACGCTAAAGGTAATCCTGTTAGTATGAGCAAAGAGCGACAAGTCATTTTTGATATTTTACACAACACACACAAGGAAACTAAAGGTGGAAGTGATGTGGCTTTAGATTTCAAAAAGATGAAGTTTTTCAAAGGTTTCAAACCTAACTTTAGAAATGTTATGAATATCAATAACCCCGATTCATTACGCAATATCGCTAAACTCATGATTGCTAACACTGATACCGCTTTGCAAACAAAGAGTGCGAGAGGTCTAAATCATGAAACTCCAATGGGCGGCTACAATATGAATAACGCGCCTGTGGCTCCAATTTTTACAAGCGGTCACAAAAAGTTCCACTATGGTATAGACGCGAAAAGTCCGTTTGTTGCAGTACCCGGAAGTTTACAAGATGGTAAATTATTGTTAGAGGATGACGACACTCACATTTACAATAGCCCTTCTTTACAAAGATTAGTTATGCCGCGAAATGTTATGAGGTGGGTTAATCCTCAATTGCCACCTTTAGACACTTCACAACCTTTGAGTCATATTAGATACCAAGAGTTTGACAATGAACCAAACCAAAATCAACGCATGGGTCAAAGTATCAATCAAGCAATGAACTTCGGTCAACCTAATGTCACCGATGACGGGTTATTCAACCATTCATATTCTGATGCGATTGATGTAATGATTGATGATACATTGCTCATTAAAGATGACGGTAAACCACAACCTGTCAAGTTCATGCATCGTATATTCGATTTAGAAGATATGCAACATTTGCGCGGGTTTACAGGAGATTGGGTTATCAGTCTATATCCACAAGGCGAACATATCATCGCGAGTAAAAAAGGTAAGAAGTTGACTGCATACAATGCAGAAGGTGAAATCAAGTTGGATGATGTGTTCAAAGATGAAATCAACAAAGTGTATGAGAAGGATTTCATAGTACACGCGATACTCCATGATGGTATAATGACAGTGTTAGATTTGCTAAAGACTGCTGATGAAGATACTCATAATATGCCAACTAAGGATAGAATCAGACACTTACGCGCTCAATACGAATCAAGCGAACACATCAAGATGCCCGAACCTATCAACACCAAGCGTAGCGATGATGAAGGTTTACAGGTAGCAATTGAGAACTTACGCAACGAAGATAACATAGATATTCTTTTGCGCGATGCTAATGCCACATACATGAAAGGTGAGCCTCGTCACCCGAAGTGGGTGTTATTGAGTAAAGAAAAAATGGTTGATGTAATCATACTATCACGCGCTGGTAAAAACTACACTGTTGGTGTTGGTCCACTTATGCACCCCGAAAACTATGGTAAGCGCGCACAGCAAGTTGGTGAAGAACACTACATGAATGTTGGAAGCGCGAAAGGACCACGCGGTTTGAATGTAGGAGATTACGCAACTGTTCGCTGCACAGGAGTAAGTGCTTCAAAGAAGGAATATCCTGTGTATAGAATCCGTTCTGCTAAGATAACCGACAATGAGCCATTAGCAGCAGACAGTGTTGAAACACTCGCCATCATGTCGGGAGAACATCATGTACCTCAACAAGTGAATATGAAGAAGGGTAAAATCACTATCACATTCCCTGCGTTTGATGATGAAGTAATCTGTAAGACGCGTAAGGAGGATTCTTCATGGGTTGTTGAACCACACACCTCTATATGGGGCAATGATTATCTTGTCAAGTTAGCACGCGACCAAGAAGCATATTGGGAATTGAAGGCTGCATGGTTGTTAAAACAAAAAGAAGAAGATGAGCCGGAGTATGACGAAGTTGACCCCGAACCACCAGCAGGTCATTTTAAGAAACCAAAGCAAGTTCTTGAAGATGAAGAAGAAGTGATTAAACGCGGCCTTGAATTAGTTGAGCGCGGATTGGAACATCTTGCTAAAGAGAAGATTACAAGCACAGGTGTTCAAGGGTTAGGTATGGATTATGCAACATACGATGAGTCGCCGCGAGGACCAACTGAAAACATCCGCGATAACACAATGCCCGATTTTGACCCTCAAGCGCGAAGCGATGATGATGTTAAACCAGCCAAAGGTAAGAAAACTAAACGACTGCGCACCAGCGAAGGTGAAACTGCGCGTCTTGAAGACGATGGTGTTATCGCGATTGAGGACAGTTCCCTTGATATACAATGAGAGATGTGACGGGAAGCAATGGCGATTCTCGCGGCTCCAAGCACTTCATCCAATCCCGTCATTTTGAAGGGTATTGGTGATGACCTTGTTGTTGCTGGATATGCGTCTGTTGAGATGGTTGACAAGCAAGGTGATTTAATCACTCGCGGTGCTTTGAAAGATGCTTTTGGTAAGTTTATGAAAGCAGATGGGTTCCGCAATGTTCAACTCGCACACTCCAATATACAGGTAGGAAGTGTAATTCCTTCCTACACGGATTCTTCCGGCAGACTATGGAAGTCCGAAGTTGATGACACAGGTATGTTTGTTGTTATCAAACTAAGAGGCGACATTGAGAAGGCACGCGAAGTGGCTTCTGAAATACGAAAAGGGAACTTGCGCTCGTTCTCTATCGGAGGCCAAGCGTTTGAGCGCGTTAACAAGAGCGACCAAACTCGCGGTGACTACCGTGAAATTAGGCGTATGGAACTCCACGAAGTTACAATTTGTGAAAAGGGAATAAATCCCGAAGCACAATTTCGTATTCTGAAGGAGGACACAGGTGATAGTATGACAAATACCATGAGTGAATTGCAGAGCGTCCTTGAACGCTTGTCGAAGAAACTTGACGACAAGGATGACGATGACAAGAAAGACAAAGAAGATAAAGAGTCCCAAAACAAAGGCATCGAAGACATGCTTGAGGGTCGAGGCAGCGAAGATAAACCTAAGAAAAAAGAAGGAAACCCTTTTGCTGATGACGATTCTGAAGATGAAGATGATGATGAAAACTTGGAAGAGATGATGTATGGTGACGACGACTCTGATGATGATAAAAAAGGAGATGAAAAAATGGCGAAAGCAGATGATATGATAACGAGCGACTACCTAATTTGGTTGGAGCAGACCGCAAAGAGCGCGGGTTTCGACCCGTCTGCGGCTCGCGACCACTTTAGTAAAGGATATGGACCGGGCGAATCCGGGTATGACCACAGAGGACAAGGTTCTCTTGAAGGTGCAGGTGAAGATGACTCCGGCAAGAGGCCGCAACCAAACTTTGGTTCCGCGCCTTCCGGTAACAAGAATGTGATTAAGGGTGACTACCTAAACGCACACAATGTTTCACCAAGCGAAATTGAAGCAGCATATGAAGTATTCAAGGCTGCTGCAACAGAGCAGCAATTCAAGGCTGACCTAAACAACAATTTCACTGACAGGTTCTTGAAAGAACAGAAAGCGGAAGCAGACGCAATTGCAAAGCATGACTTTGATGCTCGCGCACCAATGGTTGAATTGCAAAAAGCAGTTCTTGCTCTAAACGACCGCATTGACAACATTTCCAGCGGCTCTTCGGTAATCAGCAAGTCTGATACCGCAACGGCTACTGTTACAATTCCCGAAACCGCAGAACTTGCAAATATGTCATGGGACGATGTTCACAGACTTGCAGGTAAAGCGTTGAACGGAGGTGAATACTGATGGCACGAAATTATGTAAGAACAGTACAAGACATGGAGCGTTACTACTACGGTGGGGCTTCTCAAACAGGCTACACATACGGAGCAGGTGACATTCTAAAGGCAGACGCGCCACTTATGTCCACAACTGCTGGTACATACCAAGCAATTTACGGACGAAAAGTTTGGTCGCAATTGAACCAAGAGTTCAACGCGTTTAGCATTCTTCCTAAGAAACCGTGGGAGCGAAGTGGATGGAGAATCCTAACAGGTCGCGCATCCTTTACAAAGGGTGGCGGTATTGCTGAAAATGGAACACTACCGGACACAACCAAACCGGATTTCCTCCATGTTGCAGCAAAGCCAAAGACCGTTGCTCACACCTTCGACCTATCCGAAGTAAGCATGTTCCTTTCTGACAAGGATGACGGACTTGGTGATGTTAGGCAAGTTCTAAAAGAAGAAATGGGTAAGCACCACGCTGAACACATTAACAGAATGCTTCTTGAAGATGTTGACGAACCATCCGGTAACGACTTTGAATCACTTGACCGTGTTACTTCTGACCCGGACAAGATGACAACAGGTACATCCCATGTAAGTCTGACAACAGACCACGATATGTATTCCATCACTCGCGATGGTAGTGCAGACTTCCACAGTGCAGAAGTTGATGTAGCAAGCGCAAACAGAACTTTGTCACTAAATCAACTTGATGGATTATTCCAGCAGATTTGGACCCGTGGTGGTAATCCAAAGGTTATGCTAACAGGATATGACACTTTGATGAGAACACAGCAATTATTGCAAAGCCAACAAAGATTCATGGACTCCAAGAGAGTTACACCAACCTTCAACGGTGTTAAGGGTGTACCGGGTCTTGAGGCTGGATTCATCGTTGCAACATACAACGGTGTTCCAATGATTCCAACAAAGGATATGCCAACCGAGGGTGCATCCACACTATCGCGTATCTATTACCTTGATACAGATTACTTGTGGTTCCAAACTGCTATCCCTACTCAATACTTTGAGTCCGGTATCGAAACCGGCGACCCATTCGCGATTAACCGTCTTGGACAAGAAGGACTTTACAGAACAATGGGAGAACTATGGTGTTCTTTCTTCGGTGCAAGTGGTAGCATTCGCGATTTACAATGAGGTGATTAAATATGCCAAACGATATACACAGAGGAATAACTTACACGACAAGCGGAAGTGCAACAATTGCAGTTGATTTAGACCTACCCCTGCAAGCAGGTGTGGACCAAGATGACACAACATGGTTAACATCCTATCCGGGTGCTTTGACTTCTTTTGCAGCGCGACAAACTGACGGTGCAAACAGAATGCAACCACGATTGGTGTGCTTAACATTAGGTAACTTAGCAGAAGCAGAAACCATTACACTAAGTGGTGACGCAAATGCTATCTTATCGTGCATAGGACACAGCAAGGACGCGACAGCAAACTTAGCATTGAGTTTTAGCGGTCTTGTAGTCACAGCAGATTGTGAAGCAACAGCAGACGGAACTACTAACGACACAGCCAACGCAACAATTTGGCTACTTGTAGCATAAGGTGGTTAAATTGCCTACTATAACCTACAAAGGCCCGCGCCGAACAGGTGCGAACATGGGTCGCTTAGGTTGGTGGATTTGGGGCGAATCGCGAGAAGTGACAGTCGAATGGCTTGAACAGCATCGCGTGGCAGTCGATGGACCGGAGTTTATCATTGAAGGACACAGTTTTGAAGAACTAACTAACGATGAAGGCAATGACGGAATCCCCGATATGGGCTGGACTAAGGGTGACATTTTAGCATGGATGGAGGATAATGGTGTTGATGGGGCATCTTCTCTATCCACCAAGAAAAAATTACTTGGCGCGATTGATGCACACCTTAACCCTCCCGAAGAGTCTATTAACGAGGCAGAAGAAGCAGATAACACAGGAGATGAATGATTATGGCATTTAGTTCGACAATTGATAACAGACCGCACAGTATTGGTGACTTAGTTCTATTAAGTGGAACATTTAACGCGGCAGGTGCAACAACCGGCGCGATTGACCTATCAGCACACCTTACCAGCATTCTAAGTGCGCAAGTAAACGGCGACACTTTGGGTGATGTTACAGGTGGCGGAGTTGACGGTGCGCTTGGTTTGATTACTGCGGCTACTACTTTGACAATTGATTGCGTTAGTGGCAACACAGGGAAGTGGACTGTAATCGGCACACGGTAAGGTGATTCACCTTGTCCGATACGAAAGTGTTTGAGTTCAACCCGGACGATGCGTGCGAAACAGGCGCGAGCGTTGCGGGTGGAGTTCAAAAAGTGCTTGACGATTACACTAACGGCAAGGCTGTTGAAGGTATAACTTCTTATGTCATGCAAGGTAATCTATATGTTGTAGTCGTCACCACATGAGGGTGAGCGACATGGACTTACGCGAATTGCAAAGACTTGAGAAACAAGGCTGGAAAAAGGCCGAAGAATCAATGGTTAAGACCGATGAGCGCGACAAGTTGAAAGGTGTTGTTAAGCGTCAAAACATGAAGACGCGCAACATCCGTGATATTGTCAACATCGGTAGTGGTACGCGTTGTCGCTTTTGCGGTATGCTTCACTTTTGTTATCTTGAAAGATGCGGGGCTTGTAA
>Ga0209645_1000974_pt1 | contig 14618 bp, 18 predicted proteins | sample ETNvirenome_6_30_FD_184070 | JGI IMG/M metagenome (GOLD analysis project Ga0209645, IMG submission 184070) | Marine viral communities from the Pacific Ocean - ETNP_6_30 (SPAdes) (version 2) | ecosystem: Environmental > Aquatic > Marine > Oceanic | place: Pacific Ocean | collected 2013-06-19
CCTGCATTTACAGTAGGATTCATTGAATTACTTTCTATAATATATCTAGCAATCCTATATAATGCTTGTAATCTATCTCTAGAAAAAGTCAATGTGCTAAAATCTCTACGATGTAATACTCTCAAATGTAAAGTAAATGTATAAGTTTCATTTCTAACAGAATAATCTATTGTAGGATATTCAGTAGAATTACTATCTTCAAATACAACTATTACTGATTGAGAATCAATATCAACTCTTCTACCTTCATTTGGTGCAATAGAACGCACATCAATAAATCTAGGAGTCTCAAGATGTGATGAAGTTATATCACCTCTAGACTGTAAAGTGCTTGCAGCAGCAGACCAATTATCACTTAATAATTCAATAATAAAAGTTACTTCATCCATGATGAAACCTCTTTAGCAATTTCTTTTTCTAATTCTTTTTTGAAAACTTCTAAAGCATTTTTCAATGTATCTTCTTCTGAAAAACTCATATCAAATCCTAAATCTGCTTCTATTTCTTTTAGCAATAGATTCCTTTGTTTGTGTATTTCTAAAATTTCATCAAAACGATTCATCAGATTTTTCATAATATCACAAACTATAAATTACTATCTTTTTACCATTTAGAGTTTCCATTGCTTCTTTAACTAATATGTCATGTTTAGTTTTCAAATCTATATTAGAACCTGTTTCTGCTATCAGAATAGAATTATCATCATGTCTAATAACTTCTGCTGCAACCAGTTTAGTCGCTGCATCGTGTATAACTCCCGGTACTCTTCTATCTCCGCTAACATATGTTACTCTACAAGAATGATTCTGAACAAAAGGATAATTTTTCAAAAAGAATATCTTACCTTCACTATTAATAGTCCAATAATCACCTAATCTTCTTTGGTCTTGATTATCTGTAAAGTTTGTTTTAGAACCTGCACTAACAGTTATAGTACAATCTGAACCATCATCCCCCGGTAAAAGAGAAGATATAATCACTTTACTACTATCTTCTGTATCAGTAGATGCATAAAAGAAATCAGATATATTTCTAGTTAAAGAACCGCTAGTAGCAGTTTTAGATTTTGCACTAGTTTCTCCTGTAAACTGAGCAGTTTTTTGTGGGAATACTTCATTAATTGCATCTGCTAATTGACTAGCCGTAGTTTTTTTACCGAAAGAACCAAAGAAATCTACACCTTCTGTTAAAACAAAGGAAAAATTACCTACTCCTAAAGTTACAGTATAACCTGAACCTGATGTAGGCGGAGTATATGATGCAGTAGCAGAAGCCAAATCAATGTAATTATTACCTTGCCAAACTTCTAATCTAACTATCTTCATTATTTTAGGTCTTTCTAATTGTATAAACCCTACATAATCTTTGAATGGTTGTACAGGATAAAGAGAGTGTTTAAAAAATTCAAAGTTATGTACTTCATCTCTGTATATTATTGGTCTAAAAGGATGACCTACTTTATCATCTATTTTATCCTCAACTCTTTTAATTATTGCACCTACTTCACCCCTACTTGGTGTAGTATTATCTGTAAATTCACTAATTTGTAATAATGCAGATACATCAAAGTGTCTAGTATAATATCCCTTACCTTGTGAATAGTTTACATCTATGTTTGTGAAATCGCTTGGTGATGATGCTTTACCCATTTTTTTACCTCCATTTAAAATCTATCTATCATTCTTTCTAAGTTTCTATATGTAGCCTTTAGCCTATTGATTGTACCTATATCTGACATTTGATATCTACCTTCTGTACCTGTTTCTTTAACATCTTTACCGCCAACATCTTTTTGTGGGGCTAAGAAAGTTTTGTTAACTTTAAAATTATATTCTTGCACATATTCCTTTTCCATTTTTGTTACTCTGATTACTGGGAATATATTACTAGTTCTTTTTAATCTAGTAGCAGTAATTTCTTTAGTACCAAGAGGTTTTTTATCGGTTCTATCGGATACTATTCTTTTTTGTCTAGGTTTTTTATACCATTCAAAAAATTCTTGTGGTGTTTTGTTTATTGCTGCATCAATAAAACTAGCACCATATACTTCTATAATATCTTCTAAAACATCTCTTTCAGAATCTATATCAACAACATCTTCATCTCCTTCATCAGATTCAATGATTAATTGATTTTGTTCATCAATTGATACAGAAGCATTTGCTTTGTTTCTAATTGATTCTTCTGCTTCTAATACCTTTTTTCTATCTCTAGTTGCTTCAACCAAATTTTTAGCATCATCTACTACTTCAGTATCTTCTCCTCTTATTGCTGCTATATCAGATTTATTTAATTTCATTTTCTTATAGGTAATATTTAAATTACCAGTTTTTAGTTTACCGTTTTCAGGCTGTACAAAACTCATGATACTATCTTTTATAGCGTTAGTTACTGGTTTATTTAAATCTAGTGATTCTTTAGATATTCCATCAACTGAATCAAAATATGACATGGCCTCTTCTAAATCTGTAAATGTTTTTTCTTCTCCTAATCCATAAAAAATATATTCATCATCACCATCTTCATTAACTTCTACTCTCATAGCATAAATGATTCCTGATTTACCTGTAACGTCTTTGGATTCTTTTGCACCTGTTTCATATTCACGCATAGGGTCAAATACAGTACCTCTACCTACCTTTTCTTTTTCGGTTCTTTTTAATGACTTTTTTTTACCTGATTTGAGATTTCCATTTCTATCCATAATGTTAGCATCTTTTAACATTTTAATGATGTACGCATCGGAATCAAAAAATACACCGGATGGATTAACTGTAACGTATTTTTCTAAATTAGAACTTAACATTGGCTTACTAGAAAGAAATGCATCTAAGGTACTTTTTTTTCCACCTTCAGGTTCTAATGTGTAATTCATAATTTTATTTACTTTACTTTTATTATCTAAATCTTTGACTCTGAATTTTATATCATCCATAGCAGATTTAGTTGTATCACTAAATATTGAAGAATCACTTAAGATATTTCTTCCTTTTAAATCATCAATTAATGAAACTAAGTTTTGTGATTCTATAACTTCGAGAAATCTATTTATGTATTTTCTATAATCATCATGTGAATAATATGGTCTATTCGGATTTGCTAAATCAATCTCTGAACTATTAATGTCTAAGTTTTCAAACTTATTTTTATTTAACATATCATAAACAATATCATCTAAATTATCCATTCTAGGATTATTAGATTGGATTTCATGAAAAAGATAAGTAACTAAATATTCGTAAATATTTATATTTTCCATTAACCTTACATGGCCATAGGTTAAGTATTTAGGTTCTAAAATTATATCTGACTGCGTGGGACTATTATCATCTTCAATAAATAATCTTTCTGCCTTTGCCATTTACTCACCATAATTATGCCAACCATTTAGCCCAAGCAACTGCTTTACCAATTCCTTGTGCTATCCCCAATCCACTTGAAGGTGCGGTATATGTTGGTTGACCTGTTTGTGGGTCAATCCAATATGGATTATTAAATTGGTCATAACCTGATGGTGGTATAGGATAACCACTTTGATTACTGAATGCTTGTTGTTGCATAGCCATTTGTTGATTCATTCCACCCATTGCAGGTGCTCCTTGTATATTTGCAGGGTTCATACCTTGAGGATTACCCACTGGTGCAGAAGGATTCATTTGAGGGTTTTGTGTCATTGAACCTGAACTAGATGCAAACCCTTGAGATTCTAAATATTGTTCTTTAGCCATTTTTCTTTGCATAACAACTTCTGAATTAATTGCTGCACCTAAAATATTTTGAATATCTAACTGTATATTTTCAGCAGTAATTGTTTCGTATTCTCTCAAAGAATCAGGATGTACTTCTAAGTCTCCACCTGCCCCTTGAATAAATTTCATTTTAGGTAACATTTGACCTAATACTCTTTGGGTAACATCTTCTAATAATTTTTCAAATGCTAATAAAAACGCTTCACCATGATAATAAAAAAACTCTTCAACATGGTTTTCTTGTAATGTCAATAAGTTATTCATTGACTTAAATTGTGTTTGTTGGTTTTGTGTTATCTGATTAGATAACGAACTATTACTTGTGCCTAGCCACCCCATTCATCTTCCTCCGTAATATCCTTTATTGTTGTTCCCTCGATTAATAACTTTTTTATTCTTTGGGTAACTCCATCATTTTCTACTATTAATCTGAACAATTCTTCCTCTTTACTTTCTGTATTCATTTGTGGGGGTTTTATAGTCCATCCTAATGCTGAAAGATTCTGTATATCTTGCTGTTTTAATGTTGTTAATGGCCCACTAGATATAGGATTTAATGATTTAATACTAGGTACATAAGCACTAAATGTTAATCCGTGTTCCTCCGCAAGAATCTGTTGTTCTAACATTTCATATTGTCTATGAATATGAGCATGCTTGTCACAATATGTTCCTCTCATTGGATACCCCTTCCTAACTTTATGTAAAGGTATCGGTGGTCTAGTAGCATCACTAGGATTCCAACGCTTTTGTGTACCACAAACAACGCATCTATCTTTTACATTAAATGCGAACTTGTATGGTATTTTTAGAAAAGTCTTTCTTTCAGGTTTCAAAACTGCTACAATTTCTTTTAATTGTTTTTTAGGTTTGAGACTTTTATATTCATATTTCATTATTGAACCCGGTGCTCTAGCCATTTCTTTTGGAGGCAAAAATGGATTTGCTTCAACATATGCATTAGTTGCTCCTATCAAACTTGGAGGTTGATAATTTATACTCACACAAACTCCTCCAATCTACATTCTTTACAATGGCAAAATTCACTCATTGTACAATTCATTGTTGTATAATATCTTTTTCTGTTTGTCATTTACTCACCTAATAATCCTTAATCATTGTTAATATTCCACGATATACCATTTCTGAATCTGATTTTGCACTTACTATATACTTAAAACAGGGTATTCCTTTTTCATTTAATTTTGTCATTCCACTCTTAAAACTTTCAAATATAGGATGGTTTTTTATTTCTCCTTTATGGGGATATTTATCCTTCCACAAATCATATTTGTTAGCCCATATACCTACTGCGATTGGATAATCATGTGATTTTTTTCTACCCTTTTTATTTATAGCATCCCAATAAGGACTACAAATAGTATCTACTAAAAAAGTCCAACATAGTTGTTGCTCGATATCATAATGTTTATCCATATGCCTATCATCAATCATGAATATAATGTATTTAACTTTTCTAGTTTTCATATCATTAATCCATTCAGACCAAAATACCGTTTCACCTCCCACATCTGCTGTTTTAACTGTGTGTGCATCTCCATCCAATTTAACATATTTTCTACTCGCTCTCTCTAACCCAACAGTTCTATTTTTTATTTCAGGAACTTCTCCTCTTGTTCTTAATTGATGATGCAATGTTGTTTTTCCTACTTTGGTTGCCCCATAAACACCAAATGGTATAGCATGCATCCTGTTCCACATTTTTGCCATTCCTTCTGCTACTAGAATAACAAAGCCCGCCATTACTGACATAATTAATCACCATAAATGATTCCACCAATTAATTACCCCTGTCCAAAGAGCATTGTAAATATTTATTCCCCAAAATGGTAATGCATGACCTACTAAAAAACTAATAGTAGATGCAACTGCACCCCAAATAAAAAATCTAGTTCTTAAAAACCATATATCAGCAGAATGTGCTCTTTGTAAATCGTATGCTAATGTGGATTCATCAAATCCCATTAATAATTCAGACACCATATACCTCACTCATTCATGGTTAAGAATGTTGGACTAATAGCGTTTTCAGCAGGTGGCTGATATGCTTGACCAAATTGAGGTACAGGGTTTTGAATAAAATTGTTACCGTATTGTTGGTCATATTGTCTCATTGTATCTCTAACTCTTTTACGATTTTCTTCTTCTTTTTGTTTTCTAGCCCAATATGCATCTATTTTTCTTTGTAATAATATATCTTCTATTCTATCAAACAAAGTCAAATCAAATATTGCTTTGAGTATCATTATTCCACCTATGGTTAATATTCCAAACAATAATGCATGTGCATAACCTGCGTATGGAAACATAAATCCATATTGTGTGTAAAAATAAATGTTAACGCCACTAACAGCACCAACAAATAATATAGTCATTACTAATCTTGTATCATCTTCTAAACTTGGCATTCTTTTTTCACCTTTATCTATGCGAAATTAACTGTGCAATTACCTGCCCCTGCATCAAATTCAACATAGCATCCTTGTGCTAATATTGCCCCATGTAAATCTTGCTCTATTGCTTTGGCAGTACCACCTGCATGCATATGAAGTCGCAATACTTCTTTTTTACCTGAAATTGTACTATTAGCACTATCCCAAATCTTAATTGTGAATAAAGCATTAGTTGTAGAAGTCATATGTACACTAACTAATCTGCATCTATCACTTGATACTAATGTTGATGAGGATAATACCCCACTAGTGTTACAACCTGAACCACTCATACTTATTCCCGACTAACGAAACTAGGGGTTTCCTTATCAATCTTCGGTTCATTCATCTAAATCAGAAACTATTGTTTCTTCTTCTTTTTTAGTTGAATCTTTTTTAGCGGCTTTAACTAAATCTTCAAACTTAGTAGTAGTTTCTTCTTTAGGTTTAGTTGCTACCTTTTTCTTTGGCTTTGATTTCTTTTTAGTTGGAAACAAAGCCTCTGCTACATCTTCTGCTGAACCTTCTAGATTAAATTCTTTTTTAATCAATCTTAGTTCATTAGCCCCAAATTTAGATATACCATCTTTGTCGCTACCTGTCAATTCAACTACTAGCCCTGCATCTCCTAGCATACCTACTGCAATATTAACAGGTACTTCGCAATTCACATCATGACTTATTTGATAAACTATACCCGCCCTTCTCAAAAGAAGTGGCCCGTCATGTTTTACTTTTTTCAATCTTACATTACTCATTTTTTATTCCTCCATTATAGTAATCTCATCCCCCTTACTTAGAAGGGGAATAAGACTACGTTATTATAATGGTATTAATTTTTTAATTTAAAGGTTGCCCCACACTCTTACTCGTACAGAACCACCGTTTGCATCATTAGCCAATGTAGCGTTAGTGCCATCTAATGCTGTAAACATAAGAGCAAACGAAGTTGAACTCTCATAAGCACCTGTGGCAGATATTTCTACTAAAGGCAATACTGCGTTAGCGTTGTCACATCCTGTAATAGACACACAATGGATAGATGATAGGCCAACAGCAGAAGCAGGTATTACTGAACCTGCCGCTACTATTGACGTTACATCTATCAAAGCATCTACAACATATTCATCTCCAACAGCCTTTGGAAGTGTAACTCCCTTATGGTCTGCAAGCAGAGTAACTGTATATGCTAATGCCATTTAAATCACCTAAGCACTCTTAATGTTAGTAATTTTACCTTGACCCTTGAAGAAAGAACAGCAGGTCTCACCCATTGTTCTGTACATTCCTTGGTTTCCTAGTTTACCAACACCGAATGGGTTTCCGTTAGTAATTCCATCCTCAAAGTATTGGGTTGGTTTCATAACAGATAGCCACAAGTGGTCTGTATCTAAGAACAGCATATCACTTAATTCATTTGTTGAGTTACTACCAGTAGAAGGCATATCTTTTGCAGGGATTAGAGGGATGTCAAAGTAGGTTGCTACTCTAAATCCAACTTCTTGACCCTTTGCACCTTTTACACCGTTATGTGTAGGAACAATTTCTTTCCTATCCATAAATCTCTCTTGGCTTTGTAGTAAGTCAGCAATGTGCTGAATAGTATCGTATCCAGTTAGAATACATTTTGGGTTTCCACCGTTTTGACGGATTCTCCTAATCATACTATTAATCATTGTTAGAGTTAGAACTCTAGCATCACCTGCTGCATATCCATCTCCGAAGTCAACTTCTGCATCTAAGAAAGAAGCAGTTCCAGTTGCAGCGTTAGATGAAATAGATACAGTTCTTGATGTACCAAATATTTTTACTACATCAGCGACTACTGCGGAGTTGTCTCCGTTGTTAGCCCCAGTGTCTAGTAAGTTAGCATTGTACATTGCAGCGATTTCAGCAGCAGAAGAAACAATCTTCATCAAAGAAGTGTAGTTTCTTTCAATGTTTGTTGCTGTACCATCATCATATGATTCGTATGGCATAACTAGCATTTTGCTTTGTGTTTCTGCATGATGCTTACCCATATCTTCTCTAACAATAGCCCTAATATCTCCGACTCCATCATCAATAGCAGCCAATTCCATACCCAATTCTGAGAACTCAAACAAATGAGCAACAGTTTTTGGACTTACGTATAGTTTAGCGTATTCTGGTGAAAGTGGTCTAAATCCATTTGCACCATCTAATGCAGCATTTTCTTCAACTCCACCAATTTGGTCTGCTCTTGGTGTAGATAAATCAGCAGTGTTTGCAGCAACAGCAGTTGTACCTGTTGTAAATGCAGAACCACTACCACCAGTTGGTCGGCTCTTTAGAACTCTCCAACCCGAAGATGTGTAAGGTCTCTTTGCTAGAATTGAAAGAGGGTTAACCTCTTGATTCAACATTGACCATACTTTTTGTCCGTAAAGAACATTGTATAAATCTCCCAATCCACTTGCAGCACTAAACGGGTTAGACGCAGCATCATGGGGCGTTCCGAATCCACCTACAACACCACTACTCTTCAATAGAGCATTACCAGCAGGGCCAGTTAATCCGTATGTTGCGGCTTCTAAATCTTTTATTGTGTTTGTATATCCACTCATTTTATATCACTCCTAAAACTTCCTCGCTAGATTGTGAATATCTCCCCAACTCATTGAAGATAACTCTTCTGATGAGGTTGGGAAACCTTCAGGTAATCCAAACGAAACTTCTTTTGCTTTTGCTATTTCAGTATCTTTAGCAGATAAAGACTTACGTAGTTCAGCAAACTCTTCTTTAAGTGCTGCTACTTCTGTACGTGCATCATATTCTGCTCTTTCAACAGCAGACTTTCTGACGTTTTGTTCTGCAATGAACCTTGATTCAAATTGCTTTGATAGGTTTTCATATGCAATCTTTTCTAGTTGTTCAGCCTTATATTGTTCATATGCTTTTTCAATATTTTCTGCTGACAAATCTAGTGAAGTGAAATCAGAAGATTCCCATTCTTTAGATACTTTTAGAGGTGCAGGGGTTGCAGTTGGGTTTCCATTTGTTACAACTTCTTCACCTGCTTCTATGTGTTCTAAATCTTGGTCATCTAATGCTTTTGCTTCTTCATCATCTGCTTTTTCATAGTCCATCATTTCTTTTTCATCATCAGAATCCATGGACATGTATTCCATGTTTTCTTCCATTGATGTATCCATCATTTCTTCTTCTTCCTTGTTGAGAGAATTAACTTGTTTCATCAAGTCATTTAACTCCTCAAGGGCTTTTTCCAACTTCTCAGTCATCTTTTTTTCACCTTTTTCTTCCTTTAATATATCAAATTTGGCTTCGGGGTTAATACCCTTTTCGCAAATTGTGACTTCGTGTAATTCAAGACCATCTATTTCATTATAATCGCCTAAATCATCTGATTTACGGCTTCTTTTGGAAATAGCCTGACCTCCTATGCTAAAAGAACGTAATGTTCCTTTTCTAATATTTCTAGATATTTCTTTTGCTTTTTCTATATCATCTCTTAATTTGATAACTACATAAAAACCTACATCATCAACATGAGTTTTATGAACAGTTCCATTTTTATCTCTGTAACTATCAATTACTTCTCCAACCTGTACATTAGAATGATTAGACATTACATTTCTAAACTTCTTATTAGCCATAAATCCTTCAACAGCACTTTCTAGTGCTTTAATGGTAATTAAGTCGTTTTGCTTATCTACCATTTCAATTGAAGCATAGCCACCGATAATCAAATCATCGGACTTTAGGATACTAAAATCTCTAACGTCATGATTAACAAGACGCATCGGAGCAGCCAACATTGAACAAGCATTTTTACTTTAACTATATTAACTAAGCGGATTCAGATTCAGGTAAGTCTAATTTATTATACCTGTCAAGTGTAATATCCCATACTCCTTCATCTTCTTTACTATCTAACATAGTTTGTTTTTTACCAGTCCATGTTACCCAAGTATCTTTACCATCTAAAGGTACAACTCTAACATGTAATCTAGTATCAAACTTATCACCTTCTAATTTATATTCGTGATAACCATCTTTTTGAACACCTAATATTATTTTACCACTATCAATTATTTTACCTTCTTTAACACCAGATGTAATTATTTTAGCAGGGAACTTACCTGATTTACCAAATAAATTATAAACATCAGAAGTTGTTTCAATATCAAATAACCAAGCCATAGTTTTTTCAGACGTTTTAATAATCAATTCTAAATTACCATCTTCTCTCTTTTGAATAACATAGTTACCTTCTTTTGGATTCTTCTTAGGTTGTTTTTCTATCATCTCATTATTAGCAGTAAAAGTTTCATTTGTTTTATCATAAACAATATCTTCTTGAGTTGTTAGCCATTTTTTAAATCTTTTAACATCACCATCAAATGCCGTACTTTCAAACCTATCCATGTGATGTTCTTTTACAAACTCTAATATTTCTTCAAATTTTACTGGCTCATCTATTTCTATCAACTTATTTTTTATTGATAATCTTAATTCAGAACGTATAGTTTTAATTGCTAACTTTAAATCTTCCTTCCAAACATCTATGTCGTATAGGGCTTTTTTCTCCATTAGATTATCTCCACTAAAACCCATAATAGTAAAACCATCAAAATCAGATTTCAATATTATTTCTGCTTCACCGTGTATATCATCTGTAATATACATTTTTTTAACACCCTTTAATCTATATTTAAATGGCTTATCTAAATCTTCCCAAATAGATTTTTTTGTTTTATCTGATAATAATTCTAATGTTGATAGTTTATCCGATTGAGTGACTTCAGGTATTTCTATTACTTTAGCAGAATATAAACTAAAACCTTCTTTGGTTTTCTTTACTTCATCTACCTTCACTCTTACAATCGAACCTACTTCTACTGACTGTTTAGTATTCAATGCTTTACCAACAGGAATATATGCTTTATCATTCAGTTCCTTTGTAGTATATTTTCTAGCCTCTTCTGCTGTAACAGGCCCAATACCAATAGAATAAGAATATAAATCACTTTTAGTTTTCTTAGAATCTAATACTATAACATCCAAATCTACAAACTTTTTCCATTTAACCCATTTAGGATTTTTTCTACTACCCATTTGATATGTTGATTCAATATCTTTTATTACAACTCCTTCTGATGCAGGTAGTTGCATAATAGTTTCAGCATACGTACCAACTTCCTTGATTGAATCTGCAATCCTTGTATCTTTTTTAGATGGGAATGCTAAATCTTCTGATGAATGTTGAGAATATTGATACATCAGAATGTTAATTCTTTCTCTTAATGGTACATCCATCAAGTCTCTTTCTTCATGTCTCATTATGTCAAATACATGTAATCTTAATTTTAAACCATCAACAGGTTTCTTAAAAATATAATTAATTACAGATGCTCTATGTAGAGGTTCTTCTCCTCTGAATAACATTAGTTCCCCATCTAATATACAATCACCAAATTGTTTTTTATTTAATTGCTCAACTTGTTCTTTACATTTTTCAGTGATATCCTTTTGATTATAAGAATATATTTTTACTTTACCATCTATCTTATGTAACTGTACTCTCATACCATCATATTTTTCTTGAACAACATATTCACCTGTAAATCCTTTAAGTTGTTCCATATCATTCAATTCAAATATTCTATACATTGGTTTGTTCGGTACTATAAAATTAATTTCTGATTTTTCTTCTTCTGATTTTTCTTCTGATTTTTTAATATTAATATCAACTAATTTGTTCCATTGCACAGAAGTATATTCTTCTAAAAATACCTTTTCTAATAAAGATAACATACTTTTAAATTTGGTTTTAATTCTTTTAGTATTTTTATCATCCCCATAATGTTCTGAAATATATAATGGAATATCTTTGACTTCTAAGTCTAATCCCATAGCACCTTGAGTTATTTCATCAGGACTCAAATTGTGTTTTTTCCATGCCGATTCAGGTAATGGCATACTGTGTGCTCTTAGTGCATAATGAATAAAAGCAGCAAAAACACTATTATTAGACAATAATGTTTCAACTACATTATCACCTAATTGTTCTGAAAATGGGTCACTGATTTCTTTAGATTCAAATCTTAAACTTTTAACAGCGTCATATAATTTACGTGCTTCCATAGAAGTAGGGTCTTCTACATTATCATCAAATACAATATCTTCATCTAAATGTTTTTTTAAAAGTCCTGTAAATGCATCCAAAGAATCAAACTGAGTTCTTATAGATTTGACAGTTCTTTTCCAATTCTTACCATATTCTTTTGGGTCTTCCAATGCAGATAGATAAGAATAACGGGTACGCTCAAAAAAATCTAAAACACGCTTTGTAAGCACATCTTTTTTTTTCTCGAATACCACACCTGATATTGACATTTAACCACTCTATTTATACAGATTAAAGTTTAAACTTGTATCTTCTTTTATCTTGAGCAGCCGCACCATGTTCAGCATCCATTTCAGTTTCTCCCTTTAGACCTAATCTTTCTACAAGGTTCATTAATTCGGTATGTTCTTTTTCATATCTTCTCATATCATCTTCTTTCATAGGGCTATTCATAAACCTTTGATATGCTTCTTGGAATTGAACTCTAATGTCATCCATTTTAGATTTTGTTACAGAATCAATTTCTGTACTCCTATATACTAAATCTAATCCAATACCGGCCTTTAATAATCTTTTTAGCATAATTGCTTTACCCAAAGAATCGCGTAAATCACCAATCTGTTGAATCAATCTTTGTTCATCTTGTAACAGTTTTTTCTGCCTTCTACCTTGTGTTGCATCAAATCCCATAGAATTTTTATCTGAACCTGTTATTTCTAATTCTTCTAGTTTAGTATTAACATCGTCTAATTTTCTCTGTAATTCTCTAATTCTCCTTTGTTTATCCCTGTCTCTTTCATCAGATAAATAATCTTTCATTACTGATTTACCAACATAACCATATCCTTCATCACCTGTTGGATTTTTTATCTTTTCTTCTTTAGGATTTTTAGGAGGGCTTTTCAACTTAACTTCTTCACCCATTACATCTTCTTTGTTAGCAACAGTTGTACCATCTTTAAATTCTGCTAAAACTTCTTTTGCTTTCAGTATTGCTAGTTCAATCATTTTCTCTTCTTTAGTTACTCTTTCCGGCATTTTTTTCACCCCTCAATCCTTTCTACAATTTTGTGAATATCATCCCAATCCATTTTAGATATTACATCACTGGTTGGTGCAGAACCATTTACAATTGCAGGTTTTGGTGATGTAGATACTACAAAACCTGATTTCATTAGCAAATTATCTTGTCTATATACTGTATCTTCTAACGCCTTTACTTTATCAACTAACTCTTTCATTAGTAATAATATTTCATTTTCTTCACTCATTTTAAAACCCCGTACCTTCTGTTCTAAAGTTTCCATTTATATCCATTTGGTAATAAACAATATGGTCTCCGTTTTTGTGTCTAACATTAACATACAATCCACCCGCCTTTTCATCGGGGTCAAGTTCCAAATTTATATCTAATAATTCACCCATACCGTCTAAAGAGTTTCCGTCATCAATAGAGCGTTGCATTTCCTTTATTTTTTCTTCTGTATAATCTTCTTCATCATATAAATGGTTATTTAGAAACTTTTCCACATCATCTGCGAACCTACGAATAAAAAGTTCAGTTCCCTTATCCACTTTTAGTATATCTCTCCAACTCATTTCAAATCACCTTTTTTACTTGGATAAACCATACTTCGCAACTGATTATACAAAGTCTCGTAATCCTTCCTTAGTTCTGCTGCTGACGCTACTATACTTAAGTTCTTTTCATCAAACCCATTTAATTTCTTAGTTAGTTTCTTATCGCCTTTGATTAATTCAACTTTCTTCATCTCATCTATAAGAGTAGATAGTTTAGTTAAATCTTGACCAAAATATTCAGAAGGTTGAGTAGATTGAAGTAATTTCTTCAACTTCTTTTTTTCTTTAGGCTCTAGTTTTTCCAATAAACCACTATCAGCCTTTTGAAGTGTATATTGCCAACTCATTCTAAATCACTCCTCCATCCAATTATCATTCGGATGTGTCAAAAAATCTTTAGCATCTTCTAACTTATCACTAAAAGATAATTGCATTACTCTTCTAAAAAACTTGTACATTTCTTCTGTATCATCATCTAAATAAGTAGCAAATAATGTCCCTGTATAATCTCCTACATTACATTGAATATGATATTTATGAGTATTTGGTTTAGGTGCTTCGTCATCGTCATCAGAAAAGATATCATAAATATGTTTTATCTCACGGTTACGGTAGCCATCAATTAATTGACGAGTAAAATCTATTTCTACATTTTTATATCCTGATAAAACGTTATTTATTTCTTCAACTGCCTCTATAACAGTTAGTTTTCTTTTTAATATATCT